>Ga0080013_1000235_pt1 | contig 78995 bp, 55 predicted proteins | sample ETNvirenome_6_85_FD_69236 | JGI IMG/M metagenome (GOLD analysis project Ga0080013, IMG submission 69236) | Marine viral communities from the Pacific Ocean - ETNP_6_85 (SPADES assembly) (version 2) | ecosystem: Environmental > Aquatic > Marine > Oceanic | place: Pacific Ocean | collected 2013-06-19
AATGAAGTCCGCGAGGTCGAACAAATAACACTGCGAGCTCGGGGCCGAGGGAGTACATTTTGTCTCTTTTCTCATCATGAAAATCAATCTCGTTATGAATCGCATCGCGCAAATTTATCTGACCATTTACACAGTTGCTCCACGTCGGAGAATTGGAGTCCTCAAAGTCTGCCATGTACACATTCGCGCCAGAATTCAATGCGTTGATTATCATTTTTCGATCGGGAGGACCAGTAATTTCGACACGTCTGTCTTCGAGGTCTTTTGAGAAATCCGCAATCTTCCACTGACTTTCTCGTATCCACTTCGTTTCTTCCAGAAAACCGGGTGTAAATCCTCCGCGCTCATCCAGAAGATGAGCGATCGTAAGACTGAACTCTTCACATAAGGCGTCTAAAAATGTTATAACATCAAGAGACAATACAGACGCCTGCTCTTCGGTTAAATCAACAGTAAATTTTAACGACACAGCATTCCCTCACACAAATCTTATTAATTGGTTTGCGACTCGGTACGGATCACAATTTGAAGAAGGTCGTCGGTCCTCTAAATACCCTTTCCACTCGTTGTCGACTGTTGATGTGGGAATCCTAACAGAAGCGCTACGGTCGGCGACGCCATACGAAAACTTCTCGAAACTAGATGTCTCATACGCTCCCACTAATCTATCATTATTCCCTTCGCCATATTCTGATATCGTTGAGGTATGGTTCATGGACATCTTTTCTAAAATGTTATTATACAACTTCTCGTTGTCCATACCTGTCCGCATCTCCTCGGTTGAAAAATTAGTATGACAACCTGAGCCGTTCCACCCTGTATGTGGCTTGGGGGACCAATCGACACCAACGCCGTCGTTCTCGGCGAGAAGTGACAACATATATCTTGAAACCCATAAATCATCACATGCCTTTAATGTGTCTTCACCGAAACATTGAAATTCCCATTGACTTGGAGCGACTTCAGCGTTATACCCGACAACCTGAATTCCCATTGACCAGCAAATATCAGCATGGGCTCTTACTAAACCTCGTTTCATCACTCTGTCCCCACCAGAAGAACAATAATATATGGGTGTGTTTGGCGGCTCTACTTCACCCGCCCAAAACATATTCTTACTTCTATTGTCAGTCAAAAAATATTCTTGTTCGAAACCAAGCCAAAGATTTTTGGTCGGATTTTCCGTAAGATACTCTCGCAAAACAGCTCTATGGTTTGTAGAATGTGGTGTTCCATCAACGTCCTCCACCTCACAAAGTACCATGTACTGGCTTGGTGACACCTGATAAAGACGAACAGGTGTCAGAAGTCTTTCAGAGTCGCTCGTCGAAGCCTGGCCGGTCGATGAGCCATCAAAATTCCACTGTGTTATTTCTATCGCGGATTGGCCCTCATCGTTAGTTGTGATGGGACCTACCTTCGTCTTTGACCTAATTGATGGTACATCAAACCCGTCTACCCAAATATAGTCAATATGCGCTACTTTCATGTTTTCTCCTATAGCAGAATATACGCAATAATACTACGCTACTCCGTCACTCAGTAAATCGTTGAATCACTAGATTTTATTTTCCACACGCGCTGCTAAAATTTTTTTAAAAAGCTTTCCATCACATGCCGGCATTATCTTATCCTTGTTCTTTATCGATACAATAAGCAGGAGAAGCAGCAACATCTTGTAGCAGTTTCGGTAAATCTAATCCGGCACAATCTATCTTTCCGCGAGTGATATTATAATGGTTACAAAAACCGTGAAATTTTCCTCGCTCACACTCTTTGTGTACCCCTGTTTCGATGTAACCTTCTACATTCTTAGGATAATCTAAGGGTATTCCAATTCCAGTGTGTATCGCTTTCCAAAGAGCCTTAAGGGCCTCAAGTTGGACAGGATAAAAGTCTGTAAACGGAGGTAATGTTCTTCCATGCACGTAACCATGTTCTTGAACCGGTCTTTTCCCTAGACCCTGCTTAACATACCAGTCTTGATATTTCAAGTAATATGCATTAGAAATTTCGACGCCAATTCCCTTTGAGTTCCCACCTTCGTAGCGAGGAATTCCAGCATGCCATGCCTTATGCTGCGTATCTAGCATTTGAAAAATGGTACCGTCATTATCAATAAGAAAGTGTACTGATATTCCACGCTTGTTCAAAACCTTTGCGCATGATTCTGCGCTGAGACATACGTCCCAATGGTTGACAAACATCGTTGGTTTACGATCGGGCTTTCCGGCATAGCTTGTGTAGCACCCGTCTTTTGATTTGAACCCATTAGACTCATCCCACAAAATTACTTTGTCCCACTCTATGGGAATAAAGTGCCCGTTGTGGACGATGTGCTTGTCTCCATCTCGATAGGTTCGTTTTAATGGTAACGCATCCATCCAATCAGTAATGTTCGTCTCCCTTTCGGTCCAGAGCCTTCTATACGTCATTGGGCCAACAAGACCATCCGCTGTTAAACCGTATGATTTCTGCCACTTCTTGACGGCTTTTACTAGATCGTTATTAAACTCTTCACACCCGAACCAAGACGGTTCCCACCCCAGGCTATCAGAGCTAGATTTGTTATAAAAGTCTTTATCCACTTCCTTACTCCATCTCGATATTAACTTCGACCGTTATAGAAAGCTTTGGAACACGGAGGTGATTTGCAAGCCCATGCTTCTTTGCTTCTTTAGCATCCAGAAACCAGTCTGCGTGTTTCTTCTTGTCGACAATCTTCATAAAATAATCGTCTTTCTTGCCACAATTTTGAGCCATCATCTTGTATACAATACCGTTTAGACGATCTGCTTCTTTTGCACCAGCCTTTAATTCTTCTACTTTCCCCATGTCCATTGACGACACATCATGAATCATCACTGTTGCATTGGGGTCCATAAAACGGCGACCTTCTTCACCGAATGAAAAAAGAATCGCACCACAGGACATCGCTTTTCCTTCGACGATCGTAGCGACGGGTATTTCAGCATTCTTTATTGCACTTATCATCGCCATCAAACTGTAAACTTGCCCTCCGTACGAATCAATAACAACTGGAATCACATCTTGTCCAGTGTTATGTGCTAAAGCCATTTCATCGTTAAACTTTTTTGCTGATTCTTCGTCAAATTTATTAACTCTTACAATGACCGGGCTTTTTCTTAGCTCAACTTTTTCAATTTTATTATCAATTTTTGATGTCCAGTGCACTTCTTCTCCTATTTCCTACATTTTTTGGATTCTCAAAATGGTCTATAACTTTACCTGAATAACTCATATCACTATCCGCACTTCGCCATGCCGCATGTCAAGCATGTCGCACAGCCCTCTTGATAAACAACATTACAGTCTTCTGGTGTTTCACAATCACACTCAAGTACGCCATTGCTAGCCCTTGTGCCATCTGCGATATATTTCTTCAAGCACCGTGCAATGACTTTTGAAAAACAAAATAAATCCGCATCTTTATCTTTTAATAATTGCTCCACCAAGTACTGGGTCGGGACGCCATGGCGTAACGCTAACGAAATTGTCCTTGTAAATGCCGAATGGTTGGGATTATCAAAAACTTTAACAATGTCCTTGATGGTCATCTCGTCACCATTCTGCCCAAAAATTAAATCATATTTCGAGGGCATTGACTTACGAGGGCGACGCCGAATTTGACCAGTGATATAACGTCGTGGAATTTCCACATATTCCGCAAGACCACCAATAATTTCGTAGGGAACACCGTCCATTAAACCCACTAGTAACGTCCAGGCCTCACCCTTAATGTTTGCCTGGTGAATATCACAGTCTAATATTTCAGGTCTTCTGGGAGCTGATTTTATGATGATCTTTTCACTTTCCCGGGGGTCAACTTCTTCCTCTGTTTTCGCGACCAAAACACCAGTTCGTGAACCATCACGATATACAGTGATACCCTTGCACCCTAGCTCCCAACCAGTCATATAAACATCTTTAACGGTCTCAATGTCTATATCTGCGGGAAGATTTGTCGTATTAGAGATTGCATGACATACCCATTTTTGAGCAGCTGCCTGCATTCTCACTTTTGCAACCCAATCAATTTCTGAGGCTGTTGAACACTTATATGGACTCAGTTCGACCATCTCTTCAGGGTCATTATCGCTGCGAAATGCCGAATGTTCTATCCACTCTCTAAATCCATGATGATAAACTGTATATTCTTGCCACTTATCGCCACTATCATCAACAAAATCCACACTAGCAGCCTCGTCTTGACCTGTAATTTTTTTACGACGTGTATAGTGTAGCATATAAGCTGGCTCGATACCGGAAGTTGTTTGTGTCAGTACAGAAACTGATCCGGCTGGGGCTGTCGTAGTTATTGAAATATTTCGACGACCAAATTCCTTATTCATTTCCTTAATTTCTGGATTTTCTTTCCAAATTCTCTCTAAAAATGGATGACCATCCTCTTTGGCGTGATCGTGCGCAGGAAACGCACCACGTTCTTTTGCCAAGACAGCAGATGAATAGTATGCATTGACCGCTAGCGCTCGATATATTTCTTCAGTGAGCTTGATGCTTTTTTTGCTACCATATTGTACACCCAGCATTGCTAAAGTATCACCAAGTCCCGTGATTCCAAGACCAGTTCTACGCCCTAGAATAGCCATCGTCTGGATATTTGTCCACAAGTCTTTCTCGATTTGCTTTACCTCGGCAGACTCTGGGTCGGCCTCAATCTTCTTAAGAATCTTTTCAACTTGCTCAATCTCAATATCGATCATGTCGTCCATTAAGCGTTGAGCTTTTTGAACCACTTTGCCGAATGAAGCGAAGTCAAATTTTGCATTAGACTTCCACTTTTTCTTTACGAAGCTTGTCAAGTTCACAAGCATCAATCTGCAGCTGTCATGAGGAGACAAAATAATCTCGCCACAAGGGTTTGTGGAGCACGATGAAAAACCTTCGTTAGCGTAAATATCAGAAGGAGTCATCTTTTTTGCCGTATCCCAAAACAACAATCCGGGTTCAGCGGTGGCATGAGCTGACTCTATTATTTCATGCCAAAGCGTTTTTGCGTCAACGTACTCTGATATCGTGTACTCTTTGCTCTCTACAGGCCAACGTAAATGTACATTTGAGCTTGATTGAACTGCTTTCATAAACTCATCAGTTACACGAATAGAAATATTCGCACCTGTCACTCTTTTAAGGTCTTTCTTGATTTTTATAAAGTCACGAATTTGAGGATGATGAACAGATATCGTAAGCATCAATGCGCCGCGGCGGCCACCTTGTGCAACCTCTCGACACGAATTAGAAAAGCGATCCATGAAGACCTCAATTCCGTCGGTAGTCTTTGCAGCGTTAGCAGTAGAAAGGCCCTTTGGTCGAATTGTGCTTATATCAAAACCAACGCCGCCGCGGCGCTTGGCAATCTGAACGAGTCTTTGGTCTGTTGAAAGAATTCCCCCATAACTGTCTTCGGGCGCTGGAATGACAAAACAATTCGAGATAGACTGTAATTTGGTGTTGTTACCAATTCCAGCCATGGGAGAGCCTTGGGGGATTATCTTCTTAAATCCCTTCAACAAATCAAATATTTCTTCTTCAGTTAGTGGGTTCTCATATTTCGCTTCAATCCGGTAAAATTCTTTTGCGAGACGACGATGCATATCGTCAGGTGTGGCTTCAAGATACTCACCATCTTTATTCATCAAAAGATATTTCGTTACAACGACATTAGCAGCTAACTCATCACCACCAAAATAAGCCAGCGATTTTTCGACCGCCGTTTTATAGTCATATGTCATACCGGAACTCCCTAAGCGATACCTGAAATTGATTTCCATTTTTTTCTAAGCGCAGACTTCATTTCTTTCTCATCATTTTCGATTGTTTCTGAAAGTGTAGAAACATCTTCGTCCAATACGCTAATCTTAGATGTAGCTGTATCAATGTGAATAGGAAAAACGATCCCGTCCTTCCCTGCACGATTTTTTGCAATAAATAGCCGGCCGGCTCCGGTGGCTTTTTCGGTTGCCTTTCTGGAAATCGACACTACAAAATCTGCAACCATGGCTTTCCCATATGCTTCTGACATATTCTCAAGCCCAACAATATCAGAATTTGCAGAATCCCTATTTGCTTGTGATGCAGTCCATACAGGAATATTAAGCTCCATGGCCAAATTTCTTAGCTCCTCATAAATTAGCTTTAATTCATGTCGTAAAGAGTCATATGACTTGGTGGAGCGCATAATATCTGCGTAATCTACGATTATGACGCTTGGCTTGAAATTACGAAAAGCTAATTTCTCGATATGGTTCCTAATAGACACCACAGATGCGGAACCTGTTGGATACTCTTTGATCATCAATCGGCCAAATCCTTCATTTTTCCCATAGTAGTCTTGAACAGTCTTCTTATGATCAATTACATCAGACGCTGATATATTACACAGATTGGCGTCATATCTCAATCCAACAGCCTGCTCTGTCAACTCAAAAGTGTAGTGAAGAACATTTTTTCCATTCCTCATTGCGTTCGCTCCCATTGCCACAAGCCAATGAGATTTTCCGACACCAGTGTTGGCAACAACGACGCCAATTTCACCTCGTCCCAGGCCACCATTTAAAATTTCTCTCGAATCCAATTCTGCTAAGCCTGTTGGGCAAACGCAACGCTGGATTTTCAAAAATCTCGCTTCCATATCTTCAAAAAAATCGTGACCAGCAGTATTGGGCATCCCAATCGAAACAGCGTTCTTCATTAGAGTAATAACATGCTCAAATTCACCGGTGGTGATCAAATTAACTGATTCTTCAAGGGCTTCTTTAAAGGCCTGTCTTTTACAAAAATCTAGCGCCTTAGCCTTAACGTACGCCAGATCATTTGGGCTCGGGTTTTCTTTCATTCTTATCAAATATGATACTATTTGATCTCTGAGCAAAATATCACCGTCTTCGCTTAGGGCATCCTTAATAATACTAATGAGCAAAACCTGTGTTGGGAAGCAGCGGTACTCAGCAAAGTACACAAAGTATTTTTCACAAAGATATTCAAGATATCGAAGTTCAAAAAAGTCTGGGCGCATAACTTCTACCATCTGCATTGCCCAAGTTTTGTCAGACAACAAGCCCTGCAAAATCTTTTCTTGAAAATTTTTGTTATACTGTGAAAATTGGCCGGATGGAACCGAATCTAATAATGCAATAGTGGATGCCATGATGTTCCTTTTTAATTTAACGCTTTGAAAGTCATAAAGAGCTTATCTGTGTCGAAGTTTTTGATGCAAAGCTGTATTAAGCAGCGCATAAACCCTAGCTTATCTTTTCGGGGTGTTGCTGCTTCAACAATACCATCTACTTTTTGAATGTGCGAGGCTGAAAGGTTACCATCTCCAAGATACATAAGTTTCCAATTTTTCTTAACAACTTCTTCTCCTGACATGATATTATCATAAAGCTTTAACCTCTTTTGTTCTTGCCGTTCGCGACATAATGTAAGTATATCTTCAACACTCACAAATGAAGAAGATTTAAGTTCAGGAAAACGTTTTGCCATAGCTTTAAACCCCGCTCCAGGGATGCCTTTTAACCCGTCAGATCCGTCACCAATGAAGCAACGAGCTACACAAAAATTAATTGGATGAATACCAAATTTCTCTAAAATAACGCTAGTGCTGAGCTCAGCTTTTTGTCCTGGGGACCATTGCTTTATTTTTTCAGAGACCAATTGATACAAGTCCTTATCGGTAGAGACAATTATACAGTCTTCATCCTTAAAATTTACGTTCACTAATCTTGCGATTATATCATCTGCCTCGCAATCAGAAACATAAAACTGCAAAACAGGAGTGTACCGTAACGTTTTTACAAGCTTTGCTAACTGCTCATTTCGATTAGAGACGGTATCTGGAATGTCATCTGAATAGAAACGATTTAATCTTTCAGGCCGGCGGCCCATCTTATAATTGGGGTCAATCGACCGACGGCGAGGTGAACCACCACCCTCCCAAACAACAATAACCCGATCAGGGTTGTACCTCTCCAGCAAAAGCTGTAGACCTTTCAAGAAACCAACAACACCCCCAACTGGATCGCCGTTATCGCTTAATGATGGGTTCGCAACGAAATGTCTAAAAAAACAATTTAGACCATCAATAATGAGTATCGGTCGTTTATGCATCTAAATCAGGAATGTCATCAAGATTAATCTCCATTGCGGCCGCTCTCACCTCTTCGTAAGCCTCGGTATCTAGATGTGCTTCATTGGGATCTTCTAACTTTCGAATCATACAGAGCTCTAGCAAAGCATCAATGTATTCTTTATATTGAGGGTCTTGCCAGATATCTCTAAAGTCAGCCTTATAGAATTTCTTCTCTAATAAAATTTCGCCTGTGCTAGTGTCAGTAACAGTCAAATTTTTCCAAGCTGACGAACCCTTAACACACACCTCTTTGCCATCAACAATTCCCGCTCCGAATTTACGTAATTCATCAAAAACTTGTTCATGTTCGCGGATGCCTTTTCCAAAATGAATTTCAAATTTGCATGTCCGAAAAGGGGCAGCCACTTTATTCTTGATTGTCTTTGCAGATACGTGGATACCGATAACTTCTTTTTCCTTATTTTCAATTTTCTGGCCAGCTCCGAGCTTAATGCGAACCGACGAATGGAATGGAATAGCTTTACCGCCAGGTGTAGTTGTGGGGTCACCGTACATAACGCCAATTTTTGTTCGAGTCTGATTAAGAATTACAAAGAGTGTATTAGTTTGACCTATAACCCCTGTAATTTTTCGCATTCCCTTTGAAATGGCTCGAGCCTGTAGTCCGATCGAATTCTGCTCATACGTCCCGGTCAACTCTGCCTTGGGAGATGATGCAGCGACAGAATCCCAAATGATAGTGATTGGTACATCTTTTTCCATTGCTCTAGCCTTCATAATCGTCGACTCAGCAATGGAAAGTACTTCTTCAGTACAATGTGTATCGACGTAAACAAACCTCTTACTAATGTTAACCCCAAGCAAAGCTAGATTTTCTACTGATGTAGCATTCTCGGTGTCAATATAAACTACGATGCCCCCCATTTCTTGGGTGGATCGAGCAATTTGAATAGCAATATGGGATTTTCCAATGGACGGAGGACCAAAAATCTCTACGATACGTCCCTCTGGTAAACCACCATTCGATCTATTTGAAATAATATAATCTAATTGTGCAGAGCCAGTACTCACCCACCGTTTGACGTGAGTTGGAGATTCATCTTGAGACAAATTATATGCGACCCTGGTGCCGTGCTCTTTATTCAGCGATTTGATTAAGTCGCTGGTAAAATCTTCTGTTTCTTTCTTGTCTTTCTTCTTTGCCATTAAATTTCCCCGTTGAAAGATTATAACATCTTCTCAGCATGTTTTCAAAAAAAGAGGGGCCGAATCAGAGATTCGGCCCCTCGGAGATATTCGCTTATTTTTTAGAGACTAAAAACCGTCATCTTCCAAATCAGCGAATGCATCATCCAAACTCTTGAACTTCGACGTGAGCTCGTTGCTATCACCGGCTGTGGTAGTATTGGAGCCCTGAGCGTTGGAAAACCCACGCGAGGTACCTTCTGAGTTTTGGGTTTCAGCATCATCCCCATTCAACCAGTCATTAACAATCTTTGAAAGCTGGTCGTAAGACTTCGCTTCGTAAAGATCGTCAAGGTTGGGCAAAGAGTCTAGCCATTCCTTGGCTTGCTTGGTCGAAGAAGCCAGCTTAGACTGCTTACCTCGAGGTCGAACTTCTGTTGAGGCGTAAAGACGTCCGGGCTGCTTGGTGCAGATGACCTTTACATCTCGACCGTTTGAGGGATCAGTGATGTCGCCATAGTCTTCATCAAGCATAATGTTGAGAAGTGACTGATACACTGTCTTCCCGAAAGCCCAAAGACGAACACCCTTGTCTTCCTCACCACGGACAATAACAGGAGCATAGTAGCGAGGCTTTGGGTAAAGCTTCTTGCAGAGCTCATAGGACTCCTTTGTTCCTTCATCACGAAGAGTGGTAATCAGCTCCTGAATCGGGTCAGGGTTGCCAAATTGATAGGGGGCCAAGAGACCTGGATTATTTCCGATGTTATAATAGAACCATCGTTCTGAAAAGGGAAGCCCATCCTCAGTATCGAATGCTAGCATCCGAACAATAGCTTCTTCCCCTTCTTGAGGTCGCCACATCTTATCGCGGCGAGAGTTGGTGCCAGAAAGCTGGCCTAGCTTCTTACGAAGTGCTTCAAAATCAATTGCCATTTTGTAATCTCCAAATTTTTAATATGCAATGTTTAATTTCCCAGTATGGGTATCCCTAAGGACAAGTAAAATTTAATAGTTAAGCTGTCAATGTTCAAATTTATTTTCTTTTTTTATAGGCCTTTGCGCCGCCGAAACCAGACGCATTTGCGGTCGTGGCATCTTTCCGTCTTTTTCGGCGAGCAAATGGGGAACCCATACCCAATGGAAGCATCGGACCCGGGACACCGCCCGTCGAAGCTTCATCATGATGACCCTCATCATCATCCTCATCACGACCCGGTATAAAATCGGGTTCGCCAAGAACTTCGGCTTCCTCAACAAGAAACCTAATAAACTCTCTAAGCTTTTTTTCGTGATCGATACTCATCTATTTTAATTATCTCAAGAAAAACGATTCTGCGGCTCTACTTCAAAAAATTGCGGCTCTACTTTTCTTAAGTTCTGTGCTAGCCATTCGCACTCATCTTCCGCCGCATTTTGATTCGGCGTAGATTTCCACCAACATGTTAGCTCGGGATTCCAGCGATAACGACGAGATTTCAAAAGCGGATTCTCATCCCTTTGAGACCCAACAGCAAAAACATGATAATCAGATTTTACTGCCGTCTGAAGCAGCTCTTCCATCTTATCACTCATCCTCAAAAGGTGGAGAGTCGCATCAATGTCAGCAATAGCGTTATGGGAATTATAGAAAAAACCATGCCAGGCGCAGAGGACCTCTAGAGCCTTTGATGGGCGGCAGATGTCCTTCCACATAACTTGAGACATTGAGCAACACCAGATGGCATCAGGGGGAGGCGAATGGCCGTTCCTTTTAAGATTCGTGTCTACCCATTCCCTATCAAAGCTTGCATTGTGAGCAATTATAAATTGACATGAATTTAAAATCTTTGCAACTCGAGCCCAATTAATCTCATGACCCTTCAAGTCTTCATCAGAGAAGCCTGTAATATCTTGAATTTCAGGCGAGAGAGGGTATGTCGGTTGCTGCTTGAACTCGATCGTTTTCTTAATACCAGAAATTTCACCGGTCGATGGGCTCACAAAAAACGGGCGTATAGCGATTTGAATAACTTCGTCTTTGTCTGCTCGAAGGCCGGTTGTTTCCACATCCAGCACAACTGCTGGAACATCTCCAGAAATGGGCTCTCGATCAGGGGCCGACAGCCCAGAGAACTTAGTGAGAACTACAAGACCGTCCTTATTTTCTAAATGCTTCATACATTTCTCCTACCAAGATATATTTTAACATTCCTGGTGGGATGTACAAAGCTTTATTTGCTCCAGCTGCCCTTATGTTCAGAAAAATAAATGACGATATCTTTACCATCGACGTCTATTTGTAGCGCATCTTTTAACTTGAACATCCCAGCTTCTTTCGCAGCAAAAAGAGTATGTTGAAGATATTTCACACCATTTCGAGGATCAAGCTTAGACATAGAAACCCTAATACCTTTTTTATCACCTTTACTCACAGTACTGTGACCAGAGTATGCTTGTTGCATTGCTTCAGCCCCCTTAAACGCTTGTTTAAGAATATGCCCAATACCCTTTAAATCGCCTGGGCCTCCAGATGAAATCTTGAGATTTTTCATTAATTGCTTGGGGTTGTCTTTTGCTAATGCACCTGCTTCTTTTACGCCAGTGCTGGTGTTCCCCCGACCGATAGACGCAGTTATTGATCCTGGTTTCGTTTTAACACCTTTACGTTTTGGTCGTGTAGGAGGTTGTGGCTCCTCAGCTGGTTGTGGCTCCTCAGCTTCTTCTGTAAGCATTCGCCGGATATATTTTCGTAATTTTTCTTCGTTCATTTTAGCCTCGTGAGCTTGAGAGGAAAGTGTCCCATCTTCTCATCAGAAAATCCTTGAGCAACGATGTTCTCCAAAGCGTCTTCTTGTCCTTTCGGCACATCCATAATTAGAGCATCATGGATAATAAATACCGGCTTGCATGAAGGAATATTTTCAGCGATCTGGCAAAACCCTGCCAATGCAACGTCGACCGCGGATGATTGCAAGAAATTATTCACAAGCACATTGCGGCGAGCATCCGTGACCTCAATGGGCCGGCCATAAAAATTAGTGATGTATCCTGATTGCGCTTGGTCATTCAACATCCTGTATATCTCTTTTAAGCCAAAAAACGACTCTACCCTCTTGACTAGCATATCAGCGGAAAATGTACTCCCATCTTTCTGCAAAACTGATCTCAACTTAGAAGTTCCCGCACCGTAAAGTGAGCATAATACTGCGAGCTTCGCTGTGTCTCTCTGAATTTGAATATTGGATTTTTCTATAAAGAATTGGTACAAATCAGCGGGGCTCTTCTCTCCAGGAAGCAGTTTCTCACCAGCTGTAATATTAAAAGCGACTCTTGGCTCTAGAGATGTAAAATCGATTTCATAAAGCGACCCACTTGAGAATGTGCTTTTTAATACTTTACGATATTCTTTCTTAAGGGTCAGAATTTGTGGGCCATCCTTGATTGTCAATCGGCCAGTTTTCGTAGAAGCTCTACAATAGAGCGGAACACTCCGGCTGGATTTCAAAAAACTTCTCAATGCAGCTGAATCTGATATCTGCAATTCTTGAGCTGCGAACTTACTGTCAATTTCACATGGAGACAGTTTGTCTAAAATTTCATTTGTCTTAATAAAAAAATGAGAATATTCATTACTATGAAGTATGGTTTGTGCCTCTGCTAGCTTGTTCATGAAGCGCTTAAACCTCTCCATAAATTGATTCTTTGGAAGTACGTCTCCCCACGGTATGCCAGATGTCATCCCACAAATTCGCATGGCCTCGACAAATCGAGGTGGTATCAAATCTGGAAGAGTCAGTCCAAAAAGACTAAGTAGCGGCTCAATGGAATTAGATCTTGTGAGACAGCCGTATGTAAATGTTGCATCAACCTCAGTGGGAGTCCAGCAAACCTCGCCATCATCCAAAAAAAGATTTCTGCTGGTTCCAATAGATTTTTTGTGAATAAAGAGAGACATGCAAATAACAATAGAGCCCGATCATACAATGTTCATGTTAGTCTTCGGTGTCAGCCATCGCTGCTAACGATTTCTCTATACTCTGGAATGTGCTTATATACTTTCCAAATGCGTCCACCTGTGTACACTTCAGCTTTGTTTCAAATTTCCCTTGAGAAATAGTGTGGCTAATTCCGCTAACCACATATTGATTGTCGACTGTTGTTCCCGTCCCAAAATCAACAAAGAAGTACTGGCCGTACGAAATTACCGGGCAACCAAGCGTGGTGAGGCTTAAAGATGTAGGAGCAGTCTGGAGGGGGAGGCCAGAATCTCTAGACCCCTGAGCTGTCGTACCACCGCCCAATCCACCACGCTGCATATTTACAGTAGCTAATTTGGAGTTATTCATTGATGCAAGATCAGCGCTAATCACCGCAGAGTTTTGAGATCCATAGATTATGGAAGGCATTGTTCTTGTTATGAAGGCCTTTAGGGAACGAAACCCACCTTTTAGCCTAAAGTAATTTCTAGAAAATTCTTCAGGATCGATCGTAACATCCCCACTACCTGAATCGACAGTCACTCCTACCAACTCTGGTACAGCCTCGATTAATCCCTGGTCTATTGCATCTTGCAAAAGAGCCACATACTCCGCTTGGTGATCTGCGATGGACGTTTCTTCATCTTCCCCCGGTTCCCGATTCGCTTCCGATGCAGCAGATGATAGCATCCCTAAAGAACTTCCTCGGGCTGCGATAAGCATTTTAGAAAGTGCCGTATACTTTGAGGCCTGGCTATCATACAAGTGTATTCTTAAAATTGTGCCACGTTTTCCTAATTCACTTCCAAGTCTGGTAGGAACTGCTTCGATATGCATCGCCACTCTGGGCATTTTAAATTCTTGATCCTCGCTGACACCGTATGCATCTTCTAGACGTTTCACCTTCTCGTTGTATAGCTCAGTCGCATCTTCCGTGAACGACTCTTTCATTTTGCTATTGCCCTCGTCATCAGTTTCATATAACGAAGTCAGACCATAAACTGGAGCAGCTTGGTTATGGACGTATTCAGTGTTTAACATACTGATAAAACGAGACAATGGAATATTCGCGCTAGTCTCAGTGAGCTCTTTAAATTTCTTCTCAAATTCGCTAAATTTAATGGGGAATTCGGAAATATTTGAATCGCTTAGGTATGTCGATTTATCGTTAAAAGCGTAAAAAACAAATTGTACCTCGTCAAATCGGTGTGTCGCAGCTAGCGGTTTTCCAACAAAATATAGCATAAGTGCGCCAAGACTTATATATTTGGAATCATCAAACTGAATATCAACAAATTCCGTAGATCCACCCGCACCGGTAAAAGTTCTAGCAAATGGATCTCTTCTGGTTTCTGATATGTCATCCTGATTAGCACGCAGAGTTTTTGCCTTGTTCAATTTATCAGCGACAGCAGCAGCAATAGTATTTTTCGCATCCGCGACGACGCCTCCGGTACCGTCAGAACCAAAAAGCTCGGTAAGGTTATCGGTGAGTTCGTCGACGGGACTTCCCTCTTCCTCATTTCTATGACTATCTAAAAATGCAGCAATAGCCTTTGATGTGTCTTTATCTATTGTCAATGCTCCACTAGTGTCTGATGCTGACGATAGAAAAGTAGCACCACTCACATCTGATGCAGAGTCAGATGAATCCCCCAATATTTCTCTTTTTAAAACTGAAATTGCCTCTGTTAAGTCACGAATTGTTTCCATAATATCGTCGACGCCCTCACCCTTGCTGATACTTGTAGTATCAACTTGAGAGACACCTTTCATAGAAAGCTTTAATTTGATTTTAACTTGACCTACTTCGTCAAACGAAAAAGAGCTATTAATGATCCCATATTTTTCCGTAACTTTTAACGCATTTAAAAACGTACCGTAAAAATTTCCAGAAAGTGTACCATCATCCGCGGAAGCTCCGGAATCATCAGGATGAGACCATCCATACGTAATCATAAGTTCTGTTCTGCCATAAAGGTCTGGCTTAACAAACTCTGCGACTTCTTGAAGCCTTGACCGATCATGGAGCGTTAAGCTTAGTTCGGCAGTCTTATGAGACATCATCCCTCTGGATGGAGTGACTGTAATATTGAAGTCCCCCAGAGTCATAAATGGACGAGTTCGATCAATAATTGGAGCCCCCCTGGTTCCGCCCACTCCTCCAGGTGCATCGTCGGGATCGTCAGTGTCACCCTGGATTGCCTCAAAATCATCATACATCTCATCCATCGGCACTAGCGTTTGGGGAGCGGTAAACAGCTCCATCCCAGCTGTTGCGATACCGGCCTCAACTTCCTCCCACAGCTCCTCATCGCCAGATGCTTCAGCTGCCTCCATTTTTTCTATAAAATCGCCTACTGCATCCATAGCAATAGCGGATGCCAAATCGTAGTTCACTGTGTCTGGATCCAGAATAGCTTGACCTAGCAAAAATTGCATCAAAGACATTGTTTGAATACTTCCGTCAACATTAAGAGGCGAATTTGGTGAAATAATAACGATGTCCAAATATGGAACGCACCTGGAGAACTCTAGAGTTGGAATCGCGTTCATAAAAAGAGCGACTGCGCCTGTGTCTCGATTGGCGGGTGTAAGTCTAACAGGATAAATACATGTCGCTGTTAGGTTAGGTGAGGCCTTCTGTGGGGCGGCAAACGTCTGGTTCACTACATCTCCCTCACACATATCTTTGACAGAAACGCTAGAAACAGGCATACCATCAAAATCTATTGTACCAAACGAATCAGGCTCTCCCACGAACTTATAAAGAGTTGCGGCCGCAGCTTTGTCTGTACCATCATCTCCTGACAAAAGATCATTTAATTCTGAGACGATATCATTCACGATTACGCCACCCTCTGTGGTGTTCGTTAATAATCGTACAAGCTGATCTAGAATATCGCCATTATCAAAGTCTTCAGTACCGAAAGTCCCAACATCATCTCCACCCCACGCTAGCGCGGCGACAAAATCTTCTTTTGATACAATGGAGAAATATCTTCCTAATTTTTCAACAGCCAAAGACAGCTTATCATCTATAAGAGACATCGTTCACCCTATCAGTTTCTCAATTTGTGATAACCTCTTTGGGATAGAAAGATATGTCCCGGCTGGTACTTGGAGATTCCACCCTATACCGCTTGCAGCAGCGATTATCCACCACAGGGTTCCATCCCCATATTTGGCACCAGCTATTACATCAAGTCGCTCTGTTTGCTTTGTTACATAGCTATCGCAGTATATTTGTCCTCTTTGTACAGCTTTGTAAATGAAAAATCCTGGATCGAATGTGCCATAAAATTTCCCTCTTTTAAGCTTAGGGGCCCTACGATATCTACGAACTCCACCTTTCATTATTCAGCCCCTCCTGACGCGAACGCCTCATTAACAGCCGCAACAAAACGATCTCTTGTTAATTTACCAGCATCGACGCCACCAGCTCGACGCGATTCGCCAGCATCGGTTGACATCTGAACTTCTCCAGCTGAACCTTGATCATATTGATCTGTACCGAGCATACCAGCAATATTCCCAACAGGGTAATTTATTGATCGCATGAACCCATTATTGTCTAGCCCGGGAGGAATGTCATGAATCGGGGCAAATGCCATAGATATCTTCATCGCCGTCGGAGCTCTTCTTCCCATCTTACTCATGTCCCAAAGATTTGAGTTCAGGCCCCAATCCATATCAAAAGAAGTGATGAATCCTGCAAGACCTCTCCCGCCGGCGGCCTCGAAAGAACTTACAATGGCGTTATTATCTGGACTAAAAAATGCAGCTATATTCTCTATCTGCTCATCAAGTGTGACGGTCTCATCTAAATCCACTGGCATAGGCATATCAGCTACCAGATCTTCTTGAAGAACGTAGTAATGATGATAGTGACCCTTTTCTTCAAGCGCCTCAGAATAAGGGTCAGCGTTATTGTTCGGGTCGACCCATGTAACACAATATTCTACATTGTGACCGGAATTTCTCATTGACATCGCCCCAACAGTCTCTGCCTCAATACCGTCCGCTATATCAGCAAGACCGAGCCATCGCACTTCGAGAACTTTCACTCTCCCCGAGCTTAATGTACGGCTCAAAAATGGCGTTGACCCTACATGCGTTGCCCCTGCGCCGGGGGGCACCTCTGAAGCTGAACCAGATCCTCTATCCCACGTAGTATATCCGTCTACGCTTGGAAGTAGTGTACATTCTTGGCCAACAGAAAATCCGTGGGTGCTGTCTGTTGGAGAAGATGGCTCAGTGTCATATCGAGCATGATAGGTCTCTAACTCATCATTATATTGATCCCAATCCATGCCGGATTGTGCATCAAATGATATATCAAATGCCTGTTGTTGGGCCATGTCATCAGCAGATGAACCGGATTCGCTGGCCGCGAGCGCCTCAGAGATTCCAAATAAGCGTGCCAGATTAAATCTCGTATAGTTACCGCGGATTACATCACCGACCCGGAGACGAACCATAGGAGACGCAGTGGGAATTTGAGAGAATGGCATCACAAAATGCTTATCGCCTGCCTGGACTCTTTTGCCCATCGACCATTGTGGATATAGCAGCGTAATTAATTTATTTACGGTAAACCACATAGAATCAAAATCCGTGGGAGATGTTGAGACAAGCCAAAAATCAAGACTGATGCTACGCTCGGTACTTTGATAAATTTTCACCTTGTCTATACGACCATATCCACTGGAGTCTGAATAACTCACAGAATAAGAGTCTTTAATATTCTCTAAAAAGCCATGTAAACCAATGATCTCATTTGTACGAAGATCGTGAAGATAGAATGGCATGTACTCAATCTCCAGCTGGTTTTCAAGCGCTGTCACCATTTCCTTTGGAAGCCTTCCACTAGATGACAATTTTTTATTACGTTGCTTCTTTTTCCAATAAGTTTCACCAGTTGGCCACATGGAACCAGGATCGTTCTTGGAATCGCCCACCAGTGACAAAAGAGCGGCGGGGGTGGATTTACCCATATCAAAAACTTCGAATGCTGTTGTAAGTTGTTCGGGCAGTAGAAACCTGGCTGGAGCTGCTTTGTGCCGCCAAGCTAAAGCATTTTTGTCTTTTGCAATTTTACTTTGAGCTTGTCTAGTCTGTCCGGTGTTTGGCATCTTCTCAAGTGGATTTGACCCAACGCCACCAAGCGGAAACGAACGATTTTTTCTTTGAAGAGCACAATCTCCAATCACAGCAAGAACCATGAAAAATCGCCATGAGGGAAAAGTGTTTAGTGCAAGTAACAAGTCCAGAATTGCTAAAGCGGGATTGGAGCCGCCACCAGGAATTCCTCCTGCTGTATCTAAGAATCGGTCAATGTCACGTCGTATAACTCTGAAGAGGTTTGCATAATACCCGCTTGCCCACAATACGTTTTGAACTGCAGTGGCCAGATGTGGAACTACGAATATTGTCCACCATGTAACAAATGCTCCCCAGTTTCCCGTCGCCGATTCGGGCGGGTCCCCTGACGGGGGGTTTAACCCCACAAATTCAATAAGTCCGAAAATTACGCACATAACAAACGAATGATTCGTGCGTGGAACTCCCATCACTCTTAGAACTCGAACGTGCAGGGGCTCATCGGCATGTCGACCATACTTCATTTCAGCAGGTCTAGACGGAATGGAACCGCCGCCTGTGTCTAGTAAGTCAATGACACCACCGACAATAATCGCACCTAATACAATAGCGCCGAGACCCTCTGCAGCGACAGCTAGCATCGCTAGTCTATTTTTACCAGTAAACGGTTCCTTATTAGAGTTTAAAGCGCCAAAACTTTTCTGTGCCTCTAATGGGCTACCATCCCTATCGCTATATCGTAACTCAGTCGGCACAAACGGTTTATTTGGAGCCCCGAATGCGTTAATTGTTCTTAAGAATTCAATCGATATTTTTGATGCACCAGTCTGGACATTCGTTGCATTAATAACATCAATCTGGCTCCAGTCTGCGGGGTCTGCGTCTTCGTCACGGGCGTGGCCAGTTTGACGAAGTAACAATGATTGCGCAACTTTACGTAATGTAGCAAAGTCTATCCCCTCAGCATCTGGGTCGTAGACACCAAACCCCATCTGTTGCGTCGACCCAGGAGAAGAAAACGCGCCGTCATCAATATAGGGTGTCGCACCAGAAGGATTAAAACGATTATAACCTTGCAGAATTTGAGATATTTTTCGCTGTTGAGTAGGGGCGCCGGCTGGAATTGGTTTCCACGATGATCCGTCAGTTGCACCAACACCTGGCTCAAATGGTTCGCTCGTGGCCTTAATGTCTGATAGTAGGTGGTGGCCGTCAATTTGAGAATTTTTATCTACGATATCGCTTAGTGGAATGTCTGTTGGAGCAGCTTGGTCAAATTTACCAGAATTACTCATTGTATCAAAAAGTGTTCTCGTGGCACTAGCGGCAGAAGAAGTACCTAACGAGTCGGTATATGTCTCAACATCTGGATCTTGCCCTCCGGTTTGGATGGGCGCAGGGGTACCGTCAGCTGCAACATAGGACGTCTCAGCATACTCAGAATGGCCTATTGAATATTCATTATGGGTTTGTGGGTTTGTCGTCAAAGAGCTCATATAGGAAGCAAGGGTTTGCTTTGACGACTCCTTTAAGTCGTCTCCCCACATTACCTCACCGTTAGTCCCGGTTCCGGCAGGTGTAAAGTCTCCGCTTGAAGGATCTTCAGCCATTTCTCTTTAACAACTCCTCTATTGCGGCGCCAACACTTTCTGGATTTTCAGCGAGCGTTTTTTCAAAAAACTCCAAAAGTCCCTTGACAACTTCCCACTTTTCCTCCGATACCTTTGCACACTCCTCTAAGTATTTAGCTTCTTCCTCTGTCAAACCAATCTTTTCATTGCTCATTATTGACCCTCTGCTGTGGCTAGCGGTGTTGTCATAACTGATTTATCAACCAGAACACTACCTACCTTATTCGCGTCCATTGTAACGCTAAGGTTAATTGTTATATTAACGGGCTTATTCTCTACGTTAATGGACTCGGAAACGCTGAAAGCATCAGCAACCTTCTGGAGGTTTGCGTTGAGATTAATCTCTGGTAATCCGTCTAGCGCGGTATTGATAGAGTTCATCTCCTCGACCATCGAGAGAATTGCTTGTGCAGCGGGGGTTGGTCCTGAATCCATCCCGAGTTTGCCAGATATCCACCCCATTGCACGTTCAGACATCGAAGGGGCGTTACCCTCGCTAAGCTCTGTGAATTTCCCTAACACGTCAAGTAGGCTGGACGTCGCGACGAATAATTGGTCTAACTTATCAACATTTCCTTGAATTTCTTCGGCGGCTGGAAGTGCGCCTAAGCTGGTAATAACGCCTGGCATTGCGGTAGCTAATGCTTGAAGGCCTCCAGCCATTCCGTCGAATAATGTACTAACTGATGGACCGTCAATTCCTGCGACTGACTCTTCGGCGATTACCTGCATCTTACCTAATGCATCCATCATCGGCCCAAGAGCTTCGAACATGATTTTCATGGACTCTGCTTTTTCCTTGAATCCGCTGGGGATTCCTTCACCCGCTGTAATCAAGGCTGATATAATCGTTGGTAATTTGTCGGCCATCATATCCATAATGTCACCGAGACCCTCCACTACGGTGGCCATAACTGATGCAGCGCTAGGGTTAAAGAAGCCCACCAAATCCGCGACAATTGCGAGAGGCTCAGCGATCGCAGCTGCAAATGCTGCAACTGCTGCGACGACGTCTCCGACCACCGCAGCTTTCTCAAGATCGCTCTTACTATAACCAACAGCCAGTCCGATGAGGGTTGTGACAGTCCCCACCAGAGTGTCCTTGATTTTATCAAGAAAGCCGCCCATTAGATTGAAGACCTTGTCCATGCCACCCTTCCCTAACGTTTCAGCCGCCAATCCTAACTTCGCGGCGTCAAGGGCTAGTCCGCCCATCGCCTGGAGGGCTTCTGCGACGCCGCCGATTACAGCCATCCTATCTTTCATGTCTTCAGGATCCGCCATTGGCATCGCTTGTGCCGCGGCAATCATTGTTGCAAGAGAGGCGGATGCAGCTACAAAGAATATCGCCATGCTTGCCAGGCCTGAAGCTAATATCAGTAGAACTATAGGACCCATAAACGCAAAGATCGCGGCCAGGGGTGCCAAGATCGCCATTGTTGTAACAATCTTAAAAATAATGTCTATCAATTGAATGATGCCGAGTGGATCTCCAAGAGCATTGAACGCCGCTGTAACGATTGCTAGCGCAGCCATGAACCCAAGAACACCGATTGTGAAGAATCCAGCAGCTGCCAGGATACCACCTACCATCACTGTAAAGCCGGCGACAAATGGGGCAGCAACTAGGGCTGCTAGCAAACCCAGTGCAAGCGTGGCCAGCATTGCTTTCCCAAGCATTATGAATAGCGCGTCTACTTTTGTCTTGTCTGGTAACGGTAAACTAGTGAGAGCGACAAGAGCCGCGCCGTATGCGAAGACCCCGATGGTAAAGAAAGCCACGGCAGCAAGTAGAGCCACCACTATCATCGGAAAAGTCATCCCCACAGGTACTAGCGTAAGAGCCACGTACGCCAACGCAGCAGTCGCCAATATCGCCATGCCAAGCATCGCAAACATTTTGACGATTTCTTCAAAGGGAAGGGGAGACAGAATTGCATGCACAACCCGGAGGGCGACGGCGAACAGCGTGAAGCTTATTGTCATTAATACAGCAGCCAGACCCATGAAAAGTAGTCCGGGAGCGGTTATCGGCGGAGCCAAAGAAAGACCGATCTTAGAGATAATAAATACAGCAAGTATTGCAAGGCCCATTACTGCAAAGATCTTTATGATTTGCATGAATGGGATACTTCCAATGAGAGCGTATACGATCATCAATGCGACTGCGAATGGAATCATTCCAAGACCAAGAGCCACAGCAGCCAGAGCCATCTGACCAGCTGATGTTAATAATGTTCCGGGATCTAAGAACTTCGCGGCCAACATTACTAGCATTAGAAGTGGAATGACAACCAGCATTACTACAAATAATTTCGCGATGCCATCCCAGGGGGCCATTGACATAATTCCAGCAGCAACAGCTATAGCAGCCGCAAAGATTGCGATCGCAGGAAGTAGTGAAAGAGCCATTAAGGCCAACTTGGCGCCGGCTTTTATGATATTTCCTGGGTCAATATCTGCAACGGAATCTATTAATGCGCCAAGGCCTTCGCCAACTCCCTTTGCCATTTCCTTCATTTGGGCTGCATCGGGCATTGACGCTTCTGCTGCATCAGCAGAATCCCCCACTGCGCTCAACATAAAGTCTGTCAACTTCTTGATAACAACTGCGCCCACAGCTGCTTGAATGGCGCTGATGGCTCCAAAGATAATCATCTTACCAAGGACAAATGCAAGCAACGCGCCACCAACGGCGATGATCTTTCCACCGTGTTTTTCAAAAACAGCTGATATAATATCAAGGAAGGCACCAAGCAACTCTGGAACGGCATCCATAAGGGCACCACCTATACTAGAGATGGCTCCCATGATTGCACCACCTATCCCCTCAGACGCTGCGCCTTCGAGGTCTGGTGGGTTTCTGATGGCTTCAGCAATTCCCTTAAAAAAGTCTACAACCTTTGTTACAACCCAGGGTATCATTTGAGCAATCATCTCACCAACCCCGGTGATCATTCTTGAAATACCTTCCTTCAACTTAGTTGCTGCCTCAGAGTTTGCTCCGAAGAAATTTGAAAAAGATTCTGAAACCGAATCAAAGACGTCTGACAGCTTCACTCCTTCATCACCCTTCAGGAAACTCATAAGCATACTAAATGCGCCAATAAGTCCTGTTCCTGTTTTCTTGCCAGTTTCATCGACACCTATTCCACCGAATAATGTCTTCAGGGCGCCGCTGTTGAACATGTCTTTAAGGGGACCGAGAATATCAAATCCACCAGAACCTAGAAGCTCACCAAAAAGCTTACCCATTTCTTTACCAGCTTCAAACACCGTCTGTAGTGCTTCGCGGATTGCAGTTAAAAGTTCCTTAAATTCTGGAAATTGTGTTAAACCTTTCGTAAATCCTTGGGTTAATGCATCGAAGAAGCCGTTAAAATCTCGGCCTGAGTTAAATACTCGATCCATCGTGTCAGCAAGCTTGTTCATCACCTCTGTTTGTGATAGCTGCTTCTCTTCAGCTTCATCAGCGCCGGCAGCAATATCTTCGTAAGAAGTTCCCATATTCTCTTGTGAGAATGCAGTGGCAAGAGCCTCTTCGCTAAGGCCGGTTTGCTCTGCCAACAGTGCACGTTCTTGACGTGTCATATCTTCGATAGATTTGCCTGCCTCATGGAAGGCATTCTTCATCATGTCGATTCGTTCGGCGGGATTCTCTGCGTTCATCATCTCCATGGTGTCAAGCTGGATACCAAACGCTTGGTTTAATTGGGATACGGAGTCAGCTGCTCCCTCGAAATCGTCAAACTTACCGATAACACCTTGGAGACCCTTAACATCGATACCGAGCTTTCTAGCATACACAGATGCCGCAGCCATTTCCTTGGTCGACATGGTTCCGAAGTTCTTGAAGTCAGCTGCCATCTCGCCCATATCTTTCGATATAAGCTTGGAAGAAACCCCGAACTTATCGCCCATTTGAATAGAATAGTTACCTACATCTTGAAGTGTGTCTGTTAAGCTTTCACCAGACGAGATGGCCCTTGTTGCAAAGCCACTCATCGCTTCGTCTGATAGGCCCATCCCTTTTTTGAATGCAAGAATCTCCCCAGCTGAGTTCGCGAACTCATCGGAAAGCATACTAAATTTCGGTCCTAACGCCTCTGCTGTAGCAGCAAGATCTGCTAAGGCTGCAGCGACGCCTCCTGGGCCGACTCCATATACTGCTGCGAGACTTACCCCTGATCCGCCCAAGCTGGATGATTGTGATTGAAGGTTGCTTAATCCGCTCATAAGAGCGCCACCCTCATTAGAATTTAAGTCACCGAAGCTCTTTCGTACATCCTCAATCCCTTCCCGAAGCGCAGAGACACTTCCAGCCAGCTCGTTCGCCATCCCCACAAGTCCGCTGAACATCTGGAACGGAATTGCGATGATCGACATTCCGATATTCTTAATCCCGCCAATAACCGTACCAATCGTTGCACCCATCTGCGTTATATCAGCGATGGCGCTCTTAAACCCTTTAGCAGCACCCACGGCAAAGCCAGCTAAAGCAACATGTGATTCTTTAATATGGGATATCAGGTCGGCGAACGACTTGATTACTTTTTTATTCGCTTGTTCTGTGTCTTGAAGACTGGTGGTCATTTCACCAATTTTGCCGCTGGCTTTATCGGCCTCGGAGGCAGCACCAGCTAAGCCATCTCGGACTTCCTTCATTTTTTGCTGGACATCATCCAGACCCTTACACTCTAGGGCCTTGCACAGCTGTACCGCGGTATCTACCTGGCTAGATAAATACTTTTGCTGCTTTTCCAGCACCTTCTGTCGATCTTGTAAAACCTTGTTGATCGACTGCTGGATAGCTAATTGCGATTGTAGTTCTTTCGAGTCTGCTGCCACGCTTTTACCACCCTTACTTCATTAAATATGGCAGTTAAAAATCTGCGCATCGTTTAAGCTAGAAGGGCCACGTAAACCCAGCACCCATCCTCAATTTCTTTGACGCCTTGTGTTTTCTTTTCAAAGCGCCCATCACATTAGAGATCGAGGGATTTTCCTCATTTAACTTTTCGTATAAATTACGAGATTCTTTTAGAGCATTCGCGAATAGAACACAGTCACCCTTATCACCCCGTAAGGAAATTTCACTCACTTCGCCACGAATATACCTCGCACAATCCCGTAAAAATTCTTTCTTATTATCTTTCATGGGGTACCTCACGTTTTAATTATGTGAATCTACGTAATTTTGACGGTACTTGTGCCCTATGTTTACCTGCTAACGCTCGGGCATCAGCGGAATTTGCATGGGCAGCCCTGGAATCACCTTGAGATTTCTTCAGCTCTTTGTTCAAGCGTTGAATAAACCATATACGTTGCCATATTGGAATGTTATAGACTTCTATGTACGAGAAGCCCATATAATACATCAGAGCGAAAATATGCTCTAAGAACGTTTCCTTATGACTACTCGTCAGGCCAAAAAAACGCCGCCCCCAGGGGCAGTCTAACCTCCGAGTGTTCTAAACAAGAATTACAATCCATCCAGGCCTTCATCTGAATACCTGGTTCGTTCTTGTCTAGATGATTCCTAAATGCCAAAGAATCACGTGCAGGAAGATTACGAATAAACAAGTCAAGCTTAGATTTGTCCGTCACTCCGTTGACTGATACAATTGAGTAGCGTAGACGTGATGTAATTAGATTCTCTGATTGTGAACCTTGCTTCTTTCGCCGCTCTGTCGTAACCATAATCTCTTGCTCATCTTTACCGGTTAGGAACTTAAACCTAACCTTTGCCTTTGTGACAGGCATTCCGAACTCAAAAAGATTTACGCCGTGAGAAACAGGCTCAATTCCAAGTCGATTAATCTCTAGCTCACCTAAGTTAAAGTTTTGTTTCGAGCGCTGGCTGCAGGCTGGACAATCTACTTCTACCTTATAGTCTGCACCGTAACCTGTAACTCGTAATGCAACCATGATAGCATTTCTATCACCGGCCAACATCGACTCGGGATCAATCGATTTATCAATCATACACGACTTTAAGAGGTGTGAGATAACTGTACCTTTCTTAATAAGCGCCTTTGAAGTAAGAATGTCTTCCTCACGAGCGGTCATGGCTCTAATTTCTAAAGTCTCTTTATTGTGACATGCAGAATCTTCGGGATAAACTTTTCCCATGGACGGAAGTGGAACATTTTCAACAGGAATCTCAAACCCAAAATCGTCCTTCATGACGTTACGGGTAGGCATATTCTCTTTCATACCGCCGAATAATTCGCTTCTATCCGAACTCTCTTTTTTCTTTGACATTAATAAACCTCGTTTGTAGTACAGTACTAATACTCAGTAAATCATATAGCTATCAAAAAATGTGTAAATAAAAAACGCCCCAACTTAGTGGGGCGTTTCCATCTTAAATTATCCAACAATCTGTCACCGACAAATCTAGACTGTGGAAAGGGTTTAAATTAGTATTGAAGGACTGCGTTATCGAAACGTAGGGTCAATGAAATTTCTTCCGGATCTTCCGCACCGTAATCCAAGTCACCAAATCCGGCTGAGGTGAGGAAACATCCTTTGATGTCCCAAAGCTCGACTACTGTCCCTACTGGGTCCAGCATCTTGAGCTGACAATCACGCTTATAAAAATCCGCGTAACCGCCCCGGCCTGAAACCGACTCGTAGTGTGTGCGTACCCATTCCATAACCTGCTGCGCACCTGAGGGAGCAATTGGATCGTGAAGGGTAACTGAGATCGCATCGAACTTCGTCTTACCAGCAATCCACCGAGAAGAGTTCATGAAATTAATCTCAATCTCACCGGTGTTCATTGTCGGACGAGCCGCCGTCTTAATAAGGAATGCATCAATACCTTCAATCGCGAACACCCACCTAAATTTTCTTTTGGGCTCAAATTTGTTCGGCAACATGTCGGTAACTGAAAGAGTCTCTGCCATTTTGTTTTCTCCTATACGTGCTTAAATATACATCAGCAAGATTAAATTTCGGTTCCAGCGTTGGTTACGACAAAATCAAGAGATATAAACTCTACGGACCTTGTCGGCTGGAGGAAAATCTTACCTCTGACAATGTTATTTTCCACATCGGCTTGCGTCGTTGTGGTAGTGTCGATCTGTACCTTGAATCGGTCTAGACCTTGCTGTGCTTGAATTCTGGCCAGAACTGGATTAACAGCAGCCGAGAACCTCGCCAACGTTGACTCCCTATTGGGCTCGAAGAGGAATGTATCACCAATCGCTCGAACCTGGCGCCTAACATCGATTAGAAGCCGTCTTACATTGACTCTATCGAGCGCAGACTGTGCTGCGAGGAGAGTCTTTTGGCCAAATACCACAACCTCACCCTTCGTTTGTGGGAATGCTGTTATTGGGTTAATGTCTACATCATAAAGAGCATCAAGGTTTGAGCGGCTCAACTTCACTTGTGTTTCAAGAACATTCTTCAATGCACCTCGAGTGAATCCTGCTGGTGCAAACCAGGGATAAGCGACTGAATCGTTTAGTGCAAACGCGCCGAGGACCGCAACACTGGGTGGAACCTGTACGTTAGTAGAAGTACCCACATCAGTCATAATCACATCAGGGAAGTACGCAGCAGCGAAAGAGTTATCCAAATTTCGCCCTGCAAAAGAATTCGCAGTGTTTGTAACACTCGCCAACTGAGATGAACCAGATATTACCTCGTTGTAGGTGTCTTTCCCCTCGAGGTCCATAATATACATGGCATCAAACCGTTCTTCAACAGCTTGCATACAATAATCAGTGACGGCGGAATTTCTCTGACCTGGAATAGCCAACAACTGAATATCCACATCTGAGCGTTCCTTTAAGACATCCATTGCTTTTCGATAAGCAGCGGTAACCTGACCAGTTACTCCGCCTTGTGCGGTGACATCAGCCATTTCTTTCGTTACAGCAATGTTTGAGAATGCTAGCTTTTCCTTGTTAAAGATATTAGACCCGTCAAACCCATTCTGCACGATAGTGGTGAACTTCAGGAACCTTCTTGTCGACGTCAAACCAAAGTCTGTTGCTACACTAAGTAGTCTAGACCCACCCGAATCACCAGATGTTCTAGCGGTTCCATCAATATCAGGAATACTCGCCGATGCGATACCGGACCGCATATACTGTGCTGCTGCCCATTGCGATGAATCTGCTCGAGGGGTGGTGTCGGTGGTTACAACAACTTGGATATTCTCAAGAGAGAACTTGTTGTTATTGAACTTATCACAATCTAAAATCGTTCCGCTTGCATCAGCAACACCCTGGTTATTACCAACGACTGCTGCTTGACCGTTCTGCGAATATGTGTTAAAGTACGTGCTATAGGATGCAATCGAGTTGTTCGTTTGAATGTTCCGGTTTGGCTCATCCACGCTATCTTGAATCGAGAACTGGACACCCCAATATAGCTCAGGGGCGAGCGACTTTTTCGGAGTCTTATTCTTAGAAACCATTAAGCGATATGGAATGGGTAGCTGTACGAGCTGAGATGCAACTTCACCGGCCATCACGTCCGTTACTGCGCTATCAGCAACAGAGAAAATCGAGGACCCTGATGTAATGAGGTGCGCTGGACCACGGAAACCAACGGGTAAAACATCCGCAGGAAGCTGTGCGTTATCCAGAAGCTTATTTGTCTCTACTCTAATGTAGTTAGACTTGTTGGGATATGCACCATCAAGTACAAGCTTTTGAGAACCTACGCGCTTATCAAAATCATAATAGAGGTGGTAATTTCCAACTTGTCTTGCGATATATCTTTCTGAACCCGGGTCTAATGAAAGCTTAGAGAACTTTTCTATCACAATCGGCTCAGAGTCTGTATCATTAAAGTCTCTAACCAGTAAATCAAACGCTGAATACGGATTGTTTGTATTCGTCGACTTTGCAATATTTTCGACCGAGATCTTAACTCTGGTATTTCCAATCGCGCCATCGTCAAGAGCGTGAATCCTAAATAAGTTGTAATTCACTCCCCCGTATGCCTGGGAGATAATGTATGGAGAGTAAGCTGTACGAAATCTGTCAACGAACCCTTCAAAGTTTGGTACACTGGCGTCACCATTATTGTTTCTGCTAATGGATGATGTGAGTAAGAATGCAACATCCTCAGTCTTAACGGTTCCACCCTCAGTTATTGCGGCGTAGTCATCATCCACCAGCGATGAACCAGTAACATATGCTATGGCGGGATCGATCCCCCAATGCGCATAGAGATAGTGTCCAGCGTTTTGGATCTTAGTAGAATCAGTATTTAAAACGTTATAAAGATAATTGGGCGCCTTGGGATCAAACGAAGCAGTGATAATGGTTGGATACTCATCGGTGTGGCTATGACCATTTAGTAATAATACAAATTCCTGACGGCCACCAGCGAGATTGACTGATCCTACCGTGGAACCGGCATCTTGTGTAGCGCTCGCGCCGAACGTTCCTGCAGCTGCGTAATCATTTGCACCAGGGGCACCTAATGGAGTATTGTTGGAAATAGCACTTCTTGAAGCGCTCAATGCCGGTACAACGCCGGAAGGAGCCATAACGACACCGCGAAGGATGGGTTGAACAGACTGCAGTCCTGCTGACGAGAATGCAGTTGAACTTCCCGACTCTTCCATGATGCAGCCGAGGAACCAAGTTCGTCCAAGAACGCCACCGTTTGTAGTTGTGGAACCAGCGTACGCATTGTCTCCAACTATGCCAGTGGCGCGCCACTGCTCAGCGCCTACTACGAAACCAGCATTAGTGACAGTTCCATTCGAATTTCTCTTCTTCCCGTCTCCTACTCCTAGAATTCTAAGGTAAGTACCGGCCCTGGCGTAATTCAACCATTGACGCATCGCCATAGGTCCAAACTTTTCACCATCAGTATTACCGAATTCAGCCACAAAGTCTGCAAACGTAGCCATTGTTATTGGCACAAATGCTCGGCCCTGATTGGCTGTTCCAATCACACCTGCAGGTATTCCGGTCGGAGCAGCCTTAGTTGGGCCCGATAGATCGATTTCTCTTGTAGAAACCCCGGGGCTCTTAAATGTCAGTTCAGCCATTTCAAAAAATCTCCTGTTTCTCTCTTAACTATATCACGCAAAGTCTACGCCGCTGTTTGTAATGATAAAATCTATCGCAATAAACTCAATCGCCCTTGTGGGTACGACAACGATCCTACCATTCAACTTGTTGCTTTCAACATCTTGCGCGCTATTGTTTGTGTCATCCATGACAACTTTGAATGACTCAATACCCTGCTGCGCTTGAATCGCGGCTAGTAATGGAGTCACTAGATTTATAAAGCGTCCTCTCGTCGCAGCATTATTTGGCTCAAACAAAATCTTGTTTGCGACCGCAACCACCTGACGCTTCAATTCAAGCATCATACGACGTACATTAACACGATCCAATGCAGACTGAGACAGCTGCATTGTCTTTTGTCCGAATATTACAAACCCACCATTCGGGAAGTTTGCTATTGGGTTGATTCGTACATCGTATAAATCATCTCGATCGCTAGCAGTCAATCTTGCGTCAGTATTGGTTACCATCCCAAGACTTCCTCGATTAAATCCTGCGGGGGCGAACCAAGGATAAGCAACTGCGTCATTATACCCAAGCGCTGCCAAGGCGGCAACTGACGATGGGACCAATACAGCTTGCTGATTGTTTGAGTCAGTAATATACACATCAGGGAAGTATGTCGCACAATAGTTGTTATCGATTGCTCGAGACTCAAATTGCTCCGCCGTTTCACGAACATCTGGGAATGAATCCGACGAGCTCTTGATAAGAGTTCTGTTCTCATCACCAAATAGGCGACCAGCATTCTCAGACCACGATGGGATGTCCATAAGGTAAATAGCCATGGAGTATGCCTTCGTCCTATCAGCAGCCCAATCCGTGACATAAGAATCTCTTATTCCAGGAATGGAAAGAATGTTATTTCGAACCGTCATAGGGTCGGTCATAATTCTGGCAGCTTCCCGATAAGCGAAAATATTGTTATTGAGTCTACCGTCTCCAGCTGGATTACTTGCAAGCCCAATTGTTGTTGCAGAGAATTCCGATGATGCCTTTCCTGTCTCTCCAGAGGCGTCTGTTGACGTTGCTCTATCGTTCATTAAAGACATGTCCTTGTCCAAGATGTTTAAGCCATCCCAACCACCGTACATTGGTGTTGTGAACTTCAGATATGCTGTAAATCTATTAAACTTAATGGACGAAGACTGTGCTAGTGTTGCGAAGGTGACACGCTTACCATATCCGTCTGGATCTTCTATAACATATGTCTGAGAATCTGGAACACCATTCCTGATGTATGCTGCTTCTAGCATGTGCTCTTTTGCGGAAGCCGTAACCTCTGAGAGCAGAGTCGCGGCGGTTGTATCACTTCCTGTCCCAGCCAAGGCGACCTTTGCAAGGGTGAACTTGTTAGCGTTGAAAGCATCTACTGCGCTTCCCGATACTAGAGCATCAAGTTTAGAAATTCCCTGGAACTTAGTATATGCAGCCACGGTTGAATTCGGGGCAGAGGAAATATTCTGATTCAAGATTGCGTTAGTAACGTCATCTTCCTTTGGACATCTTTCAAATTTTACACCCCAGTAAAAGCGACCATCCACTCTTTCATCATCTCCGGGCCAGCCTGACATGAATGCGGTGGTGGATACAGCACCTCTGGTCACCTTAAAGCGCATTGGAAGGGGAGGAATAATCGATCCAGTCATTACGAGGCCATCAGCACTACAGTCACCCCACAACCGTGTGTTTTCAGTGTTTCCATAGGGAACGCCGCCAAACTCAAGGCGTGATAGAGAATTATCAGTTAAAGAATCAGCCGTCTTGAGGGCTGGAATACCAGAAAAGCCGAAAGGTAAAGAGTCAGTAGGAACCTCACTTCTATATACCGCTTCGTTTATAACCGTGCGAATGTATACCGACTGATTGGGATATTTTCCACTGACGATGATTCGACGTTCGTCATCATTTTCAGCATCAAAGTTATACCACGTCTTATAGTCGCCAACTTTTCTACCAATAAAGCTTTCAGAATTTGGGTCTAGATTGCACTCTGGATAGCTCTCAAGAATCTGAGGGGCTAAGTCGGTATCGTCGAATCGTCGAACCTGGACCTCGAATGTTCCGTACCTATAATTCTTGTTTGTACTAGCGCGAAGGTTTGCTATAGAAATCTTTACTTTATCATTTCCGTAAGCACCGTCAGATAGACTTTCGAACCGGAAAAGAGGATACTCTGTCCCTCCGAATGGTTGCGAAATAATCTGGGGACTTGTGGGTGTTGTGTAGCGAGTATCATAACGCCCAAAGAGCATTGTGAATTCATTCCCTGCACCAGACTGTAAAGTTTTTCCAAAGTTTGCAGACCCAGACAGAAGGGCCACGCCGGCTGCGGAGTCCGCAACTGGTGCAATTTCATCTTCAACGGCAAAATCAAGATATAGGAGATGCTGTTCTTGAACGAATTTCGTGGGGTCGGTGTTCAATACATTCGAGATGTATGCTGGAGAAGCTGGATCTAAAGATGCAGAAACAATCTTGACACCCGGTACCACAGTACCATTATTATCTTCTTGGTTCGCAAAAGTTGTCCCAAGCGAAGATGAAATAACGATAGCAAATAGACCATCACTATCAATTTGGCACTCATCGTCGACGGTGCTCGTCCACGTTTCATCCAGGTCTATAACTTGTGTACGTGCTGTTGTGGCATTAAAAATAACACCCCGAACTATTTTCATAGCATCGGCGTTATTAAAGCTCGGATTGTCAGTGAACTCTGGCATCGCAACTGCTTCGGAGGCTGCAGCATCATGTCGAGCACATAGGAACTGTACAACGCCATTGTTTGCATTAGAAGTCGAAGCAGAAACGTTACCGGACAAAACAAGACCAGCATTAACAACTGTTCCATAATTTTGTGTGTTCGTTATCTGTGATGTTGTTTCATTCGCTCCGGCACCTAAAACGCGCATGTACGTTGCAGCAGTTCTATTTTTTAAGAATGCTTGAACCGCGTATGGTCCAAATCGATCAGAATCTATTGTTCCAAATCGATTAACAAAGTCTTGAAAACTACCCACAGTTACGGGTACAAATGCTGGTCCCTTCTCAGCAGTGCCTATAATTCCTGCTGGAACTCCGGTTATTTCGGTCTTTCTTGTTGACGCATCTATTTCGCGCTCAAAGAAGCCGGGGGATCTAAATGTCTGTTCTGCCATGAGTCGGGTCTCCTGGATCTACTTTCATCACAAATAACTATTTCGTGCAAAGGGTAAATGTCATATCAATCCTTGAAGAGATCACCTAAATCTATAGAAAATCCACTCGGAGGTTGAGTTGATTGTCTAAAAACGGTTTCTCCCTTTCTATTGTTTGCATATAACACGTTTAATTGAATGTGTTCATCCTTCCCAGTGAAGGGGTTTCTTTTAGTAATTATTACCTTCGGACGGTTCGGATATGAAGCTGCTGTTGTTACCGAATCTGAATTTGTAGATCCTATATTAGTAGCGTTCGAAACAACAGCGGCTGCACCAGGAAACCCACTCGTAAGTGTGCTATTAATTCCTGCTGGCATTGCTTGTCCAGGTATTCCCATATCTTCAGTATCAAGATTTTCTAATATAAATTGGCCAGGTTCCCCTGACGCAATCCCAGACGGCGGTCCAGTGTCCAATTGGGCATTTAATTCAGACGTACCAAAATTAATGTCTGGGGCTGAAATTGTTCTCCTAAATGGCACCGGTAATCCTATTTCTTGTGGAGCAACAACATACGCTGGAACGCTTACGTTGAAGCTATACTTAACTAGTCTTTCATCTTCCGAAAAGTCATCAAAATTATTACCGGGTGTTAAACTTGCGTCAATATACGCGGTGAATTTATACCCGGACGTCGTTGAAATCAAAAATGTTCTTTGATATTGGCTCGTATAACCGCCCATCAAAACAGTCAACAATGAATTCATTTCTTGAGTGTATTGTGTCCAAAAAGTAATTTCATAATTTGCAGTGTATTGCTTAATGGGCGGAATCTCTATAAATTCGACAATATTCTTTGAGGTATGAGGTGCCAACATAGATCCGCCACGTTTAGCAATTGGAAGCGCTGGTGCCTCTCTTCTAGTTGCAATCCTCCCGCCAGAAGTGCCACCACCCGTTCCAGCAGTAGTCCTTGAATCTGCGGCTACCGCCACAGAGTCAGAATTCTCAAATTCAAATCTATTCTGCAGGCGTTGATACCGAGGGTCATCTTCAGAAAGTCGAACCTTAATCGTAATTGGACCACCCTGCGCATGAATTGCGCCCTTGGCACTATTTTGGTCGATCCCGCTTCTTAAGATGGATATTAGTGGTAGAATAATCGCGCCGGCTTTATCTCTCAAAGGTTTGTTTCTTGCAAGGATAGCAAAACGCTCGCCAGTTGCGAAAATTATTGGGACCCTCTTCATTTCTTTCCGACGTTTATAAAAAAGAGGTAATTCTTCATTGAAAAAATTGAACAATGCTCTATCAACATCTTCTATCGTACAAGAGGGAATAGCAAAATCAGGAGGAATATCCTCACCTGAGTATCCTAAGTCTAGTGACCTACCCTTGAACGCTGTTGTATTATATCGTGTTGACATCTCTATGTCTCATCATAAAATCTTGAAGTGATTGGTGTCGGCTCATTCGGTGGAACCCTCTTAGAGACCTCAGCTGGTGCGGGTGTCGGAGGTAATTGCATCTTTCCTTGCTCTATTAGAGCACGGACATCACCTGTTGGGCCGAGCCTATTTTCAGCGAAGCCGCGTTGTTGAACAAAAACCTCTTGCACTGCTTTTGGATCTCCAGGATAATAGGCCTCGTCTGTTGGGCCGATTGGTTCCTTATTAATTAGACCCTTACGAGCTTGTTTGCCCTGGAGTTTCACGCCAGTTGTGTGCTCGACTTCGCCATATATTGTCGACTGCCACTGAAGTTGAGTTATTTCAAAGAATACCTCACCATAGCTAAAGTAATCGCCCTCTCTGACGTCGATGCCCTTATCAATTAAGTCTCTATAGTGTAAATAAGCACCAATTTCTTGATTCTTTCCCACACCAAAACGACCTGTTGTTACAACGGGGGAGTTCCACTCGATTGTCGCATCAATATCGATTGGAGGATCAAAGATCTTATTTACGGCCTCTTCATACACATCATGAATTTCCGTAAGGTCTTCCCGAATACGATAATAATAAATCTTTTGACCAATAACATCTTTCATGACTTCTTTAGTCAAGTCAGATATAAGATCAACTTCCCGGGGGGTGATAAAAAGACGAGCCATCAAATCACCTTAAGCTATTATTATTGTTTTGCCGAGTGGCATTGGGATTTTCTTTAATGCATTCTGAATATTGTCTGCGTCGGCGGCTTGACTCTCTAATATCTTGCTAAATGTCAACCCTTCCAGGAGCTCTATTAATTGGTCGCGTAAACGTGTTTGATCCTCCCTACCTCTAGTTATTAAGTCACCACCGTTTAATTGAAGGTCACCCGAAGGAATCGGTACAGAGCCGAATTTTGAACGAACTTGCCCAAGAAGCTCTTCGCATAGGGCGGCCGCAAATTGACGTATCCACTGTCTACCAACCGAATTAATCGTATTGTAAGCTATCCTACCATACGGAACGTTTGAAAGCCCAGATACCCCGTATATTGTATCATCTTTTATATCGGGGTCTAGAGGGTTTGGAGCAAAAGACACATTAAGCCATAAATACTTTGGATCATCTTGCGTAGGCATTGGGAATATCCGAATATTCTCGCCAGTAATCTTATAGGAATAATTTGATTTTCGGACGCGGTTCGAAATTCCCATTTGACCCGCTCGTAATACATCTTCGAATACCGGGAGCACATAAAAAACGGTTTCCGGAGTAAACGACTCAAAACTAAATTCATTATTCATGTAATTTATAGCTGAGGTCGTATCAAAAAAACGATATGCAGCAGAGGGGGTAAAATGATATACCTCGTTAATTTTAAGCTTTGTACGTGGGTTATTCTTGCTACTGCTAACCACTAATGTCGATCCGCCCGGTGATGTCACTAATGTTTCATAAATGTTATAGTCTTGCTGGTTCTTATTAAGCTGGATCGATCCTGACACTGCATTGTATGAACCTCCGATACCGGCTTCTGAGGCATACGGTTCGGCCATCCTAAGTAAGTATTCCAAGCTTTGTCTGGGGAACACTCCACCACCGTTAACGGTCATTGTATCCCCAGAGCCGGTGGGCATACCTAAAACATTGGAGATCTGAGACTTTGCGTCGGCCTCGTTTATAACCCGACCGTACTCAAGGGTTGCTTCTTCCAAACAACCCCAAATCTGCTTTTTTGTAAGCTCTACGCTCAAAATATCGTCGCCAAGCTTTCGCTTGACAAACGTAACTACACCGTCGGCCTCTGATTGAAATGCAGAGTCAGTATCGAAAAAACCGAATGGTGTTGGATTTCTAGTAAATGCGAATGTTGACATAGCTCACCCTGTTCTAACTATAGAACTCAGGCGCAAAAAATCACATTCGTCTTAGCGAATTAAAGCTTGCCGGTGTCTAGAAATCTACCATGCCGCTCACGAAACTGTTCCCACAAAATCTTTCTATCTCTTGCTCGAAACCAATCATAAATCATTGTAAGAAGCGCCGGGTTAGGTCCTCCAGCTGCTTGAACACTCGACAACGATGTAACTTTTTCTTTAAGATCGGCTACTTCATTTTCCAGCTGAGCAATACGATCAGAACTATCGGAGCTATCGGAGCTATCGGAGCTATTAGAAGTGGATGGTTTTGGCGCTTTCGTAGCTTTTGTAGGTTTTGTTGCTTTCGTAGCTTTTACGGTTGAATCTAGACTGGCTCTTGTTGATGGCATAAAAAATAACTCCCTTATTTCTAAGCTTAATCATAAACCACTTTACGAGCATGTAAAAAAAACGGGGCCCCCGAAGGGACCCCGTTAATTTATAGGGTTTGTGAACCGAACTTTATTAGATAATGTCCATGTTCATGACCGTCACTGTACCGTAGAAGTCGGAACGAACCATCTTCTTGCCATACCGAGTCATCACACCCTTACGAGGAGTGAAGTCCTCAGGAGCGAAGATTGTCGGAGTAACAATCAGGGGTACATAAGGAGCGTATACGTAACCAGTCTCAAGGTAGCTACCGCCCTTATACCCAACAAGAATCTTGTTGCGTGGGAAGTAGGGGTCCTTATAGACCGTGAAACGGTTGCTCAGGGTACCGACCTTCTCTGCGCCGAGAGTCATTCCACCAGTCACCTGACCGTCACCATCAATGGTGTAGGCTGGGCGGTAGAGGATCGAAGCCTCGAGGATGGTAGCAACATCAGGGCCAACGACCATGAAGTTTGCAGAGCCTCGGAGAGTCTTACGATGAATCTCATTAGCAACATCGATAATGGTCTCGACCAGGGTCTCGTACCATTCGCGAACCGTACCAGTAAAGGAAGGCCCGGCGCTGGCGGATCTAGTAACAGCTGCACCGCTACGCTTATTGACAAAGTCACCAGGCGAACGATTCCAGTAGAAGTTGGTATCAGCTTCCATCAAGAGATCGTTAAGGATCTCACGATCGATCTCAAGAGCAATCTGCTCAGAGAGGATTTGAGTAAGCTCAACCTCAGCGTCAAGGCTGTGGTAAGCATTCAAGTCCTGAGCAAGCTCTGGGGACCAACGAGCACGCAGCTTCCGAGTGGACGCCACGACCGAGATGCTCTCGATCTTGATGTCGATTTCGGGAATAACCGGTTGTGCATCGCTCTGGCTGAAGTTAGACTCGAAGACGGGAACCACAAGGGTATCGCCATCGCTACCAACACTCAGAGAGTTGCCCTTCGGGAAGACAACTGACCAGCAACCGAGGTCGCCTGTACCGATGTTCGTACCAGAAAGTACCATCAAGAGTGCAGAACCAGCCTTACTTGCAGCAGCCAGTGGATCACCAGAAATGGCGCCACCATCTGAACTGGACTTAACGAGCTGGTTAAGACGACGGATGTTATACACATTCCGGCCGCCCTGCCATGTCTCGCCAGGAACCGCAAGGTCAGTATAGGGAGCTGCCATACCATCACCAGCCTCGTTCTGAAACGCGGTGTCAGTACCAGATATAACAAGTGCTGCTTCCTTAATCATACGAGGATCGAACTCGGACCCGAGGGTGCCAAGATCAACGGTAACGAAACGGAATGTTCCGCTCTCTGAATCGATTGCCCTAGTTACCTGGGGATCGAACTGGAGAAACCGACCATCTGCACCAGAAGATGCAGCGGAGCCAGCTGTCGTTGCACGACTTTGAGTTGCACTGCTTCCAAGCACGAACTGGTTGGTTGCATCAAGAGTAACATTAACTCTTGAGTGAACCTTTGAATAACCAGAACCAGCCAAGTCATACTGTCCACCTGTTCCCAACGAACCAGAGCGAACGCCCTTACCCGCGGGGTTATTATATATGGACTGACCCTTGCCGTATGTGCTCTTAGTGGCTGTACCAAGACCGGTATCATTGTTACTGGTCGTAGTTGTTGAAACTCCACCCTGGTTAGTACCATAAGTGTAGTCAAGGTAGAAGAGCAGCCCGGATGGCAAACTCATCGGCTGGATTGAAACCAGCTCATTCGCAACCAGACCGCCGAATACTCGACGAACGATTGGGAATGCAATATTAGTGAAACCTCGGATGTCACCAGATGCGGCTGCAGGCGCTAGCCCACCACCACCGAGAGTATTCTGCTCTCGTAAAATCTGACCTGCCTGGTTCTCGAGCAACTGTGCCATGTTTTCACGATGGACGCTCTCGAGACCCCGCAAGAGACCAGTCCGAGTCCACTTTTCTGTAAGGCGCCGACCGTGATCGCCCATATGGCGCGCTCGGATACCTTCGGTCAATTGACCAAGTGTGAACTTCTTAGACATTTTTATTTTCTCCTTTAGAAATTAGCGTCTACTTGTTGTTAATTCCGGCGAGAACTGCCCAACGATCAGTCTGTCCCGACTCAGAAGCAGATGAACTGCCTCGGCGAGTAGGTCTAGATGAAGATCCAAGGACTCTTCTTCCGGTTGATCCCTCAGAAAGGGACCGCTTCTTGAGTGAGCGAGTCAAGCTGTCATAAACAAGCTTGGCTTCTCGAACAGTCTTGGCACTATCTAAAGCCTCGACAATGGCACGCTGCTGCTTAGAACTTACATTACGATTTTGCATCAGTTTATTCACGTAAAGCAGTTTTGCGTTAAAAAGATTCATTTCAGACAGCTTACGCTTGAGAACTCGGTTCTCAGCAACTGTCTTGGGGTTCCGACGAGTTCGTCTGCCGGCAGATGCTTGACGGCGGCGCTGTTCAGCAACACGGCGTCGTCTACGGAGTCTACGCTTGTAGGACTCAGGCATTGCATCACCAGCAGAAGGCTTGGGACCAACATCAGGTGTGGGAACACCAGGATCACCAAGCTCATCAGCTAAAGCATTAATAAGGTCGTCTTCATTGACATCAAGAATAACATCGCCCTCATCCTCGCCACCATGTGCAAGTGCTGGATCAGCTGCAGCAGCTCTCCCAACTTCCTGCTCGGCAAGTCGACGTCTCTGACGAAGCTTACGAAGCTCCATCTTCAACATACGGGGGTCAATCTCATAGACCTCTCCAAGGTCAAGTTCTTCGACTTCACCTTCATCTTCCAGGGCTTCGCCCTCATCCTCAAGTTCCATACCCTCATCTTCAAGGGCCTCACCTTCTTCTTCTTCTGCGCCAAGCCACGATACTTCCACATCGGCGGCAAGGGCGTCCAAGTCTAAGGCTTCCTCATCCTCGAGGACTTCTTCTTCCACGCCGAGACCCAAAAGATCGTCGTCGGAAAGAACGATTTCCATTTCATCTAATTCGTCGCCACCAGCTTCAAAAAGGCGGTTGAAGATGGCGCGGCTTCGTCGATCAGTCATTGTTTTCATCTCCTTTAATGTTTCGAAAATTGCAAGACGAACCTTTTTCTCATTGCGATTAGAACTAACTATTGATTCTTTACGCAATTTGATCATTTCGCTTAAAAGTTTTGCATATGACTTTTTAATTACAGCACGTTGCTGCGAAGACAATTGACGATATTCAATGCCCTCCAACAATGCGTCCATTCTCCTAACCTTCCTCCGAAGCCGCACATTTCTTTCTGTGAGCTTACTTCCTTTGGAAGACTTAGAGTTGCGTCGCAGCCTGTTCATGGCATTGACGCTCTCTCGTGAGAGAGAAGAATTTTCAGATACGTTTACAGAAACGTCACCCTGGGCATTTACTACCACTTGAGCTTCATTATCTACTTCGACGGCATCTTCATCGTCGACCAGTTCATCGGGAGCCGCTAATTCCTCAGCAGGTAGTAGTGAATCCATTGACATGTCAACGATCTCGACGTCATCAACTGGGGCACCCATTGCTTCCCAGTCTTCTCCGTCTACTTCTTCGACTTCAACATCTTCGACCTGCTCAGAAAGAAGCTGTGCTTCAACCATCGCCTGGATTTTGGGTGTGAGTGCTTCAATAATCTTGTTTTTTGCGCTCTGTTCGGCCATAGCTTTGAGCTCTTGAGCCTCCTGAATCGCTTCCATGTAAAGATTTGTTGACATTATATCATTCCTTAGCGCACATTTTAAATATGCAATGAAAAAAGAAGATTACTCCCCTTCGCTATTCATTTTCCTTTTCTTGCTTCAAGATACTGCTAATTACCTTTCTTAATTTAAGAATTGACGGGTCTTCACCAGTCTCAAGCTCTGAAAACGTTATCTCATCATTGGCATTCGCCGGTGGGATTGGGGCGTGAGCCCATCCTCGCTCTGTTCCGGTTTGTAGTGCGCTACCCGGAGTGAACGCCATTGGACTATTCACCCCGCCACCAACTTGTATCCTATTTCTTTTATACATACGCGGGAAAGGTACCATTCCGGTTCCGGCAGTGGCTTCATTCGCTATACCAACCCGCATATTCCCACCTTGAAAGGTGAAGTGATCTGCTGCGCGACTGGAAAGGTGATCTCTATGGTCTGCTCCACCACGCATTTTGTTAACGACTTTCTTTGCAATCTCTTCATCTTCATCCGTTAATGGCTCGTCGGTTTCAACTGGCGCAGAATATGGAAAATTTCCACCCTTCATTCGGGGCTTATGAAAACGGTCAGACGTTCTTCCGTAGCCGAACCCTTTGTTCGTATCGTAGCTCCGTCCAGAGCGGCGACCAATGCTTACAGGAAGATCTGATCCATTCATTATAATTTATGCCGCGTCGCCAGATGCTTTCCCTAGGGAATAATCACCTAACTTTGTAGCTGATTGTGCTGCTGACGCCGCGGAAGGTTCAAGTTGAGAACCAACACCGCCACCCCACTGGGCATTTGGAGTTTGACCCCAGCCATCAGGCGGATCCGCTTGATCGGTTGGATTCATACTTCCAGGTCCAGGTGATACAGGGTTTGGTGTCCATGGCGAACCTGGTAGACCACCGCCACCAACCTCAACGTCTCCGTAGTTGGGCGCATTGACATAATCACGATTAAATTCACCGAATGTATGTCCGCCGTCATTTACAACGCCGTCGAGTAAAAGCTCTTGAGCTTTCTCTTTGACGGTGGTATCCGTCATTTCACCAAGATATATGGGCGAAGCGGGAAAGCTAGCCTTGATCGTCTCAGTTCCAGAAGTCCCCGACCCATTGGTGGTTACAACTGATTCTACCATTCCTTGTTTGTGTGTGGGCATGTTCTTGTTCCTTTAAAGTTTTTTAGTGATTCTTCTACGCAGCTTCGCGCGGTTTTCCTGGATCTTCTTTAATTTGATCTTTAATCGTCGTTCGTGAATTTTAAGAGCCTTCATCCAATCAATATCTTTCTCGAGAGAGTTAGCATATTCATCAGCTTCAACTTCATCAGCCTTCACTTTATTAACATCTCCTAAAGTGCCAGACTCTAGAGTTTCTCTAATTCTTCTTTTTTCTTGAAGCACTAACTTTCTAAGAAGTGCGGGTGTAAGTTTCTTGGACTTTGCCATTTCAATCCTCCGGAATAATATTACTTATTTCGCTCGAGTAGTTTGTTATCATTTTTTGGGTGAATCACTAAAAGCTAGTGCTGCCCAATTCTGCGATGATTCACCGAATAGGTCAGTGGGGTCATTGTTTGAAGCCATCAATGTAGCTGCATCACCGCCGGCAATTGGCCTTCCACGCTCTGCTGCGGCCTGCTCTTGCAACGTTGTTGCCGCTGTGTCTTCGAAGATCGCAGACATTATAGGATCACTGGTTATTGCTTGGGTATTTACGCGGGGTGCTGGCTTTTCAGGTTGCTTTTTTCCATAACTCGTATTGTCTAATGACGGATGAAGAGATCTTGCCTTCGGTTTCCTGGAAAGCTTTCGGGACCTACCCACAAGCTTCGAAGTATTACTTTCTTGTATCACCTCGTTTGTGTCACTAGCATCTAGCAAAATTTCAAATAAGCATTCTTTTACAAGAGCCTTCAAGTGGTCTCTAGTTACCTTCGCCATTATCCAACTCCATGGAAGCCAGCAGAGCCTGTGATATTGAGCGATGATCTTGAGATAGATGTTAATCCAGCAATAATCGTAAACCCAGTATCTCCAGCTCCGTCCGCCCTTAAAAATAGATCAGTGCACGCCATCTCAAAGCGAGAAGTTGCACCAACACCAGTTGATGCTGCAACGACAAAATAATTCTTATGTGTATTTTCCAGTTGCACAGCTGTTGGACGAGGGCTTGTTGTATCCCAAACTTCATTCTCCCACTCGTTAATCACACCAGTATTGACCGAGCCTGTAACAGCGCCGAGTCCATTAACACCGTTCTGGGTAAAACCTAAACGTAAATGTGAGCTGGCGTCCCCAGATCCGCTACAAGCGATCTCAAACCAGCGAGTAACACGGGGGAAGCTAATCTGAACTACATTTGCCGATGTGGCGCTTAATTCGCTATGTCCAGATGATGTGACATAGGGGATACCACTTACTTGATACGCACCAGCAAACCCTGGGCCCGGGCTATTCCATCGACTACTCATTATCTTCTCCCCACTCTAGTATTTCATTGAATATTCTGTGGATTCTGTCGGATTTGTTAAATACGGAACTCAATTCGCTCTGATTTACAACTCGACCTTCCCGCATCATAAACGCCCCAGGGGTAGAAGGCTCCGAAACAAAATCCCAACAAATTAACTGAAAATCATCTTGTACAACATCAGTATCGCCATTTCTCTTTGTCGATCCTACACCACGACTGGAAATGCCTAATGTCACGCCGGCCTCTACTAAGCTCTGTAGAATTCTTCCAGCTGGAGTATCTAAAAGCTCTACAAGTCCGTAACATATGTCTCCATCCATGTACGCTTCTCTTACGATATGAGATGCATTTTTTAATTCAACAACCGAGCTTTCAGGGTGGTCGCACTCACCAAGCGCTCGGTTCTCCTGAATAAATTTTTGATAATTTCTTACCTCTCGATCTAAAATCGCTCGAGGATAGATACGGCCATTTTGGTTTAACGTATCCGATTTTTGTAAAACACCCTTCATTACTATCTTACCATCATTTTCCAGCTTCGATTGCTCTACAAGCTCTTTCGTATACTCAAATGGGGCCCATTCTGTCAAAAGCTTTAAATCAGCCATTTTTGTCTCCAGGAACAAGCTCTTCCACGAGCTTCATTAGAGTTAAGTATTGTGATATGATAGAGTCATCTACTCTGTCTGAAGGAAGTATATCAATTTTTTGTTGAACCCCTGTCAGTTGTTCTTTTAGTACTATATTTGAGCATTTATTCTCAAAGGTGTTTAATGATTTGCGTGTTTCTTCTTTTATTCTCTGCATCGAAGCCAATAAGTGGTCTTTTGAATTTGACTGCATTGAAAATACGTATTGCTTTAATAAAAGATTTTGCTGTTCATTTAAGATCTGCCCGAATTTTTCTTGAAGTTTTTCCTGCATTATCTGTACCGTCAAACGATTAACGTCGGGTGTAGACATAGAGCTTAAGTTTACTACCGCTTTTTCTCTTAAGAGATGCTCATGGAGAGATGATTCAAACTTCATGGTAACATCAATATCGGATTCTTTGCGACGCCAATTATTTAATAATGTCTGGACAGTTGCAAAAGCCTTATATTCAATAACGCGTCTTGTGTAGAAACCCTCCTCGGCAATCTTGTAATTGATGTCTTTGATTAGGGCAGATTTTTCTTGCCTTAATTTTGAGACGTCCATATTTCTAGAAGCATTTCGTGCTTCACTTATTATAGATACAGCCAGCGAAGAACTTGGGACTGATGTGGTAACCAACGCTCGAAAAAGGCGAAACTCCCTGTGCAGCTGCGATCCTTTTGCAAAGTGCTTCTTAAGAATTCCAAGCGCGATGTGGGCATCTTTTTCACGCCCCTCAACGAGGGCGCTCGAAATATATTCTGATAATTGCGAAAAAAGAATGCCGACATTCCTTTTCTTATTGTGCTTAACTTTCATCTATGTCTCCGGTATCGTATTCATCGAGGTCGAATATTTCTTCCTCATTTTCGGCTGCTTCTGACAACAGCACGCCACCTTCAGGAGTTAAAATCGAGGAGAGCGATTGCATTGCGCTCCTCATCTCTGGTGTCATCATTGGTCTAGTAGATCTTGACATACTATCGTAAGTATCTCGCTCATCCCATTCTATGCCCTCGAATGCAGGTCGAAGATAATCTTCACCGTATGGTTTTCTTAAAGAGTCCTGTGGTCGGGAATGGGTTACCATCTTCTTAAAGTCTGGCATTTGAGTCGTTAGTGGCCCTCTCTTTGCTTTAGTTCCGGGAGTTGGCTTCCCGAAAACTTTCTTAACTGATTGCTGGGCTTTCAGGGGAGCATCTGGATCATCAATCGAAAGGGCGCTTATGTCGATATCATCATCTTCTTCTTCTTCTTCTTCTTCGGCTTGCTTGTTCCCATCACCGGGTAGGGCTGTTAAGAGTGGACCGTATGGCTCATCTGCTGCGAACAGACCACCGGCTTCTTCACCACCGCCCATGTCTCCTCCGCCCATGTCTCCTCCGCCCATGTCACCGCCTTCGCCACCTGCTGCGGCGGCTTCGACATCTGCATCGAGGACCTTGTCTTCTTTTCTACCTTCATTAATTTCATCGATAACCTTATCTGTTAGGCCAAGAACATTTTTCTGAACCCACCGTCTATCAAGCATTCCCTCGGGAACCTTGCCAGCAATATCAAAGCGGGTTGATATTAATTCAAGTTTTTGCAATTGAGCCACAGAAGATGGATTGGAAAGTTTAAGCTCAAAGTCAATTAAGTCTTCACCCTCGTATCCATGCACAAAGAGGTGGATCATAGCGACTTTGTTCAATTCGGCGATTACTGTTTTCTGAATTCGTTGGATTGTTCTGCTAAACCGGATGTCTTCTTGCGCGAGTGTCGCTTTCGCTCCGACGTCTTCATCATAACCAAGATATGCTCGAGGAATTTTTAACGCAGCAAATAATTTTTTCTGAATATATTCAACATCTTCGATTGCCGCTGTATTCTGGCCTCCGGCGAGGGTGTCGATCTTTGTACCACTGTCCCCACCACGTACAGGAATAAAGTAGTCTTCGTCTACCGAAAGAGGGTTATAGCGCAAGTCAACTTTTCCATTGTCTTTATCAATAACTGGAGCTCTTTTTAATGTGCTAGTTGCTTGCTCTAAATAATTTGGGACATCTTCCGGTGGAACATTACCAACATCAATATAAAATACTCGTCGCTCAGGAGCACGAATTACTCGATAAACTAGCATTGCATCCTCAATAAGGATAAGCTGTCGCCAAATTCTTCTAGCCGATTCTAGAACAGAGGACCCATAAGGTAAAAATGCATCATTCCCCAGCAAGCGAAAGTGTGTTATTTGCCAGTTCTCTAATACACTGTTTCCCTGTGTGAGCCATCGGAATCTTACTGCACCGGGATTTTCTGGATCAAAACCTTCTTCTCTCTCCATTTCCGAAATAGGAATTGGGAAAGCGTTAACAACACCAAACTCAGGATCGATATCGTTGAACAGGAAAAAATCACCATATTTGCAAAGATTTCGTACCCACATTACAAGGTTAAACTCAACATTTAGAGTGTCATAAAAAAGCGTTTCTAAAAGCTCTTTTTGAATATCATTTTCACAAAAAATATGGAGAGCGCGCCCGTGCTCATCAGGACTAGTCGTTTCTTCAGAATAGATATCAAGAGCAGAAGCAATTTCTGGTGTAGCTTCCATCTCTGCAAAATCAGAGTACCGAGACATCCGGTCGAAGGAACCATACGCACTTAATGTCGTATTATAGACGTCATTGTGAGCCCGCTTAAAAAGCTGGGCAGCAGAAGAGGAAGCGCCGGGCGTTTGCATCCGAACCTTACGCTTAACAACTGGCCCGGCCCTAAAAAGACTTGTTAGCCTCTGAAATATGTTTCCCTTATTTGCCATCTAACCTTCCATCTAAACCTAAAGCAACCAACTGAAATCCACAGAGCCAGATACTGCAGGATGCTCTTCATCCATAGCTATAGGCCAACCACGAGCGGTAAACATCCCGACCTGCTGAGCAAAATTGGACATGTTTCGTTTTGGGTGCTCTTCTTTTTTATTAATTGCAAATGCCTGCAACATCGCTTTGTTGATATCCACTGTCTTCTTTGAAGAACGAGAGTCTCCGTCGTAAAGCCAAAGACCAATGGCAAAAGACATTACAAGATCGTCATTTCTCCCACGCTGGGCTTGAGCTTTTCCGTTAGTCCACACAAACGTCTTTAGCTCATCAACCAGTCTTTGTGAATATACATCAACTTTTTCGTTTCTAATCATCTCTTCTAACTTAGTGAGAATTTTAGCACGACTTCCGCCTTGAGTCGAAAACCCTGCCTTACCAATTGGACCCGTGCCATATAATGCGTTAAATTTATCCTTTTCTTTGGAAAAATAAATGTTTCTATACCCTAATTCTTGTAGCTTCATTAAAACAGCGTATCCGAATGTATTGCTTTCAGGACAAAGCATGGCTTCATGATACCTTCTACCTGCCTCTATTAACAAATATGCTAATTGATCTGGAGGTACCTTTCCACGAAATTCAGCGACCACCTCTGACACTGTTGTATCAATGACATGGAAAGTAGAATAATCTTTTCCATCACCTCTCGAAACGTCGGCAGAGACTACATACTCATGATCCTCTAGCGCGTATTTCCATACCCATACATTATTTTCCGGTCCCCACTTTTCGAGCGGCGTACGAACTTTATAGCGTAATTTCTCTATCTCCTCAGTTGATAGAAAAGTGTTTCCTGATGCTTGAAAATCGCATAGCAGCTCTTGAGCGACCTGCTGCTTATTCATGTTTAACGATTCTTTATTAAACCACTCATCGTCTCGCTCTGGATGCACATCCCAAGGCAATTTTATGGGATTAAATTCATTCGTTCCTTCAGCGGCTTGTTTCCATAAGTCATAATATTGACCACCCGTTCCATTAGGCGTACTAACAACAATCGCTCTACCGCCTGTAGACAGTGTAGGATATAGGCCCTTCCATAGTTCATCAAAATTACGAATAAAGGCAGCTTCATCAACAATCAATAGGCTTAATGCTTCGGAGCGACCGGCGTCTTCAGAGGTAGGAATAGCCTTGATCATTGAACCATTCGAAAACTCAATCGCTTGTGTATTCTTTGCGGTTATTTCAGTAATCCACATCCACTTAGGGATTCCACTTAATGCTATCTTTACTTTTTTAATAAAGTTTTGAGCAACTGCCAGCTTAGTAGCTATGATCAAGACAGTCTTATCTTTTCTAAACATTGTCATCCACACAGCATATGCAGCTGTCAAGGTTGATAACCCAAGCTGGCGTGACTTAACGACTATGTTGAAGCGATGATCATTAAAGTGGACTAAACAATCATCTTGAAATGGGAATGTGTGAAATGGAATACGCCCGCGTATCGGATGCTGAATTTGGACGTATCGATTTATAAAGTACGCAGGATCTTTACCGCACTTTACAATTTCAGCGACTTGTTTCTGTTTGGATAAAGGAGGCATTCAACATCGTTAACTTACTTGCAATGTTAAAAAAGCCCGATAATACGCAATCTTTCGGGGAGAATTGGAGGTGGCTTGAACCATTTCTATAGTATCATTTCTAGAAAGCTCAGACACCTTCAACGTCCTATCGGCGGCTTCTTTAAAATCAGCCTTGATCTTCTTCACACCATCAGTAAAAATATCATTTGATATCTCTCTGAGGTTCGTAACTTGACTTCGTAGGGCTTGTTCAGCAGCAAAATGAACGATACTATCAAACCGAAGCTCTAAAAGATCGCCATTGAACTTATGAGATAATTTGAGATTGTCAACAGACTTTCCCCATGTTATATTCAGGCAATTGCCCAAAGCACGTACTTCTTCAACCGTAAACATTCGTTAACTCCCGTATTTAACTATTCACCTGGCGAAACCTTTTCTCGCCACTTATCGATCTCTTCTGAATTTGGCTCATATTTTTCATCTTTGTTTAATTTTCTAATTGGCTCTAAAAAGCTAATCCAGCACTCGACACAACACTTGCTCTCTAAATATTGCATGCAATCTTGAAAATCACGAAATAAAAATCCGCAGATAGGACAATCTAGAGGGACAAACTGGTTATTTTGAGCATCACTCGCAATATCTAACTTTTGCATCTCGTCCAACCTTCTGAATATCTAGCACATTATCAACGATATCTTTGACTGCGTCAACATGCGAGATGATAAGAATATTAGAAAAATACTTCTTAAGAGATATTAGTAAACGGCTGCAAGCTTCTATGTTTTTGTCATCCAAAGCGCCGAAGCCCTCATCAATAATTAAGACGTCACTCCTTGGTGCGTTACAGATGTTAATCAAAGCGACCCGTAGGGCTAGTGAAGAAATCATCTTCTCCATTCCAGAACCACATTCTATGATTCTTTTTGAGTCCCCATAATCTATAAAGATGTCAAGGTTATTTGAGTCCATCTTTGATTCAATGCTAATATCGAAATTCACAACGCCCAACAAGATCTTTGTTAATTCAGCATTAATTTTGGGAAGCTGCAATGATAGAATGGTCAGTGGGATTCCTCGCTTGTCAACCGCTTGAGTTAACAGGGTATAAGTCTGCCACCTTGTACGAAGAGAGCCAAACCGCTCTTTTTCTTCTAGCAGCTCTTTTTTCTTTACTCCACCCAAACTGATCTGTTCAGCCAAGTAAAGTCGCTCCGCATCTATCTCTGATATGCGCTTCTCAAGTTGACTTAAATCAAGACGCATCTTAATAACCTCTGCATCTTTTTCTTCATCGGCAGCGCGCAAGCGCATTTCTCGTAAATGCTCTTTCCCTTGTCGTAATTCGCTGGTGAGCGACTGCTGGTTACTCTCTGACTCCCTTAGCTCAAGCTTCATATCAGAATTCTTAAGCCTCAATGATTGTGCGGATGCTAGCATAGATTCATATTTCGAAATTTTATCGCTTAATCCTTTCCCTATAAGCTTGTCTAAGTTTCGCTTAATCGCAGATAGCTCTTTTTTCACAGATGAAATAATTTCCTTTTGTCCCTCGAGCTCTTTAGAGCTTTTGTGCGCATCCCGGATATACGGGCACTTTGGAAATTGGTCTCCACAGGGAACACTATCAAGCTTCTTTGCGGAACGCTGTTGAGATTTCAGACGTTGGTTCTCTAGATCTAAACGTGACTGCGCAAGCCGAACCTGGCTCGTCAGATCAGTCTGGAGGATTGCTTCTTCCCTCAACTCATCTACTGGAAATTGTTCACAGATGTTATCAATCTTTTGAATTTTACCTCTTGTTGCATCCATCTCTGAACATATATCTAATATCTTTTGGCTAATAGAAACATTTCGCTCCTCAAGATGCTTAAGATGGAGCGATTGCTTTTCGATGTCTTGACGTGTATAAATCGCATCGGCGGGGGACGAAGCCAATTGAAGCTTTAGTTGATCACGATTCTCTTTAAGTTCAATCAACTCTTGCTCAATCTCTTTTCGTTCAATCATATGCGAATCTAACAATACGGTCTGCTCGCTGATCAATGTGTCCCAGTCCCTGTCTGGAGCTGATTTCATTTCTCCACGGAGTTCAGTCATCTCGCTTTTTGCCATCTTCAGCATTTCATCAAAAATCTGAAGATCTAGAAACCTTGTGAGTATTGCCTTACGTTGAGTCGCACCCTCACGGATAAATGCATTCATATCTCCCTGGGAAGCGAATGATGTCATTAGAAAATCGTCTACAGACCCAACCAGATTTTTTAACACCTTCTCTGTTTCGCGTCTTTGCTCTTCAGTGCTGTCTGTTTCTATGTTCCTATTCTGATCAAGCGCATACAGGTTCAGATGTGTTGGAGCGGAGACGACACCCTTCCTGCTAACTCGCTTAATAGTTTGTCTCTCTGCTCTATAAAGCTTACTACCCACTGATATGTCCACAGTCGATTTGCAAAAATTCTTTCTGCTATTAATAACATGGAGGTTTTTGAGTGCGCCTCGATCTGTGGCATTAAATAAGCCATAAACAAGGGTACCCGGTATCGAAGACTTTCCACAACGATTTTTTCCAAAGATACCCGTAATTCCATTTAGCACATCAAAATCAATGACATTATCCTCACCATACCCAAATGTGTTATCAAATGCTAACCTACGTAGACGCCATTGGTGAGCATTCTGACTCACTTGCTGCACACATTTATGAAATATATTTTTATGAAGGGTCCGGAGCTCTTCCCTAGCCTCTTCCGGAATTTCATTTCTGGTAATAAAGTCAGACATTAGTCTATCTTGATACTTGAAGCTACGAAGGTCGGCACGACTTATTTCACCAACCGATGTAGTAATCACAACATCAGAATCCGACATTGCTTTGGTCTCATTCTTTGATACAACTTCCTCAGCAGAAAAGCGCTCTTTTAGCTCGCGTTGTAATTGCTTAAATGAGACCTGATCGATGCCCTCATGCGCGATACGAAATCTAGAACCAGACGCATAATCAGGAATTTGCTCCAGGGTATCTATGACTGAACCCTTCCACCTATATGTCCTAAAAGCCCTCTTGTTTGAGAGTGGAATAAACTCGACATTGAAAGTATCTTTATCCTCAATTTCCCAAAACAGAAACCCTTTCTCTATGCTTTCGCCGTAATTTTGCTGGATGGTCGAGCCTGGATAAGCTATTTTTGGTGTAAGATATTGCTTCTTGTGAATATCGCCCAAAAAACCAAAGTCAAACTTATTAAAAAAGTCTACCTTTACGCTTTCGCCATTAATCTCCCAATCTTGATCTGTTAATGATCCGTTAACAGGTCCGTGAAAAGTAGCAATGTTAATGGCGTCAGGGTCGGGTAAAACATTTTCCCACCCCTTAATATCAAAGCAGCTAAATACATTCCACTTAAAGCCGGGAATGCCAGTATCATATGTTCCGGAATCTTTAAACAGTTTAATATCAGGATTATTGATCGCCTCCAAGATGGGAGTGATCGCGTCGAGGCGATCTTCATTCAGCATAAGACCGTCGTGGTTTCCCAAGATGACATGCACAGGAGCTATTTCTGCTAGGGAATTAAACCACCATGTCAAAATGTGAATCAGCTCTGGACTAATTCCTTGTGTTTTTGAATGAACAATATCACCTCCGATAAAAATAAGATCTGGTGACAGCTGCTTTAGCTTAACAAACGATTCTGAAAATACTTCTCTATACTCTTTATGTCTGGTTAGACCACGAAAGTGTATATCAGCGAAATGCGCACAACGAAACATCGTACTCCCTACAATAACGACCCTGACCGAATTGTGCCTATAAGTGATCGTAAGCGATCTAATTCACTCCACGTTTCCGCTTCAGGTAGCAATTTGGTCAAGTGGTCCTTTGGCATTTCTCCAACATCAGAGAAATTATTAAACTTTAATATTTTTACGCTTATGTCAAAACTAGAAAGTAAAGCAGCAATTTCATGAGTCTTTTTTATAGCATCTGGATCTAGTGCCAAGATAACTGGCGTTTTGTTACTCACAATTTTCTTGAATAATTCATGGTGAGTGTTTAATGAACTGCCCAGCAGACATGTAGAATTTTCATTAGATTTAATTAAATCAAATGGGCCCTCAACAAGCGTTAGCGGTTTCTCCCAATTAAGGTTTAGATCATTAAAAATAATCTCTGACCTTTTCACTTTGGGATTTAAATACTTTCGGTAAGCAGTGTCGTCTATCGATCGAGCAGTATAATAATTAAGGTTCCCATCACAATCGAACGAAGGAATTATGACACGCCTCCGGTATCGGCCGCTTGACACTGCGCCAACCTTAAAATACCACAGGTCTCTCTCGTTCAGTCCTCTACTAAAAAAATAATCCCGACACGTTCGCAAATCCGGATCGGCTCTTTTTTTAAGCGTAGCCAGCAGAGTAAAGCCTTCAGGTAATTGAACAACATGCTTTTCCTCTTGGACTTCAGCTACTGATTTCTCAAATAACAAATTTGCCTGTGCGGTGAACGCAGGCTTGTACTTACGAAAAAACCTCGCCAACCCTCGGCCGCGAAGGCCACAAACCCAGCAATGATAAAACTCATTGTCTACACGAAGAGTTAATTTCTTTTTAGCTGGCTTGGAAAAAGTCGAGCAATCCTTATTTACACACCCAATTGCAACATTCACACCATCCCTATCAAAAAGAACAGAGCCGAATGCTCGTTGAATTAATCTTATACGTTTTTTTATATCTAGATCATCGCTCATTATTCACGTGCGCCTTTGCAATTACAAAAGCATCAGATATATCATAACAACTATCATCAAAGATTACACGCCCTTTTCGAGGACCAGACTTTAGAGTCTTCATAGGCCAGAGGAAGTCTTGCATTCCGTTTGTTTTTACCCACTCAAGCACTTGTTCTTTGGTAGACAAGTCACTCTTTCGATCGATTTTCAGCCCCACTGCTTTTCGGGCATGGTTCACATTTATAAAGTCTGGTTTAACTTTCGTGCACTTATAAGATAACCAACTGACGATCCCATTAAATCTTGCTAACGTAACAATAGTCTTTGCGCTTGAAAAACCGGGTCGAAATGCCTGTAAATTTTCTTCTATAGCGATATTGTCGACATTATATTCTAGAGTGATTGTCTGGAGGCTTTCTTTCACTCTTAGAGCCTTCTCAAACACGCACTTAATGTCTTTTAATACTATCGCAGACGCGGCCTCTACAGACCCAGTCTCAGCATCTAATACACACCACCCGACACAAGAAGTAGAAATGTCTAACCCTAGAACCTTCTTCATCTAAAAATCTAAACGCACCCTTACCATGAAGCGATCATCCTCCCTCTTTACTATAGCTTGCGCGAAGTTGGATTTACAAATAACGTTGAGATTTTCGTCCAAAATATTGACATTTGTGATATAAGTGAAAAGAGAAGACATATCTGCGTCTAGATCAGATGGAGAAAGTGGTTTGTAGGATGGGTTTTCCGAGAGGTCTAGCGATCCTGCCTCTGCAGGAATATTCATTTGTAGGACATATATGTGTTGCTGTCCTGCTAGATCGATATTAAATTTATCTACCCCGAAACGAGGAATAACAGGCGTCTTTACGACTGCCAGACCTTCGTCATATAGAAGCGTACCTGCAGAGGACCAAGTTGGGTGACTACCGGTACAGTCTGCACGATACAAACTGCCACGCTTGTTATCTTTTAGCGTAATTCGAACCCTACCACCAGAACCAGTTATGTTAGGATCAACCAGCGTATAAGATCCTGGATCAATTTTATTGCCATAAAAAAGATTGCTTGCATCAAAAAATACAACTTCATTTGATGTCGGATCTTTGGTCCTATTAAATATTGTTAAAACTGATCCAGCTGGAAGAGCGGGATCATCAGGGGTCGCCCCAGCAAGAAATGCAGATATTGAGTTGGGATCGTCTGAATTCAATAATCCTGGAAAACTATTTGAGCCGGTGCTTAACAAATTATTGAGGGAGACCATGCTCAGCGTTTGGACCCCATAATCATTAACAAACAAGCTTAATCCGTCTGATGACGTTACATCTTGCTCTAACAACGAAAAATTAGGAAGTAGTCTGCCATTATCACATGGAAGCACCGTCAGATTTCTCTTTCGTATACTTCCGGTGGCAAATAAAAACCCGTTACAACTTACCCAATCAGTTGACTCATCGATTGTAGAGCCCGTCAAATTCAGCAATCTTGGCCATTTTTTACGAACAAATTCTTTGACAAAGTTTTCTAAATTTAAATAATGGCCACCGACGCCAAACGATAATGCAACATTAAACGGGTCATTAGTGTATCCCATCGCAGTTTGAAATGGGGTTTGAAATATTTCACGTAAATTAGTGTCTTTCACAAAAAATGGCGGAACGTAAAACATAAGATGTGGGTCGTCTGAGATATTTTCTATCCCATACAAACTAGCTGATACGATCTGCGCTTCATCTCGATATGTGTTAAAGATCTTTAATTCGTGAACTTCTGCACTTAGCGGATGCTGAAAGGCGTACTCTGCTGGATCGGGAATATCGTCGTCACCAGTCCCGTAAAAATCAGCGATTCCATCCTTAACGGAAATTGTAGGGTTAAAAAATTGAGCGATAAATGACTCACCCACTCCATACTCGGAATTAGTGCCCTCATAAAAATTTCCCACAAAAAGAGCATCTGGATCGCCAACGATCTGCTGCGACCCAGGTGACCCATCAAACCATTTTGTCGACCAATCTTTTTGTTGTAAAAACGAACTAGAAAGAACGAATGTACCCTTATCTTCTCCGTCAATCCAAAATGAACCAGTCGAACCCTGGACCTCATCAGTGCCGCCCCATCGGACGCAACAATAGTGCCAGGTATTTCTACGAAGGGAATTATCACTGGACAAAAAAGTTAAATCATACGGCTCAATACCGACTGACGGAACCTGGGTGAGATTAACAGATGAAGGAGGATAGTCTGCGCTGTGGCTCAATTGTAACATTAGACGATATCCATCGGGTAATCCATTAATATCTTTGCTGCTACCCGTAACCAACGACAAAGCGTAGCTACTAGACATATGAAAAATTGTACCCGCTTTGAACTCCTCTCCTCGATTCTCGACCGTATACCTCGGGTTGATATAAAATTCAAACGAAAATGAACCGCTTGGTCTGTAAGTGGAAGACTGGTCGAATGATGATGATGCTGGATATATCATCACCGAATCAGTTGGGACCTGAGATCCTGTAAAGTAATTCAACGTATTATAGTTTGTAAAAGACCAATTACATGGGGTACCATATTGCGGTCGGTAATACGGGAACAGAACCTTTTGAATCACTCGTTTACGAAGAGTATCACTGGTGAACTTAAACGAAGGCTCAAAACGTAATATTTCAACCTCTTTATCTCGCTTTCCAGTTGTACTTGCAGCGTTTACTGCGTCCATATAGGCAGATGCATTACCAGCGTTGGATGCGGTACCCCATGCCTCTAAGCGAAGCGTCTCTAAACTTTCACCGACTGGAGCTCCGTCTTCGCTACCATCGTCTGCTGGAATCTCCTTCATATCAAGAGATGCGAGAGGGAACACTCGAACTGAACCGGTTGCTCCTCCCACCGAAGAAGAAGTAAAGACTCTTTTGGGCTTGGCTAAAACCTTATATGAGTCGAAATATGACTTATCCAGCTTAAAGAGGGACATGTTTACCCCCTAGAAATCTAGTCTAACTCTTACCGTCAAATCCTTCTCATCATTCTTCTCGATTGGGCGCGATAGCTTCGCAACTGCCAAAAGATTATCATTGGCGTCGAACAATCCAACGGTCGTAATAAACGAAAATGACCTTTGAACGTCTTCTTGGCCTTCATCGATCACTACAATTCTGTTTGCACTGTTTGTATAAGTTGGATTTGAAGAATAGTTGAATTCGTCTGCTGTAGCACGACAGAAAAGTAACGTAGAATTAATATTCGTGTTATTCTGGAATGTTGCGGCAGTAAGAGAACCTGAGCTGAACCGGGTTGTTGTAAAGTAATCAATAATATCGTCGATGCTTCCAGAAACCATAAAGTCTGGAGAAAATGTTGCATCGGGATTCAAGGAGTTTGGATAAAAACCGTGTGCTGTGCCACCGATAACTGTACGGCCGGTAGGTACATCATAAACTTGACCAGAGCGCATTGCGTCGATAACTCCACTTACAGGTTGGCTTGAGCTGATAATACGATCAACATTCAGGACCACGGTTCCAGTGTCGTAGAAAACTAGCCCAACAGAGCGAGTTGTATCATTCGCATCTACTAAATCACCGACCTCGCCACCGAAAGTCCGGCGCCTGTTTGAAGCTGCACCGAAGTCCGTGTAAATACGTTCATCTAACTCTGATGTGACGTTTAAGTTTGGACCAAATGGATGTGGTGAACTTTCCTTTAGCGTCCCCGAATAATACATCCGCATTGCAAAAGTCTCTCGCTTAATTTTGTCTCTTGTGAATAATCTCTTAAACGAAAGAAACAATGCAGCATCAACCTGGTCTGTGGATGTTGAGCTGCCGTAGGGCGTCGAAAACGCGGTTGAGGCGTCGCCGAGCAAATTTGCTGCGTATTGTTGATAGACATCAACCTTTTCTCTCATCATCATTGATTGAGACGGAAACAAAAGCTTTCCTGCGGAATCCATACCAGAAGAGCAAGAAACCACAGGACTACCCTTTGCGTAGAGTCCGACGGTAGTGTCAAATATTGCATTTGAAGTTTGTAGAGAGAAGTCTTGATCAAACACAGTTTGGTATATCGATGATGTCACACCAGGACCAACACCACCCGTCACAAAAAGCTGATACTTCTTTCTGGTCGCTGAACCAGATATGTCTTCTTGGATTACATCGACCAATTGATTCAAAACGGATTTAGAAGTTTTTACATCCGCTGCTGATATTTCTTTAAATGTTGCCACTTGCTATTTCCTCACTTTTCTACTACGATGCTTAATTCGGATACCACACCCGACTGAATTCCTGTAACTTGAATTGTAGAGGAAATCTGCGCCTTGTTGTCGGCATCGCCATAATAATCAAACACGCTGTCTGAAATTGACCTGGTCTTAATCGATAGTGATAATTGAGACCCACCAATAGACGTTGTAGTACTGTCCCTGGTCACAATGTATGTAGCAATATCATCACCGTCAATAGAGTCTGGCGTATTATCTGTTCCATCCAACTCCAAAAATTTGTAAGGTATTTTCACTATAAATGCTTGATCTCTTAATTCTGGATCGATAGTGTTTTCATCCGTTACATTTTGACTAAGCGTAATCGCTTGAGTAGCTGTTGAACCTGTTCTCTTAAACGACATCTTATTACTTGTCACATCGCCAGTCATACTAATACCGGGAAGCTTAATAAGAGTTGGGTTTGAGAGAGATATTAGCTTATTTTTTAATGCCAGGTTTTGGTTTGTTTGTGCTTCAAAGACGGGTGTATTTTTTTCTATCTTCTCTTTCCCGACAGTTCGTCCAAACTTTTTAATTGTGAGGTAGTCTACCTCGTCATCGCCGAGCGCAAACTTAACAATTGAAAAGCTTCCGTCGTTACGCGCGAGCAGTTGTCTACCATAATCTGTTAGCACTGCATCTACTATAATATTATTGGTGCTGTTGTCTAAAAATCCCATGTATTATCTCCATCACTCACGCTTAATTATACCATAAATAGAATGGCGTAAATTATTAACCGTCAGAAAGTTACTTATCCCACAACGGTGACAAACTAGTAGACACTGGTCTATTAAGCATTCCACCGTCTTCCGGTATTAAAGACCGGCGATATATCTCATCGTTTATTACTACTTCAACCTGCGCTTCGTCTAGCCGATCTGTATTGATTAACTGGAAAACGTACTTGCTATACGGGTCCATTGATGTCGTACAAAATGCAGAAATTTCGTTACCTCCGTCAGTTATTAGGCCGTATGTTTCAGGATTAAAGTAAATCGTTAATTGCTTGTGTGTACTATCCTTTATGGAATCTACAAAAAAGTTTTCTTTTAAAAACCAATTAGGATATTGCTTCGGGGCGCCGGCGTATGAAAGAAACCCTTTGTGGATTCGATTCTTGGCCTCGTCAAATGAAACCTCATACTGCGTAGAGTATGTAGAAGAAAGTTGACGAGCATCTATTGTAACAAGAGCATAAATGAATGTTTTCTCTTTGTCAAACTCAGTATCTATATAGTAGGTTGGGCATGACAATACTGTCTTTATCAAGTCTGGATCAATCGATTCTTCAGTCGTGGTTCGTATAATAGAGTCATCCCAATCATAATGTACTAGTAGCTCGAAGGGCTCTTCAACGCTTTTTCTACGGAAGAGCTGAAGATACTTTACGTCGCGTTGGGGATTAACAGGTGGGGCCCACGTAATCTTAACATTTTCATCATCATAATCAAAATAGAAATTTATGTCGCTTGGAGGGTCTGGTCGACGATTTTCAGTAATTGTGGTTTTCGATACCGCTGAGGGTCGTGAAGCCAATAAGAACGTCCCAATAAAAACTTCTCCCGTTTCATAATCAGTCATTGGAACACGAAACTTGGCAATTGTACGAGCTGAATATTCGTATGTTTGGCCGTATGCTATTTCGGAATCATATCCTGTGCGTACGCTCGCTCCTGCGACTATCACCGAAGGCATTGGATACCTTTTGCCCTTATAGATGCGAACTTTTTCAAAAATATACCCAATCACATCTGCTTCTGCGACAAAAGTAGAGTCCTGTGTTAATTCTATATCAGTAAAGGGAACATCAAAAAGGTACTCACTATTACTGACATACTTGTTGAGGTCAGGTTGCAAATTATCTACAGCAGTACAAAACTTATAATTGGTGTCATCAATTCTCAGAGAGCTTCCGTTCTCACAGGATTTTCTTAAAAATGCAGGAGCATAGCTGGTGTTTAATACGGCCACCCCGTAATTTTTCCTTTCTTTGGAGAGCCATTGTCCGTGAGTGTCCATTCCCTTAAGCTGGGGGGACAACATGTCTTCTAGCAAGCTAGAATTAACTTTAGATATATCAGCCAGCTGTCTTAACAAATCAAGCGGCGAGGACTCTTCGCCACCAAAACTTGTTAAACGTCGCCGAAAAAAATTGTCTAAGTTTGTCGGAACTTGATCATTGGCAAATACATAGGCATCAAAATCTAATCCAGCTGCCTGGGTTTCAGTATAAATGTTACCGGCATCCAACGCATCCTGGATTTCTCTGCGTGTTGTACGAATAGCAGAGTTTTTTGTAGCCAAAATCTTCTTAGGGGTATCCTGTACTGTAAATGTAAGGGAAACATATCGGGGTATCCTTGCATTCAGGTTCGTAATATCAGCGGTACCCTTTCTTAGTAGTCGAGATGACAAATTTCCATTAACAGCCTCATTTCCGCTCTCATTAACTTTTTCATCAGAAACAAAAAAGTTATAGGAAAAATCTGCAGAGAGCGAATTTACTTCTGGCACATCGAAATAGTGTAAAGGCCGACTGACGATTGACTCGCTACTCATGATTCCTTTTCCTCACCAGCTTCGTCGCCCTCAGCAGGAATACGTATAGTCACCCTAAACGTTGCTAAATCAACACCTTGCGATGTCTCAAGACCAATTGACACTTCTTCCTCAGCTAGAGTGAGTGATGCGTTTGCTTTATTTTCACTTTCATAATTGTCACCAAACGTTTCTGGGTCCACCTCGAATGAATCTACATCAAATGGGATCAAGATAACGTTTTCAAATTTTGCGCCCAAACTTAAACGTTCGGCTGTTTCGGAGGAGAACTTAAGAACGCCCATTGAGCTTAAATATTCCCACAAAGAAAAAGCAGTACGATCTGACTTGAAATCGACATCCAAGTTTAATTGATTTTCGACTTCACCTCCAGTGGGCTTATACCATTGGTCAAAGGAAGGTATTGCTCGATGGAGATAGTCCCATGCAAGATTGCTACCAGATAAAAATTCGTCTCCGTCATAGTCTAGCAGAGCAGCACCGGGAATTGAAATGAACTTCTTTTTCATTGCAGCAGCAGATGCGACATCAATTGGATGGTTCGTCGAACTAAAGTTTAAATCATATAATAACGAAGAGTACATTTTTAATGCTTGATCGATCTTCAAATTATTAATCTGCTCAGATATCATATCAAATGAGATGGCAGTTAGACCCTTATCACTCTCTGTCAAGGATCCCTCATTATACGCTATGGGGTCTGCCTCACCAGTATATACATCGTAGTAGGCAGCAGCAACACCGGAGCTGACCTTGTAGAAGCTATTTATTCTTACATTTCTAGCGAAAGAATAAACCCTTGGTGTGAATTTCAGGTTTGGTCTGGTCAGATCAAGCTTCTCTATCTCAACCTCAAATGTTGTTTTTGACAGCTCCTCAGCAGACCTTGACAAGTCTTCAAGAGAAACAGGTACGTTGTATATTGCCTCGCACAACCCCGCGGGGATTGCGATAGCCATAACTTTCTTAGTAGAAGAAAAAGTCGCTTCAGTTAGCATATTTGAAAGAAATAATGCTGACACGTCATCAACAGGCCAGTCTTTTGTTTTAGTCTCTGAGATCGAGCCTATATCTGAATTGTACCTATTCTGGAAGGATCGTAGCTCCATTGCTAAATCTCTTGAAATGGGTAATCCTCCCTCAACCCGGGTGCGTAATGCCTGAACCCCTTCCACTGTTTCATCACCATCCGTGTCTAAAATATCTCTTAGCGCAACAAACGTAGCTCCAATCTTGTCTAAAAATTCCGAGAATGTAGCAGGAAAAGTTGCAACATCTGCCTCTTCGTCAATTAGGCTTTCTAAAACACGACCCAAAGAATCAGACGCTACTGCTAAACTGTCCAAATCTATATCACCACTGAACGCGTCAATGAGTGCATCATCTAAATCTTCTAACTTCGTAGTGTCCAGCTTAACATCAGTTGAATCGCTATTAGTGGTATTTGTTGAAAGAGTATACACATTCTTGCTAATAAAATACTGGATTTTACATACACACATGAAAAAAGCTATCTCAATATTCCCTCGAGAAATTCCACCATACGCTGTAGAAGACCCACTGATACAATCACCCTCTGAAGAAGCAAACATCTCAAGAAAATCGTCAAATAATGTAAGAAGAGAAATGAAAACGTCAGTGTCTTCTGCTGAGGTGGAGATTGATCTTAACTGATCTGTAATCTCTCGCAAACCGAGTGGAATAACAGCACCTGTCATCGTTCCGGAAGATCTTACGCCAGTCATAGCCTCCAATAATAATGCTGCAGTTGCAGAACAGATGTCAGACCATGCAGTTGAATATGTCTGTGTGGTGGTGGTTGGAGGGGTGCCGGTAGGATCCAGTTGCACACGTAAGCCGTCTGCCTTAGCTGCCGTCTCTTGTACTATTGCGCTAGCAGTGACTGCTTTTACCAATGACGATCCGGCATTTGCAAGTGTGCTTGTTACAGCAGTTGTTGTCGTTGACTTCTTCAGCGACATTCCACCAGACTTTGGTGTCGGGCTCATAAGCCCTACAGAGCCTATCGACATAAGGGGTGCGAATGAAGACACTTTTGTGGAGACAACTGTTGTGGTCGCTTGAACTGGTGAAGGAGCGATAGCGGTGTCTAGTTTTGACTGTTGAAAATCAAATTTCGAATTTGACGCAATTTCTTTCGTCGCAACTAATGACCCAACCACCTTAGCTCGCTGAGCAGTTCCTAAACTGCTTTCTGTTGACGGTCTGGCTAGCTCTTCTTTCAATGCCGCTAGAAATAATAGCAATTGCGCTAACACTTCCTCATTATCGGCCGCCAGAGCAAGAAATATAAACTCTATTATATCCCTTCTAGCAGGGCTCTTTTTTCCCAACAGCTCTAAAAGTGGGAGTGTTACATTTTGAGCAATGAGTATAAACGCACCAACAGAAGGCGCGTAATCAGAGGAAAAATCGTCGGTATCTAGTAACGCAGCAACTTGTGAAAATGCTGTTTTAGCCTGTGAAGATATCTTCGTATAGGTGGTTGTTGGTGCGGTGCTGCCGATACTCTCTTCTCTGCTCACAAGATCCGGAGCAGAATCAAATTTAATATTAGAGTCATCTGGCAAAATATCTCGTCTCTCAAATGGAAACAAAAAAGAGTATGAAGCATCTCCAGGTAAAAATTGCTTCAGGCCCATTGAGTTCATAGATGCCACTTTAGATGGGATAATCGTGCTTGTTGTCGCTGGAGTCTGAAGAAGAGATGCAGCTGTTCCTGAGGAGCCGTATTTTGATGTATTGTAAGATAGTTTAAGCTCCGAGCTGATTTGATATAGCAGAACCTTCAAAGCACGCTCTTGATCATCGCCCAAAACAGCACCTAGATAATCAAATGCGGTACTGGATTTCAGTACAGCTCTAACGGCGTCAATTCCCGACAGCTTAGGGGGTAGTACTGGACCAGCGGTGGGGATTTCTCTTTCTTCTGTCTCAAATAGACGCGGGGAACAATTTTCAACAGCGACTGCATAATCTCTTAAAATTGTTATCAAAAGCTGAGTATTCGAGCACGTTGTTGAGCTTTCCTTTTGAATAGCTAAAAAACTGAGCATGTCGTCTAAAAATGTAAAATTATTGGCGTCTAGAGATGTTAAAAAAGCTTCAACCATATTCACATATTGTGTGTATTCATCTAACCATTGTAGTGTTAGTACCGAACCTTCTTCGTTTGAGCGCTTAGCGTCATCAGGCATATGTTCAGCATTTAAGACTTTAATCGCCCTATTAAAGCTCATTATATCTCCCGTGACAGTTGAATTACCACTTGAGTCCACTGTTGGCATAAAGTCTAAAAGCCCAAAAACAACAGGACGCAACTTTTCATTTATTATTAATGAATTTTCTTTTGTTTCGGTTAGCGATGAGCTTGTGTCTTTTTTCTTATTTAAAGCCGGTGCTTGAGTCGACCCCCCATGCTTTGCTCCTTCCTGAAGTTGCCACTGCTCGAGCCTTTTCTTTGCTTCTTCTTGTTGCTTCTTTTCTTTTCGCAGCTGTTCAGACTTTTGCATTCCTGCTGAAACCTGTCCGCGGGTTGACGTTGATGCGCTTCTGGTCCGGGATAACCGCGCAGAGCGGGAGGACTTTGTTGTTTTTGCAGACGCCTGCTCGGCGGCCCTCTTTACAACAAGAGCTTCATACGCTTCTTCGCTAAGCAAGAGCTGCGCAAGGCTTGGCTGCGCTGTCTCGTCAACGTTCGTCAACGGAGATAGATCTGCATTTTTTAACAAATTTGGCATTATCTTTGTATAACCTTCGCGCCCTGAAGCAGCTGGGGTGAAATTCCGCCAAACGATTGTTGAACCACAGATTGAGTTCGCATCTTTTGGCCCTCTTTAAAGTTTAAGCCTATTGCCTTAACTTCGTAAAAATATTTGCTCTCATATATCACGTCTTCAGCTAGAAAATGTCGAAAAGAAAAATTGGAGGAAGAAAAATCTGCATGGACTGTGCCCAGTAACTCAAACCCACCATCAGCAACAAGAAATACTTGAAAATGGTCTATAGATTTCACATCACCGACATATATCCACTTTATTAAGGTATGAGTCATGCGTTTCTCTATTGACGCCGCCGAGCCCTTAGAGACTGTTCCAGGGATAGCAATCTCAACAGTGCTTTGAATAGATGTTTTGCCAGCCAGCATCGGATTAGAGGGCTCTAATGCACTCGGTGCCGATGAATCGGTTTGACGAGCCGTGGAAGCCAACGTGGATTTGCGTAGTTGCATTGGACCACGAAACTTTTGTATAGATCTAGTAAATGCCATTAGAGTAGTAGCATTCGCTTCTGGTGCAGCGATAGTGGGAAACAATGTTTCAGCAGGGCGTATACAAGCTGTCACTGTGTACGCGTAACGTGTACCAGACTCAAGAGGCTTAATATTCTTTGCTTGCTGAGATTCTTGATTATCGGTAAATGGACCCGATTCTTGTACACCAAATGACTCAACTTCACCCGTTTTGATGTTCTGTCTCTCAACTAAAAATGTTATTAAAGAAGAAAATTTGCTTCGATTTGAAGAAATATCACCAGTAAACAAGGCGGCTTGATTTGCGTTACTTAAAACCGCTTCGACTTCCTCAAACCCAAACTCTGTAAAAGCTCCAGCGAGAGTAAAAGAAACAGACTGGCCAGTTTTTGAGGATGCTAATCTACCAGCACCAACAGTTAAAGCCACTTTTGCATTATCACTTTCAGAAGATACAAAATCGATAATCGCTGGCTTACCAATGACTTCTTTCCCATATAAAGTGTAAGTAACAGGAACGTATTTATAAATTGATCCGGGAAGAAGCGGTGTGGAGCCAGAAACCGGGGTGTCAACAAAACTTAGCGTATCATCTTGTGACGTTATTTCTTGAATCTGGGCTCCGAATGTGGCGCCAACCTGAATATACCCAGTAGCTTTTTGCGCTTGAAATTCCGAATATGAATTTGTTGTTAGATTATACCTTCTGACTCCTGCGGAGACAGCATTTTCAGGAAAATCAGTTACTTTTACAACTATTGAAGTTGATTCCAATCTAGCAGTCGCTGAGCCCTTCCCCTGATAATTGACCTGGATCTCTTTTCGTGGTGTAATAACCCGAGAAGTAAATTTCTCGGCAGATCTAGAATTTGTACCAAGACACAACGCTCTATACATTATGGCATTTGGAGATGCAATTGGATCTCGAAATCTAGTATCGCCCTCACCTACCTCGAGGTCTTGGTCTAAGATTAGCTTCCATCCAGAACCTTTTGACGAAGGTGAAGGAGCAATTCTTCGGAATAGTTTTACTCTAGTCGCCTTTGGGTCTATCTGGCTAATTCCCACAGACATTTCTCCGGGTGATGGTTGTGACACAAAAAGCTCTGGAGGTATCGTTGGAGTTAAAAAATCATTTAAAATTTTTGCATGAGGGCACCAAACTGCCGTCGTAGACAGTGTTACACCCTTATTAGACTTAAGTTTAACGCGAAGATAAAATTTTGACTTGCTACCTAAAACGGCTTCTGATAATACGATTTTCCTGCTGATCGAAGCCTTTGTAGAAAATACTGTAAATCGCTTCGGAGCGATTATTTTTTTGGGTGGTCTAAACATCACCTTTTGAGCGCGCAACGCGTCGGCCTTTTTGAGAAAAGAAAGAGATGCAGGTGGAGAATTCTTAATACTGACCATCTGAGCAGGGTCTCGTTGCGTAGAGATAAATGAATGTGAAACCTTCGACAAGCTTACGTTCGTTTTTCGAGGCAAACTAGATGACATAGGTAACGCAAAAAGAGATGTATTCAATACGGGTATAGTCGGTCTCACCAAGGGTACAACGAATGCTTTCTTTCCTGAGGCGATCGATGAAGCGGTACTATTGGGTATTACATCTGTAATATCAGATCGTGAAAAAGCAAATCGAGACGCCATCAACGCTGCAAGAAGACTCTGCGACGTTCTTTCCAGAACCTTTGTTGAACCACGAAATGACTTGGGCAATACCGCAGCAGGTCTGGCTTGGGGTGGATCCGGTTTTTTTGATAACAAATCAATTTCTAAAAATAGCGCATTTTTGTTTAGGGCTTGTGTTACATTGAGACTGAACGTAAATTTATAGGTGAACTCCCTAGAGCCGGTTTCGCCTGTCACATCAATCATTTCGACATACTTCTCAGGAATCGTAATAATAGGTGTTGTTATTATGGATCTTATTAACATGAATGTGCCTGCTTAATCAAATACCAGCGTAAATAAATTCACGAATGTTTCATCACCGTCTGAATCAGTAAATAGCTTACCAGCAAAAAATACATGCTTTCCAGGACTAAATGGATCTTCATCTTCAAATTCACCAAAATCAATAACACGTAGTTTGTCTATACTACCGCTACATACCTCGAAAATTTGACATACTAAATTATTCTCTTTGGAAGTTTGTGGGAACGTCAACTTTAAGGGCGCCCCTACTCCTGTCTCACCATCGTCTGGATTCGTTCCCTGGAGTGAAAACATCAGATCATCATAGCTTGTCGGTGCAGGTTGTTGCAATTTCGGAAAATCTCTTATTACATCACCAGAAATTTTATTTTTTGGGGGCAAAAATTGATAATTGGGAATGTGACTTAACTTCTTGTCCTGCCATAAGCTTTCACAATTTTCTAATGAAATTGTTTTCGGGGCTGATGTGGCAAGAGGTAGCTGGGTCGTTACTTCAAACGAGTGCTTATAAGCGCTGACTTTAAAATCATTATTTTCGCTTAAAAGCTCAGAAGATCTTAATGGCTGCATGTCTTTTAGCGATAATAAGCAGTCTTTAAATGCCACACTAGCGCTTGAAACAAGCTCGTCACCAGACAAAAACTCCGTGCCACCAGTAGTTCCAGATAGAACCAATAATGATCCATTTGTTAATTCGAAATCTCCAGCTGGAAACGAAATTTGACCATCATTATCAAATTCTGGAATTACTTGATCTTGAGGGCGATTGGCTGCCTCGAAAAATATTCTATTTAGCGGGTCGGTAGCCCTTGTCGGGACATCTCCATCTGGCTCATAAAAGGTAGCGTAATCAGAAAAAGTAGCAAACGCAAACCGAAGTTCCCAATGTGCAAGCTGGTCTCTTCCAACCTGTGTTAGGAACGTATCCATAAATCTTGTTTTTGGGTCTAATATACCAGCCATGCATCTAAGTATTAGCTACTAGATTGCTTGAGCTTAGCTTTTGCAGCTCTTAATTCTCTAACTGTTGGACCTGGATGTGTGCCAAGGTCTCGTGGGCGTTCGCCCACCTCACGTTCTTTAACTTTTCCGTTCGCAACATCATCTAGTACTCGTTCGGCTCTTGCAGCTAGCGAAAGCTCCTGGTCGATAGCTTGCTGTGCTTGCTCTGCTGCTATCTGAGCTGCTTGTCTTTGTTCTTCTTCTCTCTCCGCAAGATAATTTTCGTATTGCGCGCGAACGTTTACCCACACCTGTAATTCTGTCCGGCGTGTCGAAATTCTTGTCAGGGCTTCAGAGATGGTGGCACCTGCGAATGATGGTACCTGATTAATAATATTCAAAAGTTGCTGAATTACTTCTTTCGGGTCGGCATCTTTGGATATTCCACCAACAGACGTTTGTAGCGCTTCCTGAAGACGACTAGAATGAAACGAGGGGGTTAGAATTTTTGAATTTTCCTCTTGAATCTGCTTCTTGATCGCGTTGATGGTTTTCTCTATATCATTAGTGAATGTTTTCATAATAAGTTAGTTCCTCACTACACATAATATAAGAAATGTGATGAATATAAAAAAAAACGAGGGCCACATTGTGGCCCTCGCAGGTATAAACCTTAAATCTAGACTCTATCCAAAATAGTACAGGGTGATCATATCATCAGTTTGCAACTCGAACCCAAATCGGAGTTCATCAGTTGAACCGCTTTCCTTGACCACATAATCGCCATCATCGTTAACAACACCACCGGTTGCCCCAGAAGCCGACAGAAGCAATTGTCCATTCAACATCACCTGGATGTTGTTCGGCTTATGACCCGTTAAGTCATCATTGCCACCCATGATCTTGTTGAGCGCAATGGCGGTATTTGCAGGCTCGTTTTGTTGGACATGCTCGGAGAACAGAGTGGGCTCTGAATTCGACGCAATCCTATCGTTCAACTCCACAAAAGCCTTCAGCATTGAAGTGCTTTGAGCGAATGCCGTAACATAGTCCGATGCCTCTGAAATATTATTATAGAGTGCAAGTCCACCTGGTCCAGCAGAGCTGGGGTAGAGGTCTGCTTGGTTGTTTCCGCATGAAAATCCAATCGGAGCAGAAGCCTCTGAACCGGAAAGGTATAGTTGCCCACCTTTCGAGCCAGCATAAAGCGACACATTCTGGTCGTCTTTGCAACCACCGATTCCGACGGCGGGATATGGTCCCCAAGTGCCTATCCGGAGATCCGACACGACGTTGCCATCACCGGCATCGCCTGTAGCCATCCACTCGAATCGTTCCGATTGGACTCGAATCGAAGGAGAATCACCTCCAGACGCTGACAGAATCACTGCGCCTGGACCGTTAGTCTTAGACAGCAGTCTGACGCTAGAGTTCGATGAACTCAAGGTGAGTTGCATCTGACTGAGGATGTCGATACCACCGGCGCCCACTCCGGCTCCGTGTGAACCGGGACCTCGGCCGTCGCCACCAGTCTGAATCTTCAGCGCGGTACCGCCCATCTTGTTACTAGCAACGCTGAAAAGCTTATCTGATCCAATGGACATTGTTCCCGCTGAGGAGACCTTAATCTTATTATCAGCGGCATCCTGTAGGAGCTTGATATCAAACGTGTTTTGTCCGCGGGAAGCGGCTCCAATGTCTCCGAATTGGATTGTTCCAGGAGTCGAGTCTGTCCAGTCGGCTCTACCAGTGATCTTTCCAAGACCATCAGCGAGGAGCTGCATTACACCAGAAAGGTCGCTAGACCTGTGCATGGAAGCGAGATTCAATTCATCCAGACTGGCGCCATTTGGGAGTTGATAGTTACCTGAGTCCGCTGAGGGATCCAGCATATTTTGCCCGGCGCCGACGAGCTTTCCGGATACATCAGCCGCGGATGTGACTGAACCGGCATTTGCAACTGATCCTGTCAGTTGTAATAGGCGCAATTTTGATGTTAGTGACATAATAAATTTCCTTGTTGTTATATGTTCTTACAAACTAAATAACGAAACTAAATGGACGAACGGGACGAACAGGACAAACTCGCAATTAACTATACATGTCAGCTTAAACTAACTAACAAGATTTTTTAAATTTTTAAGATTTGCATCGAATTTTGAAAACTCGCTATTCACATATTCAATCGCTAGTCGCTGGCATGCGGTACGTTCAGAAAATACAAAGGCAAACCTATTTTTTTCTCTTGTTGCGGACTTCAACTCTGCTCCCTTTGTAAGCAAATATGCTGCGAGTCCGAGGTCTGCTGTTTTGAATATATTGCCAGCCATATTACTCTGCCACCGTATAAACAACAACATCAATGATGTCATTTATATCTAGTTGAAACGCAAACTTAAGAGAGGATGGTCCTGCTACATAATAATCTCTTTCTGATGCTGTTACCTCTGGCGCGCTGCCAGAGTGCATAAGCTGACCGTTCAAAAGAACATCTATCAAGTTAGAATCATAACTGGCATCGGAAAAATCTGATGATGCGACTGGTATTGCCTGAAGTGTTGGTACAGGGGAAGAAAGAAAATAGCTATCTTTAGCACGAGTTAGGCTCTCTCCCGATGAAGCGATAGTAATAAATCCGCCAGATCCCGACGTAATTGTTACATTTGAGCCGGCCCTCAGGTATGAAGTACCATCTGAAAGCTTTGTTAGGGAGCCCGATAAACCAACCGAGAATATATTATCGCCTGTCCACGTATTGTCGTTTGCAAGCATTGGAACTTGGGTTTGATCGATTGAAACAACTTGTCCACCAGAACTACCATCGAATCCAAACGAGCTGATTCCTACGCCTTGGGTCAAATCATACGGTACTTTATTGACTGCAAGGCCATCGGCATCTTTTCTTATCGTATCATTAGGATTAAGCTTCGCATCTAGTTTCCCAGTTGTGAATTGAAGTCCGGGGTCCGTAGCAAGATCAATATCCACTGTTACGTTCCCAGAGCTACCACCGCCTGACAGTCCGTCACCTGCGGTCAAGCCAGTGATTGTTCCTCCTGTGCCTGTAGCAGCGATGGTAATCTGGCCGTTCGATGCGGTGGTTATGGTGACCCCTGCGGATGCCAATAGATAGGGCACTCCATCAGTCACCTCCTGTAGAGAGCCTGTTAATCCAGCTGTAGCGGATACGCCGAATGTATTTTTTCCCGACCATGTATTGTCAACATTTTTTCGTGGAACGATTGCAGTGTCGATACCAACCGCTCTAGCTGTTGAGCCGTCAAACGAAAATGTATTAATACCTACATCTTGTGATAATGCCGAGGGAAGACTTGCGACAGATATCCCAGAGACCCCTAATGAAAGTGTGTTACCGTCGAGATCTACCTTTAGCTTTCCAGTGCTAAATTCAAGACCCGGGTGTGGCGCTAAATCAACAGCTAACGTTACATCGCCCCCTGTACGGGTCCCAGACAATCCATCACCAGCCGTTATACCTGTTACTTCTTCTCCGTTTGTAGAAATAACCACCTGGCCATTTGATGATGTAGTAATACTCATGCCTGTGCCGGTTGCGAGATAGGGCACGCCGGCGGTCACTTCTTGGAGAGAACCCGTCAAACCAGCGGTGGTGGACACACCAAATGTATTTTGACCCGTCCAGGTATTATCGACACCCTTCCGGGGTACCACACCGGTGTCGATACCCACAGTCTGCGCAGACGATCCATTAAATGAAAATGTCGCGATCCCAGTTGTTTGAGTTAAGTTATACGGAACCTTTTTAACTTCTAATCCACTGCTGCCAACCTGGAGGGTTGTTCCATCACTATCAATAGAAAATTGTGCTGGAACAGTTGATCCGGGGAACTCAACAGTTATTCCTCCACCTATCTTTGAAGCAACTAGAGCAGTTCTATCTGCTAGATCCACTAGGGTTGCCACAGTGCGCTTAGTTATTGTGGTTCCTCCATCAGAAAGAAAAACATATGATGTTCTATCACCTGACACTGCTAGGGATGTAGCATCTAAGGCCACTGTTGCAGAAGCTGTTCCATTATAGAGAAAGGTCTGGATTCCGGAACCTTGAGTCAGATCGCCGCCCGTTCCCATGGAAGCAGCTATCGTTATCTGGCCGGCGGTGGGGAGGTCTTTTGTAATTGTAACATTACTACCACCAACCAGATAGTCAGTACCGGGTGATACCTCTTGTATCGAGCCAATAATTCCGCCACCAGCTAGAGAAGAGAATGTATTGACACCCGTAAATGTGTTTGGCGTTCCGAGGGTAGGTATTATTCCTGTATCAATTGACACTGTTGTGGCAGCAGAACCATCAAATGAATTGCCTACGGTGGATGAAAGTCCTACACCCCAAGTCACTGCGCTGGGGACACTCGCGACGCTCAAGCCTGACGCACCGTTGCTTATCGTGGCTCCATTTAATAACACCCCTAATTTTTGTAGACTAAATGATAAACCTGGGTCTGTCTGAAGATCAACTGCTATCGTTGCTGCGGCGCTATTGTTGTACGAAACTGCCGCGGACGCAGAATCGTATATTCCGTTACCAAACGTTATAGCGTTACTAAGCACCCCTGTAGTGGCGGCAGACATTAAGTCGCCCACCGTAATTTTCTTAACACCCTCGTCGGCGTCGGTGACATCTTCAATAACCAATAGATCTGATTGAGAAAGATCTTCGGAATCAAGAGTAGAGTTGGCCTCAGAGGGTATCACAGCCAGACCCCACTTAGAAAAGCCAAGACCACCATTGACAATATCTAAATCAACTTCAACCTCTTGAGCCGAAGTACCATCGTAGTCAAAAGCCTTTATTCCCTTTGATGCGCCGCCGCCTGTTAAAGAGTGTGCAATGCCAGCCGTGCCTGCGGCTATCGTAATTGATCCATCAGAGCCAGAGGTGATTGATACGTTGTTACCCTCACGGAGATAAGATGTACCATCCATCAACGTTTGTAACGACCCAGAGAATACCGGGGAGTAAATACCCATTGTTGATTTGACCGTGCCATTGACCAAAACAACACGCTCAAAATCAGCATCATCAAACCCCACCTGGAAATGCTGGGGTGACACGATTTTCACAATAGAACCGTCTGTTTTTGATCTAATAATCAAAAAATCAGATTTTCTTAGATCGCTCTTTGACTCGCGTGGCAATTAAGATTCCTCCTGGCCTTCTTAACTATTCATCTCTCGTGTAAGATGGAAACGGTGGGCCGAGGCTGACTAAAAAATTATCGTCCTGATCTCGTAGGCGTTGTTCTTAAGCTTACCGCCGAGTCATCGTTAATGCTTATCGATATAAATTGAGATGGCGGAATTACTCTCTGAGAGATGCCCTCAAAATAAGGAATAGAAGAAGTCATAAATGTACTGATGTTCAAGCATTGTGTTGTCGTTGGATCATCGACTGGATTACCATCGCTATCGACAAAGATACAAGAGACTGCAGCGTCTTTTTCACCGCGGTCGATATCATCATCGCCTCGATGGAAAACCTTGGTGTACCTTCTTTGTTCTAGCATGTCTCGTAATTGTCCGTAGCGATCCGACCGGAAAACTCCCGCTGTCGATTGCCACACATAATTCTTCAATCCGTACTTTACACCTTCTGGATGGTCCCATCGACCGGGTAGGGGCTCGATATCAGAGAGTGGAATATAAGTCACTCCGTCCTCGATATAATACATACCACCATATTGTGGTGGGGTAGTATCGTTCCAAGGGGATGACCCTTTGTAGTCTGAGTCTGGATCGCCATACAACCCTTGAGTTCTACAAAACCCAAATATATATGCAGCGTTTCCGATGGAGGGGGTTGTTCTAGCTTGCTTTGTGACCCATGGGGCATCAACATTACCTACACCAAGCGGGTGTATTTCACCATTCATAGCCCATGTTGTTTGATGCGAGTTACCAACCACTACACCGGGACGACCATTATCACGATTTAGTGGCCAAGCGACGCGCTTTGGTGTGAATGTAGGGTATCCACCAAGGGCGTATGCTCGTCTAGCAGTCCCAAATTCCGCGGCTGGATCTACCAATGAGCGTAAGACTTCCGAATATCTTGCCTCAAACGGGAAAGCCCTGTTCCACACAAGATTGATGACCTCGGCAGTGGGGTTCCAGTTCCCGCCGCCGTAATAAGAGCCCAGTGCGAAAATGTAAATGCCACCCATTGCATCAATCCCCTCGGCGACAGGATATCCTGAACCTCCATCATCCACCACCATGTCAGACAATACTACACCGTCCTTATCCCATATTCCGAATGGATCAGGTAATAATGAATCCCAATATACTTCACTTTCATCAGCAAGTGTAACGAACCTGTTAAATGATGCATTATAGCTAAGGGTACCGTCCCAAGACGTTCCTACAACACCTCGCTGGTATGGCCTTCTTTGTAGGCTTCCTGTAATATATTGTGTCAAATAAGAAGATTTATATTCTGATTCTTGTTGTACCTGAAATTGATCAAGCACGGGGTTATCATAATGTAAAGCTTCATGGACAGCATTTGTTACAAGCTGCTGGTTCAACTCAGCGGGAAGCGGTCTTTGATTTCTTAGCAACGTTCCGTAGAGTATAAGCTTTGCGTCACCACCCTTTAAGATAGTCTGGCGTAACTGTTCAGAAAGTGAGTTTCTATTATTTCCAGCAAGATAGGCCACTGTGAGGTCTTTATACGAGTTTCCGCCGCCTGAGCAATAATAACCGTCTTTTCCACACAGGTCGCCCAAATCTGCACGTCTTGGGGGGCCGTACCCGGGCGGGGTGGCCGAGGGGTCGGGGAATGGATTGCCGAAGGCATTGTTGGGGTCGATAACAACAGGTTCATGGACGTTACAAGTACCATCTCTGTAATTGTTTGACCGTACCCCCTGATAACCGTCTCCATCTGACAGGCTAAATGGGCCTGAAGGTGTGTTGATTGCTCTTGGAGCGCCTTCGTTTCCGCCCCCAATGGCAGGTTGAAAACCAAAAACCAGATCATCGCTGGGGAACAGGAGATATGGAGAGTTATAGACGTACTCCCTTGAGTATGAAGATGACAGTTGCTGCATTATCCCCAGACAAAATGGTGGATGATTCGCAGAAAATGTTGGAGCATTTTGTACTCCTGCCTCATTGGTCTTGATGAACATGGAGGCCTCTCCAATGTTTGGAAAACACGTAATCCAGTTTCTGGTATCGTAACCCAATGCATAAGGAAGCAATTGTCCGAGGAAGCAATTGTTGACATCTCCAAACGCTGTTTTAAAATCGTTCTGTTGTGTAAAGTGAGCAGCGCCAACAGGTCCGGACCATCCATAGGGGCCGGTACCAGCGTCAAAGTAGATCGGAGGCTGGAGATCTCTAGCTGGAGCAGCGTACCATCCTTTTTGTGTCGTCTCGATCGTCCCAACTACTCCACGAATATAAGACCTGCCTGAAGACATTCCAAGACTTCGCATTGTAGGATTCACAGGACTAAGCTCTTCGAGCCCAGCTGTCCATCCTCCTTCTCGAGGGTATGTGAAGGATTTTACGCTGCACATAATATTTGGAGGAATAACTGGTAATGGTGTTTGGACTTGAGAAAATGCTTTATCCCAGCCTTCGTCGCTGCTTCCGGCGCCGTCGAAGCGCCAGTAGTAGGGGGGCTCATAGTCATAGCCAGAAACCAGCTTATGGCCGGTCTGTGGGAACGCGCTACGATATGTTAGACCTGAAATAGCACCGCCCTTTGTGTTATTCTTAATGTCTGACACAATTGTGAAGGTACCAGAATTTAGGACTGCAATGTCTGGAGAAAGTGGAAGATATTGTCCGGCTGGTACGGCTGCTCTACTTGCGGTCGCGACGATGTATGCTGACGTTGGCTGGAGCTTTTCCCAATTGACAGTCGTGGATGTGATATTACCATCCAAACTATAACTCCACGGAGGAAGATCACACCATCCGAGCATTCCCGGGTGGGGGTCTGCTGTGAGGAGTCTTACGAAGCGATTACCCTCTTCTAATTGGATCGTTAAATCTCGTCTTAAGCCGGCATCAAGTAAAGTCTTTCTGGTAATCTTCCCCGGAGTATTAAATCCTCCATACAACGCGAAATCATATGCACCGTGGTGCTCATTAATATTGGCTCGAGCCAGAACAGCTGATTCTGAAACGAACATAACAGGGTTTGATATAAAGGAACCCCCACCTGTTTCGCGACTGCCCGAGTGCCACTGGGCGTTAAATGCCCGAGACCATTTGTGTTCGGAGCTTGGGGCATCATAGTTGGCATTGCCACCAGCATCTACCACAAATTCTTGTAATGGATACACTGTGCGGGCTGGACCAGTGGGGACACCTACAACACAATCATCAAGACCAAGGGGGTGGTATTGAGCCTGGTACGGATACACCGCATTAACGAACTGAGATTCCCACGTGTATTCAGAGAACCAACCCGTAGCCGGCTGCGTATCCCAAGGGTGGGGACTCGGCCACGTTGGCTCGAACCCGGAGGAGAATGGGCCTTTTGAGCATCCGGTAAGGTCTGAGACGTATCCCACAAGGTTTGCCCACATTGGGGGCTGGCCCCCCATTTCATCATAGGTCTGGCCATGATGTGGGTACCCTCGAGAATCGTAATTTCGCCAGGCTTCACCGTGGTTGCCCCGGTCAGTACTGTTTAGTAGTTGTTGCCATTTCTCTTGACCAGCTATTGTAAATGGAGTGCCCGCTCTGTTCTGCCGAGGATAGTGCATAGCACCGGCGCGGAGGGGATGGGTTTCTTGCCAGGTAGAGCCGCTCTTAAGAGCTTGACTATTCATGTCTGTTCTTACATAACCACAATGAGCTATTTGCGCGTAGGTAATAAGCTCTCGAATTGAACCGGAAGATACCGAGTTGACTGTATAACGTTGTGGAATCGAATAAGGCCAGCCTTCGGTGGTTTGCGCGTTGTCGCGCACTCCACGTGGCCACCATCGTCCTCTCGATGCGCCGGTCAAGAAAGCATCTGGAGGAGTTCGTTCTGTTACTCGGTTAACCCGACCTACTGTGTCACGAAGTAAGAAGAAAGTATCGGCACGCCAGAATGCTGCTCCGCCAGGTGTTTGCCCAGCTGTTAGTTCGATCTCTTCTATGTCGGCATTAATGTATAACGATTTGTCTGCTGGGAACCGACGCCAGGAAGCGGCGCCGGGGTCGGGGCTGTCCCTAAGCGGAAGAAGGACATTGGGTACAACCTTATACTTGCTGTCATCAGACGGCATCAACAAGCCGCCTCTTATCCCTGCTGCGGCGCCACCGCTACCTTTCATCCCTCCCATAAGGGGAAATCGACCGTATGTAAGCTTATCGGCACGAGATGCACCGGCATAAAATAAATCCCGATAGGAGTTGGCTTGGGTGGTCCAGAGTTCCCCTTGTGGGGGTTGCACGGTCACATCGACGCGGGCATAATTGGGGACAGTATCTCCCGCTCTTGATGAAGAATGAGCAAGAAAAGATCCATCCGACGGACTCTTCTTTTCCCTTATCATATATCCAAGTCCCTCATCACCCGCCTCATAGAACTCTATGTCATGCTTAATGACCATTTTCTCTAACAAGAAAGGAGCAGAAATATATTTTGCCAAATTTAATTTCTGTTCAGGCTGTGGTGACCACTTTTCATCAAACGGAAATCCAAAAGTATCAGTCGGTCGTCCTCGCGCCATTAAGGGTAAGACTGGATCCTCTGCATCTGGATTCACAACGAAGCCTGTTGTGGCCCCGAATGCAAGAGATGAAGAAACAATAAAGGGTGACTTGTAATTGTCCAGGCTCGATGGCATCGGGAGTATAGAGTCATCAATAATACTACCCTTTAAGTCCCAGCGGCTTTTGGCGAAATTAAAATAGGCAATACTGTCGATTGCCTTACCTACATTGGAAAAGTCGGGTACACAAGTACGATTTTCTAAGCCACCGGTCACTCCCTCGGATCCTGTCAATATAAGGTCTCTACTGACATGGCCTAAAGTCAGATCTTGGGTGGGGTTTAAATCTATAACAATCGCGATTCTGCTACCCAGCGGTTGATCAAAACCTAGTGTGGTAGAAAGTGGTGTGGCAGGTAAGTGAATTATTTCTACAGCGGTATCACGGGCGGAATCATCAAAGGGAGGCATCGCGCTAGCTAGTCTATTCCCGTGTTGTAATTGCTGACCATATATCCCATCACTTCTATTAAAAATGAATGCTTCTCTAGACATAACACCGGGTCTGACACTGCCGGAGGCAGTTATCCATGGGTCGGCACCGAGATCGGTCGGTGAAGTGTGCGTTAAATTCTTTCTAGAATACCTCTCCAGACTACCACCAGCTCCGCTGTCAGCAAATAAGTCTTCGGGCAACATTTCTGGAAAGCGCAAATGAGAGCTAGCGGTAAAAATTAGCGTATTATCATCGTTAAATGGTGATACTGGTTGGTTCCCTAACCGGGTTCCATCACCGGTTCTTACTATCGATGGATAAGCTGCTCTTGCGTCGTCCATCAATCGTAATGCTTTTCTAGCTTTTTCGCTATCAAACCCAGATGTCCAATTTGTAAAAAGACGAGGATGTCCGGTAAGAGTTTCGTCAGACCATCCTGATGCGATCGCCTGGTTTAATTCCCTAGAAGTCCAATTTCCAAGAATTGCTAACTCAAAAATTTTGGAATGATGTCCCCAATTATTCGATTCGCCTGGAGGGAATGAAGGATTGGGAGCAGAAGTCGGGTCTCCGTATCCGACGAATATTCTAGGAGATGTGAGACTAAGAAGAGTTTTTCCAGCGGTAATTGCAGTGACGGTCGGTACCGCAGTACGAGTTCCGTCTGTCATTTCCCACACACTCAGTTTTACCTGACCAGCCGTAGAAGCAGTTGGGCCCCTTACAGAAATAAAGGCAGTGTACCATTTATCATAATAGAGGTTTCCTGAAACAGACTCAGTGGTGCCGACCGTGTCAAAGACCTTCGCTCCCAAAGTATATTGTGTCGCTGACGCTGATGTACAAGAAAGAGACAATAAGGTCAGATTAAATTCTGATAGTGAAAATATAAGCTCTGGATCGCCGGCAGGTGAAGTAACACATACCCTTGTAACGAATGTATACTCTTCCTGGAGGAAAGTGGTGTCAATATTCTTAAGAGTGTTGCTCAGTAAAAAGCGGCGGTCGCGGGTTCCGAAGTCAAAACACTTCATGACAAGCGGACGTGCAACTCGAGTTTCAGAGTTAGGAACAAGTTCTAATGAAGTGGGAGTAAACTTTGGTAAGCTGCCAGCTAATGACTTGTCAAAATCTAAGGGCAACATCTCCTTATTATATGGAAGGATTGGCGGATATGTCGTTGAGGTGGTTCCAGCAGTTCCACTGCCGGTGACTATCATCAGTGGTTCTTGGGCGCCGGCACGATCTTTAAACCCTGGCTCACCTGATGCGGACCACTCATTAAATCTATAGTAAGCTTTACAAATGGGTTTCAATTCCCATCGCTTGCCGTGGCTTCCAATCGAAGAAACATATCTTGAAAGGTCTGGCCAGATCCATTGATTCTTTGTGTTAAACATCGCTACTCATCTCCATACACAATTGAACCAGCATTTTGTCCGAAGTAAAATCCATGATTAGCACGCCGTTCGGCATGATCGATAGTGGGATATGCTGTTGAGTTCATTTGACGCATCGCCGCTATCAGCGTGTCGTCCTTTAAATCATATCTGGATATACCGTTTCGTGCACTGTAAAGCGCTTGAACTTCACCGATGGTTAGTGCCCTATCCCAGATTGAAACATCAGCTATAGAGCCGTTCCATGATCGATTCGTAGGTAGGGGTGATGTATTACCACCGATCCATGAATATGGACCGATGGAATCGGCGGATGATTGTGTGTTGGTGCCGCGCGAGACGCCGTCTATGTAGAGTTCCATACCGCCGCCGGCGGCACCTCCTGTATAAGTTGCCACAACATGATGCCACTGGCCTGTATTGTAAGCACTTGATACTTCAATCGTGACGGTTGAACTTCCTGGAATTCTAAAGACGAGCTTAATGGACACAGACTCTGCACCGAGACAT
>Ga0080013_1000236_pt1 | contig 78867 bp, 104 predicted proteins | sample ETNvirenome_6_85_FD_69236 | JGI IMG/M metagenome (GOLD analysis project Ga0080013, IMG submission 69236) | Marine viral communities from the Pacific Ocean - ETNP_6_85 (SPADES assembly) (version 2) | ecosystem: Environmental > Aquatic > Marine > Oceanic | place: Pacific Ocean | collected 2013-06-19
TGGAGATTATTTGTTTACCGTTTCAGACGGGGTTATATATAAACTAGATTTTCAAAATTTAATTTTAACTGCTGATAATGTAGATTTTTATTCAACAATCGAAAGTCTTTCGAGTCAAGTAGTTAGTCTAACCAATGCATTTAGTGCTATTAATACCACGGTTAATGAACTTTCAACTTTAAGTGGTGTGGGTACATTAGTACGTCAACAAAGCGCTAATTGGAATAGTACATACACAACGGTTCAAAAATTAAGTTCAACACACTGGTTACCTACAAATGATGTTAAATCTGGAAGTCTTGTAAGATATGCAGGCGGTGCTTCATCATGGAAAGTAATTGAACCAGGACTAGAAGGAGATATGTTACAAGTACGCAATAACGTACCGATTTTTACAGGTACTACAGGCTTATATAGCAACATCGATGAATATAGTAATACTTTCAGTTCAATTAATACAGACTCAAGGGACGACACAATACCTCTTATATCTATGACAACAGGAGGAGCTGAGTATTCTTATATCGGAATTCAATGGGAAGTTGCTTTTAACGGGGGTGTGGGTGATCAAACAACTAACAAATCAGCTTTATTAATTCAATTTGATGATGGGCGAGATAATTTAATAGTTACCGCTGGTAGCTTCGCTATTCCAAAAGGTACCGATGGTAATGCTTTACCTATTAATTTTACCGTAATACCTCAAGCAGATTTTGGTAATTTTGAATATTATGGTATTCGTCCAGGGACATCTGCTAGACGGGATCTAAAGAATATGCCTTTAGGTAGTTATACTGCTTTAGGAAGTAGTGCTCCTACTGCTATCAATCAAACGTCTCTAGGAAGTCAACGACCTTATGATTTCGATCCTCTAATAATACAAAACGTTTTAACAAGCCAATTTTCTGAATTTTTAAATCTAATACCTCTAGCAGGAGGGTTACCTTCAAGCTGGAGAATATATCCCGATGCAAGAACGCACAATGATGTAGAAACACCCACGTTATGGGATACAGCAAACGTTATGCTTAGAATTTACGGGACAGGAGCTGCAGCTCCTGCAGGAGGTTAATTTCTAGAATCTTGAATCTGTTTGATAAGCGCATCTTGACGAGCTTTTTCATTTGCAATTTCAATGCGTTGATCTCTAATAATAGATTCCATATCAGATACCTCTCCAGGATCCAAAATAGAAGATTCATTATCACCTAATAAATCACCTTCAGCATCTAGATACTGTCTCACTAAATGCACACGTTCTTGTTGATTACCGAATATTTCAACAATTGCAGGACAATCATCATACGGTAAAAACGGTGAAGCTTTTAAATTTTGAAAATATTGTTGTTCTATACCTTTGAATAAATGATCTATTTCTTCTATGTGTTCTATATTAATTGATCTCGTACCATCATCAACTATATCTATAGGACTTACATTTGTGATAGGGGTAAAGAAAATAACATCAATAAATTTTAAACTTTCTCTCACTACAGGAATGCATTTATTAATAAAAGCTTTGTCAATATCATTAATGCCTTTTTCATGAGCCCACAAAGAATAAACCAAATTATCTAAAGGACATCTATCATAGATAATTTTATCTCCTTTTTCAGATTCAAGAATATTATCAACAACGTAGTTTAATATTGACCATTGCGCGTCTTGATTAGTATTCTCGCTATGAGGGAGGTTATTTTCAGAAATAAAGTCTCTGTATGTCTTCTCAGGTGTAGAATACATAGGCCATTCTTTTATGAAGTCTTTAATAAAAGTTGTCTTTCCTTGACAAGCGGTACCAGATACAGCAATACGCATAATATTAATTAGGAAAGTTTTCCCTATCATCAAGTGCTTTATTATCTTTTTCTTGCATAAGAGCAAATATGTTCCATGCAGCTGCAGCTAGATGATCTTCGCTATCCTTTCCTTCCCAAAATTTCATTAAATGTCTCAAAGCACTATCATAGTAAACAGAGTATTTCATACCTTTCATCCAGTTGTTTTCTCCATATGTTTCGGCTCCATCTATATAACGTTGCATTACCCTTTCAAGAGGTTTGTGAGGAACAAGAGAGAAGCGTAATTTACCTTTTCTATCATCTCTTTGAGCACCTGAGTCGAAGATAGTATTGTCTTCGCTTTGTTTGTCCATGAAATATATTATAATACCAGACTTTTAACTTACAAGCTTTCCCATGGTAGGTATTTATTTCTTCGAAGAATAGCCAAGCCATCTTGATTAAAGTTCTTCGAAGCCATGTCTACGGATTGATTTTTCTTATACCCCGTATCGAAATATCTTTTCATTGAATCAACAACTTGATTCGCATAATGACCTGGGCGACCGAATATTTTAGGCCATGCTGTACCTTCTCTTTTATACTTACCATCAACAATACCGACCGGTGAATCACCGGCCATCAAAACAATTAACGGTAACTGTTGACCTATTTTTAACTTGGTGGGTACTTGTTCTCCCGTGACGGGATGTCTGATGAATTCGAATATTTCTTCAAGATCAACTTTACCTCTTAGGCTGCTTACCATACCGGGGAGATTTTGATTTTTGAAGATATTTTCAGGAACCTCAATCGCCGATTTCTTGAAATCTTCAAAAGTTTTTGCTTCTTCAGTCTTACCATCTTTCGCTGTTATGTTTTTCTCTCTCCATTCAGCGAAGCGCCTCGCAGCCTCCCGGGTCGATTTCGAATCCGACAAGCCTCCTGCACCTTTTATTGGTGCCCCTACCGAAAATTGCTTTTTATACCCAGGGTCCATACTTTTTGCAAAGTTGGCTCCAGCCTTCGCACCTTTATATAGACCTTTAGCTGCACCGGCGATCCCTTTTGCGCCTAGTTTGGTTGCACCCCAGGCACCTTTAGCGCCTAGTTTGGTTGCACCCCAACCAGCTTTACCTACACCTTTGGCGACCTTGGGGCCATGTTTTTTGGCGCCTTCCCATCCAGCTTTAAATGTAGGAAAATAACCTGTATGGTGATCTTCTCTCAAATAAAATTCTTTAAAACTTATTATTTTTTTATCTCGCATATGGATTTATTCTATTTGCTAATTGCATTAATCTACTACCACCTTTACCTTTAGGTGGTTCTGGTAATGGTTCTCCTGTATTAGGATTTCTTCCATAAGGAGCTTCTTCCACTTCAACATCTGTCGACGTAACTTCACCTTCAACTTCTGGTACAGTACCAGATATATCTGTATCACCTAACCCTCCGTATTCATTGCGTTGCATTAAGTTACCATAACGATCTCGGACAGCATTTGCTACATCTGCATCTGTTCTTTGTGTACCGTCACCCATAGTAGGTTCTACACCTGGTCCCATGCTGCCGTCGCGATTCATTAACGCTGGTTGAGTATCAGCATATTGACTCATAGTTGCTTGATACTCTGGGCTATTAACATCAGCTGTATCACCAACCATACCAGGTGGGGTTGTACCACCACCAAGTGGTGCTACATCTGGTGTAACAGTTTCTGTATCAACAGCTGTATCAACAACTTCTTCCCCACCGCCGCCTCCACCGTAAGCACCTAGAGCACCAATCGCTGCTCCTGATGCTAAATCACTTCCTACGTGCGTTTGTCCTGCACGTTTTAATCTACCACCTATACCTGTTCCTTTAGGAGCGTCTGCAAATCCTTTTGCTCCTTTACCTAAAGCCTTACCTAAAGCACCACCAGCTATCATACCTGCTGGGCCTAAAGCACTTCCTAATGCGGCTCCACCAATAGCTCCTGCTGTTGGTAAAACGTTTTTAGCAAAACCACCTAATTTAGATAATAAGCCTGGTTTCTTTGCTGCTTTTTCGCCACCGTAAACTGTATCTGATGTTGTTTGTGTTTCTTTATCGATAACAGGAGGGGCAGCTGGAGCAGCTTGAGGGCCTCTACCCGCTGTTTGTTGCATCCTAGCTGCTAAATCATCATCAACAGCGGCATTTTGAGCTTGCTGTGTTGCTGCTGCAGCTGATTGTTGTGCTCCTTGAGATTGTTGTTTACTCATTTGTTGCAACACAGCCATCAGCTGTTTATTTTGATCTTGAATAGCTGCTTGTTGCTTATCTGATTCAGCTTTTTGTGCAGCGGACATTTCTCTTTCTTTTTCTTCCATGTCCGCAATTTGTTTTTGCGAGTCAGCTAGCTGAGCCTGCATCTTGCGCATTTGCGCTTGACCTTGTATTTCAGCTGCAGTAGGTTGACCTTGTTGTGCTTGAAGATTTTTTATTTGTGATTCTTGATCTCGAATTTGCTTTTGCTGTTGAATCTGAGCTGCGTTTGGTTGTGCAACATTGCGTGACGCAGGAATCGCTACTTCTGTATCGGTAGTAACCGTATCAGTTACGGTTTCACCAGGTTGATCTGCTGCTTGTGCTCGTTGAGCTTCTAACTCTTTTCTTCTAGCATATTCAGCTGCATGATCTCTTTTTCTCTTTGGTTTAGCTGCTTGCTGATTTGACGGATGACTTGCTGGAAGAGCACTACCTTGCCGTTGTCTACCACCAGTAGGTAATTGACCACCGGCTGCGACACGACCGGTTGCTTCTAATAATACATCACCCTTATATAATAAAACATCAGCACATATGCTTTCAAAAATTCTTTTTACGTTATTATATGCTTCTTGATCTGATACGTTTCTAGTGCTTTCTTCTAATACGGTAAAGGCATCTTCATTAGAAATATTATATGACTCATTTACCAAGCCAGGAGCTTCAAGATCTAGCTCTTCTCTCAATTTTGCTTTATATAATTCAAAAATATATTTTAACTTGAATTCTCTTAAAGGAGCTAAGTGTGGGTTACTCTCAATTACGTATTGAAAAAATTCTTTATCTCGTTTAAATGACTCTTTCGGTGAAAGACTCCAGGTATCTTGATAACTTTCGAATATGTTCCGAATTTCTTTATCCATCGCAACTATATTTAATCAATTTGCGATGAATAAACTATTACAAAAATCCCAATCAACGACATGAAAATATTTGTCCATGAATTCATAGTTATATGGGCCATCATCTAAATAGTAAGCATGTTCCCACATATCGTTACCAAAAACAGGTTGCCCTTGATTGTGCATTAAAGGATTATCTTGATTAGGGGTGGTTATAACTTCAAGCTTATCTTTATTTTTTACTAACCATACCCAACCACTACCATAAATTGACGTTCCTTTCTCTTTAAACTCTTTCTTAAAATTATTAAAGGAACCAAATGTAGACTTTATAGCTCTACCTAATTCTGTTTGAGTAGAAATTTTAGATCCACCTGGTTTCATAAATTTCCAATACATTGAATGATTATAATACCCACCAGCATTATGATTTACTTTAGCATCATATTTTTTAATATTTTTTAAAAGCACCGTAATATTTGGTTTAGGTCGGTTACCTAAAGCTTCGTTTAGACCTTTAGTGAAGTTACGATAATGGACATCGTAATGAAATTTCATTGTTTTTCGTCCTATATAAGGCTCTAAGTCTTTAAAAGAATAACCAAGCTTATTCATATAATACTTGGCCGTATTTGCTTCTAAAATTCGTTGTATTTTATATTCGTAATTCATTACTTTGTGGTATTGGTGTGGTATCCGGATGGGGTATACTTTTGCAACCGCATAGTATTAATACAGGTAATGCAAGAAGGATTAACTTTAAGATCATTTACGTTTCTTTCCATTTCTTATTTTATCTAATTGAATTTCTGTTTTGTCTAAAATATCTCCTATCGAAAAAGTAGGTCCATCATTTAGAACTTTATACTTAACCAGATTACCGACAACACCCGTTTCATCTTCCATAGGATCTATTGAAAGCACAATACCTTTACTTTTAAAATGTTTACACTCAGGATTGGTGTTTTTAATAAGATCACCAATACTAAGTTCATTAGCATTCAAACCGGTGTGCTCTAATAATTCATTATATCTCTTTAAGAACCGGGTCATCGTATATATTTATCATATTTTAAATATATCCTGTTTAGGGTGCTTTAATTTCTTTTTTATCCATTTAACTTTTTCGTTTCCAGGGATTTGTTCATCGCAAAATTCTCTAGGACTATATGCTCCTAAACACTCTCCTGACCAACATGGATGAAATATCCAATTGCTATTATGATTAAAATAGTCTGAATCATATAACTGAACTATTCTTTCATATAAATAAGGTGCTTTTCTAAATTCGTTATGAATAGCATTTTGTTCCCAGTTTCTTTTATCATACCAATATGCACTTTCTGGGTTGTTAATTACATTATCAATAAATTGAATAGTAAAATCATTTCTTTCCAAATACATTACACCAGTATTGACATGATGTAATTTTTTTGCATTACCTAAACCATCACAACATATATGAATACTTTTTCCTTCCTTTTTCAGATCAGTTATATTCTTTTCTTTGTCTATTACTAAAGCATCCCCATCTATTAATAGTATTTCTTCGTATCCTTCTTTAAACAAATGTTGAATTGAATACATCTTGAGCCAAGCCGGTTCTCTTGTTATATCAAAGTACTTTTTATGTAAAATATATTCGAAACCTATTTTTGAAGCATACTCAGCATTATGAGGGCTGGTGAGATTTATTAATTCTTCGTAATTATTACAAACTGATTGTAAAACTGCTCTTTTATTCGACATCTATATTCCTAGATAGTTTAATTTTTTGATAACCATAAGGTAATTCAAAATCATGAACATCAGACAATTTTATAAATGAATTAATCGCACTACACATAGCATTACCTTCAACTCTTATATTGTTAGGTTTTACTATAACGGGTGTTATATTTTTATCTTTGAACCCAAGCTGTTCTACATATGTAAACTCTTTAGCTTGATCTTGTTGAGTAACACCGTCAGGCAATATAAATGATTCTTGTTCAATTTCTCCTTTTTCATCCCAATTGAAATCCTTTAACTGACTCATGTCTTGATACACATACATTATATCAAATTTATCATTGTTATATACATTTTTGATAGCGTCGGATACCTTAGTAAGTTGTTCTATATCATGACTTATCGGGTGCGCATCATATTGAGCTCCATGATCAGGCCATTTAGACCAATACCAAATATACTTGTGACGTACAAAAAGTAATCTGCGTTTATTCTCCTTAAGGAGCTTAACTAATCTTTGACTACGTCTGTTATAAATTTCCCACGTGGCTTCTTCATTTATCCTATCAGTTTCCTGATTATTTTCATCCTGATAATATATAACATGTGCAAAATCTACACCACTATCGGGATAAAAATTTTTAAACTCTTTTTCAAAAATATTTGGAAGTACGTCTATGTTTGTTACTTGCCAGTCAAAAGGAAAAGAAGACTTCCTCATATAGTTTAAAGCTTGACCAACACAACAACGATGACCTAAGCTTACTAAATAGTCATACTCTTTATCAAATAAGGAATTTTCTGGTGCCTTATAAAAATTTGGAACCAACCAACTACTAGTTGCATCATAATCATCAGCCATATATTATTTTAGGTGGTAATAATGTAATATCAAACCTTGAGTGCCATATCCCATACAAGTAGATGTAATCTTGGACTAAAATTAAAATGATGTTTTTTAGCCATCTCAGCTACCATAGGAGCTGCTTCAATATGTTCGTCTCTACTACCACAACAAGGCATTAACCAAACTCTACCTGTTGGTATATCAAATGGTTCTATATATTTTTCAAATATTTCTTCTAAATCAGATTCTTTATTAACCACGAATTTAAACCCAGATCCATTTGTAGAATGCCAATCTAAAACTTCTGGTTTATATCTTCTATCTTCTGGATCACCATTATTAGCTAATTTAGGTGATGTAGTAAAGGTTGCTTTTAATCTCACCCATTCTGGGTCTGGCATTATAGTTGCATTAGTTTCAAAATCTATACGTGGTACCCAACCCCATTCAACATCCATATATTGCATGAATCTCAATAATGAAGGTTGTTGTACTAATGGTTCGCCACCTGTAATTTTTAGCAAAGCACCATTCTTAAGATGTTCAGTATATCCTTCATCATCCAACATAGAAAGGATTTCCACAAAACTCATTTTATTTTTTACCCTCCAAGATATAAAGCTATCACACCCATGAGGTGCTGTTGCACTTGCAAACCCTTTACATGTAAGATTACACATAGATAATCTCATGAAAACCGAAGGATAACCAACGAATTCACCTTCACCTTCTACAGTATAAAATATTTTATCATCACTAAGAAATATATTTCCTTCACCAAATTGCATATCTATCTATAATATTTACATCAATAGGGTTATCAAGATTAAATATTGATATGGCAACGAAACGTTCGCGGCTTGCCGCGGTGTTCGAGTCGGAACAGTTACATACAGGCGATTTGCATGGTAACTGGGATTTAAACTTTAACGTCCGAAACAAGTTTGATTTTACAGAAAATCAAAAAAGGTTTATACAAACCGTTCTTGCAGAAGATACTAAAATAGTTTTTGCTGATGGATCAGCGGGTACTGCAAAGACTTATTTGTCGGTTTTTGGAGGTCTTACCTTGCTTGCTGCAAACAAAATGCAGCAAATCATTTATCTTAGAAGTGTAGTAGAATCAGCTGCACAAAAGATAGGGCATTTACCGGGGCAATTAGATGAAAAGTTTCTTCCTTACTCTTTACCTTTAATGGATAAGTTAGATGAGTTGGTAACCAAGACAACCGCTAATTCATTGTTCAAAAAAGAATATATAAAATGTTTACCAGTGAATTTTACTAGAGGGTTGACGTTTAATAATTCATTAGTCATTGTTGATGAAGCTCAAAATCTTACCAGGCAAGAAATTACTACCATCTTAACGAGATTTGGAGAAGGTTCAAGATATATCGTTGTAGGTGATTCTAATCAATCTGACATTAACGGTAAATCTGGTTTCGCTCCAATTATAAAAGCTTTTGATAATGAAATCAGTAAAAATAAAGGTATTAATGCTTTTTACTTTGGAACTGATGATATTGTTAGAAGTAAAATATTAAAACACATTGTTCATGTGTTATCAGATGTTTGATTAGCTTCTTTTTCGAGTTCTAACAACTCTTTTAAAGCAGCTTCCGGGGTTATTATATTGTTCCCCGGAAGCTCTTCTTTTTTATCGTAAGGTTTTCCTATTTCAGCCATTTTAGAGAAAACATCCCCGGCAAGTTTTTCTATTTGAGGATCTTTTTCTCTTTCTATCATTTAACCTCTTGCTGGTGCATAAGGATCTGAAGGTTTATCAGCACCCCAACTGGTACCGGCAAATGGATCACCGGCATCATGTGATTTAGGACCTGCGCCAACTCTTGCACCTACTTCTTTATTTCTTTTTGCACCAGGTAACATACGTTGTCGTTCATCTTCATCTTCACGATCTTTCTCTGCTGCTTCTTTACGTTTTTCAGCCTGTTCATCAATCCTTTTCTTTTCGTCGATAGGATCTAGCTTTTCACCCATTTCATGTAATGGTGTCGACTTAACAAAATCTTTAGGATTTGCTTGTGGGCCACATGCTTCTGCTTCCCTATAAGCATCCCAGTCAACGTTTGCATTATCTGGTTCTCCAGCATATTTCAAATGCTCAGGGCCTCCAAATCTCATAGATGGTGTAACAATTTTAGTAAATGTTGCACTATTATTTTCGTGTTCGAAAACTTCTACCTTTTCTACCCAACATCTATCATTTGTTGCCGCTTTAATATAGAAATCAGCAGCATTATAACAATATTCAGCAACTCGTTCAATACCAGTACCATTAGGCATAATTCTCAAGTCGCATGCATCAGCTTTTTCTAATTCTTTAAAAATAGGTAATGCTGGATCGTCAGCTGAAACACATGTTGTATGATCAAATTGATTTCTTAGTTTTTCTTTAAGACCTTTTAACCCACCAAAATCTACTACCCAATTATTTTTATCAAGTTCTTCAGATCCAAACCAAAATTTTGCTGTAAGCTTGTAACCGTGGATAAATCTGCAATGCGAATGATTTGCTTTGGGTTGTCTAAAAGCACAACTACCTAATTCAATAACTTTAGTACTCTGAAATTTCATTCCTATATATTAAATTATGAAATAGGTAAATCAACTATTAAAGTGAAGTATTTATTTCTCTTTCTATAGGTGTGTCACCATATTCATCTTGATCACCTTCAAGATCTTGAAACTTATCTGTAGCTTCTTCTGCTTCTGTATGATCTGGTGTATATGTATTACATTCACATATTCGCTGACCTTCAGCATTCATATTATAACTTAAATTCATTTCCGGTGCTACACATTTATCTCCACGGCTCCAATAAACGCAATCATTACAACTACAATTAACACGTTCTATAACAGGACCATGGCCAAGGCGAACATAACCATCTTCATCTTCATGATGCATTTCTGTTAACTGTTTTATTACTTTAGAATTACTATCAACATACAAACCAGCAATTTCATCCATTTTTGAATAAGCTATAGCTGCTGCTTGTTTTTGAGCTGCTTTTTTACTTTTTGGTTTGGAGGTTCCTATCTTTCCAGATTTTTTATAAGTTCCCATTAACTCAGAGATGTTCTGGTGCAATATTTTATCAGTTTTTCCTTTTTTAAGCGGCATTTTTCAATATGGATTTATAAATTTTGGTTAGTTCGTTATCATCTACCCCGCCAAGTCTTAGGTATTGTTCAATATCATCTATATTATCGGTATTTCTTATCTGTTCAAATTCTTTCTTGCTAATTTTGTCTTTTAATCTCTTAGCAATATATTTTTTAAACATTCTAACAGAATTAGGTTTTGAAGGGGTTAATACCGGGTCTTTGATGTCGAATATACCCGGTAACGGGCCTCCAGGCATCAATACCTTTAATAAAGGCGGTAAAGCTGGACCGCAACTTTCAAAACTTAACTCTTGAAGTACAAAACCTTCATAACTTTCAGATTTTTCAAAACCTGAATTTAATGTAGGGTCAACTTTGAATCTTATATACTTCAAGCCTTTGTTTTTTAAACATTCAGCTAATATAATGTCAAAGCTTTTCATCATATTAGTATTTAATCTTTTTTATAGTTAATAATGTCTTGAATAGTTGAGTAGAACGGTTTTTGACCGGCACTATGACAACAAGGTTCTTTCTTCTTGTCATGCGACCATTGATTGAACCAAAATAAGTTGTAGTTATGTACTTCTGCTATAATACTATAGAACGGTTCCTCAGTAAAAGGGTGTGCATCATGATTACTAGTGAAGATATCCAATAGCTTCATATACATAGGGAAAACAACTTTTTCTAATTCTTCAAACTCGCCACCGAAAATAGTACCCACTGTCCAATTAGGGTATTCAGTTGTAATTGGTGTATCTACGTTTTTTGTTTGTGTAGGGTCTAAAGTAAATGTTTTTTTGTCTAAATGCTCGTCTTGATTGTATTGTGAACCGCATTTCCAACCAAATTCATCTTTTAATACCTTAGAAACAAATCTGTTATGCTCTTTCCAGTCATATTCAGCTAATCTATCGTTTTGAGTGCCTTGAGTTATATGAAACCATTTTTTTTGTTTCCATATACGTTTTAAACCTGAAGTAAACTTGGGAGTGAAAATATTGTTTTTATTTTTCGGATAGAAGTGAGAGTCGGGGTACCTTTTCTCCATTTGCCCATTCATACTATAAACGTATTCAGCGCCTCCAAGTGATTCTGGTATTTTACACCACTCAGTAACACCTGCATCTATCCACACCACCCTATCACAACCCCATTCGTTATCTTTAGCTCTTCTACACCATTCTAACTTCCAGTGACAAAGAAGTTCATTTCTCGGGCAAAAAATATACGTGTTACCGTCATCTTTACCATCTTGAAGTTTGTGCCATACGAATTTATTCTTAGTTTCTAACATTTCATAAGATCTAGGCCATTCAAATAAATCTAACCCAATAACTTTAAATTTCTTCCAGTATTTTTCTACAATCGACGTTAATAAACCTACTTCGTGTGGCCAACAATATAAATGCAATGGCATTCCAAGCTTGGAAAGATTTTTTAAAGAAGTTTCGTATAATTCTTCATCATTATCTTTACCGCCGCAGAGCCAATCAGATCTTGCATCGTAAACACAGGTAACTAAGATAGGTTTCATGGTAATAATTTATAATTAAATTTGGTAAAATCCTCTCTATAAAGATTATTAATAAATTCTACGGATTCCTTAGTTAGTAAAGGAACACAAGAACAAGTATCAATACGAGATTTATTCATATGAGGTAACCCTTCAGGTATACCTAATTCTTTACACATATCATTGAATTCATGTTCTAAATTTTCATATCTTAGTACATAATCATAATGAATATCTTCAAAATATGTACTTTGAGATAATAAATGATCGCAATTAGAGTATGTAAATGTTTGCCACCACCCTAAAAATTGATCATTATCAAATGTTGTAATATTTCTTTCTCTAAAGAAATATTCAGATATCGCTCTTGTATAAGGGTTCCTTACTATTGTAAATTTTTTGTATGAATTGTAAAATTTTGCATATCTTTCTTTTATCATACTTGGAGTAAAATGTTGAGGTGAAAAGAGTAACTCTTTGTCTTTTTCATTACAATAATACGGAAGTTCTTCTTCTCTATAACACGAATTCAAAGAATTATCTTTTATGCCAAATTTATTAATAATAGAGATACCCCCTGTCTTAGGAATATGGACTAAGCAAAGATCATACTCATGGATGAAGGGCATCTTTTTATTTAAAACCTTGATTAAAAAAGTAAAGTCTTTATAATCATAGGGTATGTCAGATAGAGTTAAAGAATTTTTATTACCAACTGCAAATAGTTCTGAACCCAGAACTGAAGAGGAACGCCAGTCTATTATTAATAACGCTGCAAAAGCATATGAAGCATATTTAGATGCACTTGGCTTTGATTGGAGAAATGATCCGAATAGCGATAATACCCCAATGAGAGTTGCAAAAGCTTTTGTTAATGATATGGCAGTTGGCTGTTATTCAGAACCGCCTAAAGTTACATCATTTCCTTCTGATGGTTATGATGGTATTGTTTTTCAAGGTGGTATTCCTATTAAGAGTCTTTGTAGTCATCACCATTTACCTTTTACTGGTAGAGCTCATGTAGCATATATTCCAAGTTTAGAAGGTAGAGTAATTGGACTTAGTAAGCTTAATCGTATTGTTGAATACTATGCAAGACGTCCTCAAATACAAGAAGGGCTTACTATGCAAATTCAAAAAGCAATAAGTCATGTATGTGAAAAGAACGCTGGTGTAGCAGTATTAGTTAGTGCAACACATACTTGTGCTTGTTTGCGTGGTGTAAAGCATGATGGTTGTGCTATGAAGACATCAAAATTAAGTGGATCATTTTATGATGATGAAAAAACAAGAGCAGAATTTTATCACTTTGTTGACTCTTGGAATAGATCACCTTCAATCTAAATACTTCTGTGGCTAGAACGAAAAAAGAAGATTCTCACGGATTTGAAAAAGCTATTTTAAAAGTTTGTAGTTTAAGAGAACGGAAGCTTTATGGACCCGCAGCTAAAGCAGCTGAAGACCCCGAAACGGGAATTGTAATTAAACAGAAACCGGCTTATTTTGTTATTAAAGATTGTGCTACTATTACTAAGAGGTATTTGTTTGTAATGTGTTATGGTTCCTTAACTGATCCAATTGGACAATTAAAAGGAAAAGTAAGTGTTGAAGATATTGAAGATTTTGTAGCAAGAAGTAAAAATAAATCAGATTATGAAACAAAACAATTATTCAATTTAGTGTTTCATGATATAGCACAATATATACCTCAATTACATTCTGATTCAGATGATCTTGATATCACATTTGACGTAATAGATGAAGAAAACGTTTATGGTGACTATGAAGACTTAGGAAATGAGCGAATTAAAGAAATGGAAAAACTTGAGGCTCAAGAAAGAACAAAAATCGATTTATCCAACGATCAAGCAGTTATTGATAAGTTAGTAGAAGTATTTGTAATGGATTAAGAAATACTGTGTGTTAATTGATCGACAGAACCGACTTTCCCTCTTATATTCACATTAAAAGACATGGTCACCCTAAATTTTTCTTTATCTATTTCGTTTGGGTGATACGGGGTTGCGGCATGTCTTAACCATGATGGAAAAATAATCATCATACCATTTCTAAATTCAGGCCGTATAGTTGGAGAATAATAACGAGAGCCTTCTTCTTTAACACTTGGAGTTATAACATAATTTTGATTATTTGGGGCGTAAAAAGTCGTACCACCGAGTGCCATTTTTACTCCGTTATGAGGGGTGGTTTGAGGGTCTTCTACACATATAATACCACTGAGAAAACTATTAGGATGAAAATGTTCTGGGTTTTGACCGTTTGGTCTATATATATTAGCCCACATTAGTGAAATATCAAAAGTTTCGACTACTATATTTGTTCGTGTTTCCCATTCTCTACACGCAGCAAAAATAAGATCATTTACAAAAGAAAATTCTTTTCTATTTTGTAGATTAGGATTTGTCTGAAAACTGGAAACATTTTCCCCTTTACAAAAACCTTCTATAAGCGCCTTACTAAAAAGATTATTTTTTACACCAGGTTTAGTTCTATCCCACGTATCTACATCGTCGCAATTTCTCTTATATTCTTTTTGAATAAGTCTGCTTATTTTTTTAACAGACTTTTTATCTATCTCACATAAGAAAACTGGTGTAGGAAATACATCTAAAACTTCAGGTTGGATTAATGGCACATAAAGACTTATTCCTGTTCGTACTCTTTATCAACGTCAATTAATTTATCTATTTTGGATAAGAATAGCTTTCCAATTAATACAGGAAATTCATTTTCACTTCTATCTGCTATAGAAAATGGTACATCTTTGTATTCTTCGTCCCCTAATTTGATATCAAATAGTACTACCGGTCGATCTTCTTTAACACCGGACCCGATATGAATTACTACATGATCTACAACTTTCTTTTTTAATTTTTTACCGCCTATAGTTTTTACAATTACGTTTTCGCCGCGCGTCTTTATAATCTCACCATTTATAACATTATAAGCTCCATTACCAGAGTCTATTTTTGCGTCGACTTCACCAATATCTTCAATATAGATTTTTTCTACCAAGCCAACAATGTCGTCTTCGGGTACATTGATTTCTTGAACAATGTATCTGCGGTAAATTTTTGAAAAGTTGCTAATCATTATTTTTTCGTGCTTCTAATATAGTTTTTCGCTCATCTCTACACAGCTTTACCAAATCGGCTAATGCTTTCCGAGCTCTAGTAGATGCAGACTTATTATTTTTTTCAGTATATAAATCTACGTTTTTAATATAAGTTGCTACCGTATCTAGAATAAGTTGTTTTTGACTGTCCATATGTTTATATATACGTTCAACTAGTATTTATCAATCTCCAACTTATCATCTTCATTATACTCTGGATCTGAACCTTTTAATAGGTAACTTTTACCGTTTATTGGTAACTTTCTTTCAATAGTAAGAAATTTTAATTGTTCATTGGGGACTATCATTTTAGTTTTTCTATCAGTCATATAAAATACGGTACCTTTAAACCCTTTTCTAACTACCCTGGCTTGTCTCCCGCTAATATAAATTATATCGTCGTTCTCGATGTTAGAACCTAAGAAAACTAGCATTCCTTGTACAAAATTCATTATTAAGTCTCTACAAAAAAACGTAATTGCTATTCCTAAAGCAACCCAAAGATATTCGTTGCCGATATTTTTTATAACCGACTCGAGTTGATCAGAATTAAGAACCTCTTCCATGTTAATATTTATCTATTCTTTTTATCTATTGATATGTGGGGATTTGAATAAATAATAGTCAATATGAAGAAAACATTATCTTTTCTCATTATGTCGGCTGTGTGTTTATTCACACAAAATGTACAAGCAGAAGGCTTGTCGTTAACAGGTACACTTCAATACGAAACCGAGCATTATGTTCGTGGCCTAAACTATTCTGATGACGCTCTTGGAGTTGGATTCAACGGTAGTTATGACCTCGGATGGGCAAATGCTTTTGGTGGGGTATACAACATTCCACGTCTTGGTGGATCTGATAGTATAAACCACTCAGTTTTAGGATTGGGTCGGTCTTATGATCTTTTTGGTCTGAAAATTGACGGTTCTGTAGAAGTGCAGCATCATAACGCAGCAGTCAATAGTACAGAAGTTGGTCTGGGTGCTAATTTTACTAATTTACCTTTAATTAGTAAGTTTGCAACTGTTGGTTTAACCCTTTGGGATAACCAAGATCTAGATTATTCTGGTATTACTATTGATATTGCGGGAGATTCTATCGATGTACCTTTTATCGATAACTTAAGTTTAACACCTTATGTAGAACTCGGTTCATTTGATTTACATGACTATCAAAAATATGGTAGTTCTATAAACTATGACGGGTTTGAAGTGTTTAAGCCTTATCTTAACGTTTTTTATCTGGATAGCGATGATTCGCCTTTCGGAGATGAAGATGGTTGGACAACAACAGTCGGTGTGAGATACTCATTCTAGTACAGAATACTAAAAATATGGGGAGTCAGGGGCTTGCGAAAGCAAGCCCTTTTTTTCATGGATCGTGTTTTTGTCCTGGCTTTCTTGTTTCAGCAGGAGGGTTTGAATTTCTATAACTAGGAGGGCTTACAGATCTAGGAGGGGTTGACCTACTTGGTGGCGGGTTATATGGTTTAGATACTCTATCTCTTTCTCTATGATGTCTTCTATTATGATTATGGTAACGGTGGGTATGATCATATATATAAAGTGTACTTTGGTTATGCCAGTGATCGTGAGGACGATATTCTACTGTTTCCCAACTACTACAACCCGTTAAAAAGATTACAGTAGATAAGGCAAGTATTTTCATGATCAATTTTTAATTCGACGTCTTAAAAGAAGTGGATCAAAATTATCGTTGCTATCCCAAGCAAAAGGTTCCCATCCTTTGGGGATATTTTTGCCATTAGAAGTTTTGAATTCCCACTCCTGATTTGCATCCCAAGTAGATGGGGTTATTGAGGCACCTGTACCGAGTACTATAGTAGCGGTCAACAACGCACCAATAGTAAATGATTTCCAGTCTAGTATTTTCATTGTTGTAAATCTTTTATTTTACGGGTTAACATCTTTTGATATTTTGCAACCGTACCGTAATTATCGATTGCATGTCTTTTATCTGGATTTGCTCTTAATGCTTTTAAGCTTTCGATATCTTTTTGTTTATCAGTATGCTCTTCACCTTCTTCACCTGGAATAGCTTCATCTGTGTCGTCTACCGAACCATCATAAGTATCGTCTTCTGGGTCTAAAGTATCACCATGTTGGTTCTGGGTTTGCATATTAAGAACACCTCGATTGTATTCTTTTAACAAGCTTCTTATTTTATCATTGAATGTAACTTTCATTTCTTATTCAGAGCATATAGTTTCCCTTGTGTCTCCGTTTGTCTCCCTTACCGCAAAGATATTTTACATATCTCATATAGACATCTCGAAAACATGTAATTATTTATTAAATATTGTTATGAATCGAGACGTTCGCAATCTACAAAAGCTTATGGAATCAGGAGCTCTTGCTTTTAATATGGGTCCACAAGCTGGTGACTTTGCAGATTACCCACAATCTAATACTACAGTTTTAAAATCCCCCGCTAGAGATACCATCTATAAAGTGGTAGATAAACAACTTAAAAGTGCTGAAGGATTTCTTACAGCAGCAAGGAAAGAGGACATTGCATCAGCTATAGGTGATGTTAAAGATTCTATATATGTAAAACTCGATCCTTATCTGGCTGAAATTAATAAGTTAGGTATGGAAGATGAGATAGATGAATATATTGATAAAACTATAAAAATGATGAAAGGTCCAAGAATGCAAAACCCTACGAGACCATCAGGCAATTTAGAAGATTAAGGATCGAAAGTATATTTAAATTTTTTTATTTCGTTTTTAGCCTTAGCAGCAACCATTTGTTTTGATTCTTCATCATACCACTCTCTATAATCATCTGGGTATTTAAAATTGAACACATTTTTATGATCTTTTGAACTATTGTCGTTAGGTAGTATAAACTTGTTATAATTAAATTTTCTGCACAAGGTATCCCAACATTTTTGTAAGTCTTCGAATCTAAACCATCTATCATTTTCGAACTCCGGGTCATTAAAGGTATACACCTCTTGTGGTTCATAAAATTCTTCCAAATACCACTTAAAATTTTTCCAGTCTTGTTTTTGTGCTCTTTTATCAAGTCTAGGAAATTTATCGATATGTAACCAATGAAAATAATAACTTAAAGCATGCGACCACGGATTTCTTACAAAACAAAATTTAAAATAACTTTTTAGCTCTTCGTATTCATCTTTTGTATTTTTATCGATTTTAAGCATCGAATAGTTGCCATGCATTCCAAGATAAAAATGCCAATATTCTTTTTTGATATTTTCGGGTGATCTATCTTTTAATCTTTCGTCTCTTCCCAGTGCTAAATGAATTGCAGTCCCTCCTGTTTTAGGAACATGATAGAATAGGGCTTTGTGGAAATGGTTAACGTTCACACACTAATTTATAGACGAGGGAAGGTTTGTCAATAAACTGTAAACCTCATCAACTACCGTTTTATTATCACGCAATCTATCTGGTATATATGGTAATAAATCTTCAACGGATAAATTATCTAATTTGTTTCTTATGTCTGATGCGCTTAACGGTGTATCTCCACCAACAGTCGAAAATACATCGATATCAAACTCTACACCTTCTGGTGCATACTTAGCAGCATTTTTATATCTTGCTGCATCCTCACCTTTACCACCAACACCTAAAATAACTTTATCACCAGGTTGTGTTCTTTCTGCAAAATAATCATAAACAAATTTTACCGGAGCAGGGTCTGTTAAAAATGTTATATTTCTAACATTTTCATTTTCAGCGTATATTTCAAATATTTTCTTAGCAGTTTCTGCAGGTATATATTTTCCTGAATCTGTGGTTCTAATACTTTTTGGATTTTGTGGTTCGCTAATAACAACAATTACTCTGTCTGCTTTATCAGCGTAATTTTTAAACATTTCAAAATGCCCTTTATGTGGTGGTTTAAAACTACCCGGAACTAAAGCAACAGTTCTAAAGTTTACGTCTTTATCTGGTATATCTTGTTCACCTAAAAAGAACTGTTTAAATGTCTTCATCCTACATTATTTAAGCCTTTGTAGTATTGCTTATACCGATGCTTAAATCTCTTGTCAAAGAGTTTAAGGAATTCCTGAATATAATCAACAAACATTTCACCCCTTGCTCCTCTAGCTATATGTTCGGGATTAGCAGCTTCTTTGAAAATAGCAAAATCTGGAATTAATGGGAGATAATTCAACCAATCTTCTAAGTCTTCACCAAAAAGCATATCATATAAAAAGAATTCTATATTATAAAACTTTTGTAGAAGGTTAATAAAGAATTGATATCTTATCATCTTCATAGTTCTCTTGTCGTTATCATAGACATGGTCCATATATTCTTCATATGCTAATTCTATAGCCTTTTTAGTTTGTTTTCTTTCTTCGTCTGTCGGTGCTAATGAATATGGTATCTGTTTCCAATATCTTGTTCTCCATAAGTGAATATTATTGTTTTGAATTATATTATCTGGAGCTCTAGTTATCTTTATAGACGGTACCCCATTAACACTAAACTCTGAATCTCTTATTGTTGAAAAGACCAACCCATCTAACGAAATACCTATTCCTTTTTTATCTAATATTAAATCTGTTAAATTTTGATTTTCATATGTAATGTAATCAACGCTTAATTTCCTGCTTTTATTAATAGCATCAAAAACAATAGGCCTATTACTTGTGCTAGCACCACCATAAAAAACAACCCTACCTGATTTAAGTTTCTTTTTTGCTTTTTTTCTTTTTTCAATTTGCATTTCCGGGGTTTGGTGTCTTAAAGCGTATAGTTTATGAAAACTCTCACACAAAAATCCTTGTTTACAAAATTTCATTTTATTAAACTTAGGAAAATACTTTTCGTCGCTTTCCGGTACGGCATGTCCAATAGTATGAAAAACCATATGATTATAATCACAATCGTCAGTGTACATCCATGGTGGTTCTACATATATTTCTCCATGATAAAAATTTTCTTCTTTTTGAAAGTATACTATTATATTAGTTTCATTGAAACCATATTCTCTTAATTCTGATTCTATTTTCCCTTTAAAATGAGGGTAGGTACCGTTAACATAACATTCCGGTATTACAATTTGTTTTGGTTTTAGTTTTTCTATCTCTTTAAAAAAGAAATACCAATCAATATCATGAATTTTACCACCTAGCTCAGGTGAAATATAACCACCTATTTTATGTTCATAAACTATAGGGCCTTCTTCAGTTAAAAGATAAACTGTATCGTAATTGAATATAGTACAATCCGGTGAATGAAACTCACCCACTCTTGGGTGATATTTGACGAACCCCATGTTATTAGTTATTGTTAACTACGAGCATTACCACCGGTGGCTCGACCAGGTCCAGGATATTTAGCATAAGGGGTACCACCTGGGTCTTTAGAACTTGCTGCATAATTGATAGCTTGAGCGTTTGGATATTCCATTCTACCATTACCATAATTTACACTTGGTGCTGATTGATCATCTTCGTCTGTAGATCTAAATCTACTAGTCATTCCATCTATAATAAATTTACCCGTTATTTTATACATCGGAGATCCTGGTAGTCTTGGATCTTGCACTACAATACCTTCATGATCATTAGCAGCGCCTAAAACTGATTTATAATTTGATAAAAGTTCATCTCCTAATTTAATAGTTGCATGATAGAGCAATGCACCGTCAACTGCTTGTTGTATATCAGACTCTGAATAGTATTGATCTAAAGGTTGTTCACTTAAAACATTAAGATAATTTTGCTTACTTACTGCTCCAATTCTTTTACCTTCATTAGTGGTTAACATATAACCAAAAGGATTAGTTGCATCACCTAACCAAGTACCTAAAGGTTGGGTCATATCTTCCTCGTTTGTAAAATTTATAGTAAATGGCTCAGATAATATCTTTTTAAAATTTGGATGACCAGTAGACTCTACATCAGCTCTTGTAATAACATCAAACTTATAAGTTTCTGCAATTGGTTCTACTATCTTAGCAAGTTCATCAAGTGCTTCTTGGCTATATTCTACTGGTTTAGAAGAGCCTTTTTCTAATTGTTCTTTTCCAGTGATTTGATTAACTGTAGTTTGTCTTTGTAGACCGGGTCTTACTAATTCACCTTGTCTATTATATTTTTCTAAAAATTGATTTATGCCGTGTAAAGCTAAGAAGTCCTGATCACCATAATCAATAACGTTTGTGTGACCTTGAACAAATTCAGCGTTAATAAATTTTGTTGGATCATTCCATAAACCTAATTCTTCTAACTGTGGTCTTATAAGAGGTATGGCTTCATTGAAAATGCTTAAAATTATTCTACCACTGTTAACCATACCATGAGGTGTACCATCTTTTGTAACAAACCTATCTTGTAATCTATCAACAGTTACACCATTAACATCTAATTCAGACATCGAACCTCTATCTAAAGCAAATTGTTTTTGTCCTTGCTCATTTTCAATTACTTTTATACTTACATTTGTTCCATCGATCTTTATTGCGCCGCCGTCTTTGTTTAATACATCAACTGTGTCATCAAACTTTTTTATTAAATCGTTTCCTGTTTTTACATCTGGTAGATCAAACGGGTGTGCCATATGGCCGGCGGCACCGCCTTCGTTTAAAAGAATATTACTTCTATAACTTTCAAATATTATTTCATGTTCGAAGTAGCTCATGCTTTTAGTGATAGTGGTATTCCTTTCGACATTTGATCATCGAGTCCAAGAGATATTCCTAACTTCGACCCTAGGGCGCCTATTTCTTCAAAGATTGAAGGGATATCTTCTACTAAATTATTTGTAAATTGGAAGGTATAACAGTTAAGAGTTTTGTCGTTCATATAGACAAGATAATTAAATTGGTGATGTTGGGCATATGTAGTTAGATGTAAAGTTGCAATTATTTTCTTAAGAGTGTTTTGATCATTATCGTACATTAATTTTTCAATTGCATCATCTTGTAATATCGAATTAAGAGCGGTTTTAACATCGTTCATACTACCATCACTTAAATCATGATTAACCATAAGAGTTAAAGAATCAATGTATTCATCTCTAGACAAACCATAATCATTTAGATAACCATTTTGAACTACTTGATTCCAAGTTGGATTATCCTTTTTAGTTAATACTCTATTATCTTTTGCATCGATATAATTTTGTAGAGTATCAACATACTTGTTTAAATGATTTTCTATAGAAGTAGCGGTTCTTTTATCATATCGTTTTGGATCATATAAATCATTTTGTATTTTTGATACAAATCTCATTAATGATTCTTGATGCATGTTATTTCTAGTATCAGATATAGCGCCTATAGATTCTATTGCACCTTGAAGTTGGTCATCAAATTGATCAATACCTTGATTATGCAATTTATCAATCAGTTTGTTGATTGGTGTTAATAATTTTTCTCTTGCACTTATAACCTTTTTATGAGCTGATTGAATGCCTTGTCCTGTATGAATTGATTTGTTGCCTTTATCTAATATAAATTCTGGTAATTTTGTCCTTGCTGCAAAAGCTCTATCTTGAGAACCTGGTCTTCCATCAAGACCCTTTAATTCTACTTCACCTAGTGATGGAAAATCCAAATCACCTGATTCACCTTTTTTACCATTTGAAAACATTGTCATTAGTAATTCACCTTTACCAACACCAACATTGTTTATTTTGAAACTATAATCATACAAGCGGGTTATTAGTTTATTGACATCAGAGAAACATGTACCAACTATAGGAGTTAATACATCACCTAAATTCCAAATACCTGCGTCACCAATTTGTGAACCGGTCTCTTGAATTGCATTTTCAAGTTGTGGTAACCCAATATTATTTGCTTTATCAGTAGCCAGTAAGTTTACTGCCTCGGCATTTGCATCTGAAGTATTATAAATGATATGATTTACTGTTTCTAATAGCTGTGGATACTCTTTGTTGCTTTCATCCCATTTTGATACTCTTAAAATAGTATCCACATCTTTTGTCCAACTGTCGGTGCCTTTACCTGAAATTTGTCTTTTTAAAACCTTAAAATAAGCATCGTCTACTGTACCAATTTTTTCTGGATCACCAACACCATCTACGTCAGCAAATATAGCAACATTTTCTCTGATAGTGCGTCTTGGTACTTTGGGTACCGGTTTATAAGCCACGGTACTATAAACTTCATCAAGTGGTATATATTTTTTCATTAATAGTTAATTTCAGGATCGTCAGTATATGTGTTCAAGTAAGTTCTTATTTTTGATAACATTTCCCGCCCGTTATTTTCATTAATTTCCGTATCAAGCAATTCTGGGGGTATAGTACCTTCAGTCGGGTTAACGACTAAAGCTTTCAAAATTAAACGAATGAGTTCAACTTCACCTTCTGAGGTGAGTTTTTGAAATTCTGGTTCTGGTTCTGTAATAGTTTCTGTTTGTTGGACATCTACTACTTCTTCACCAGGTACAGGTGCTAGGGGTGGTTCCATTGGAGGTACCTGCTCGTTTAACACACCGTGTTTGTTTTTTATTAATTTGAAAAATTTACTTCTTAATGTAATCATGACAATTTACTTGTTACGTCCCTTATTTTATTAACTACTTTACCATGAAGATCTTGAGTTGCTTGAGCAACTTCAGGTGACTTTAATTGCTTTCCTAAAGATAACGCCTTTTGTAAATCAGATGTATTTACGTCATCAAAAGCTTCATTTCCAGCTTCAGTTTCATCAGTTCCACCTTCCATGTCTTCATATTCTTCATCAGCACCACCTAATTCCGGTGTTTGAATACCTGCTTCTCTTGCTAATGCCGCAAGTTCCATGTAGTTATCATGATAGATTCTCATTAGTTGTTCATTTTCACCGTATGAAGTGCTTCCTAAAGCATCATACGCTACTTTGATTGCTCTTTTTAAAACATCTGCCGGAACTTGAACATGACCTGTTTCTTCTGATACAAGATATGTATTATAACCTTCTCGTATTGCGTGATCGAACTTCATTTTATATATTTATTTGAAAATCAATTGTTTTGTCTTGATATTGTCGAAATATTCGTTTGAAAGAAAATTTAATTCGTATTTAGTTGCAAATTTTTTAACCTTTTCAAATGTAAAGCTTTCTATTTTAAATTTGGATAGTGTTGAATTGATTTTCATAACAGTACCTTTAGCTCTTCCATCGTTTAACTTTACAAGCTCTTTAAAGTAAGGTAAGCTTCTCATTGATATCACAACCTTTATAGGCAAAACACTTCTCAATTTCAATAACAATTTTGTAAGAATATCTAGATAGCTTTTTTCACTAACGTAATTCAATATTTCACTTTCATAAAACTGAGTATTATTAAAGAAAACTATTACTTTATTATTGGTTTTAATTCTATTGATATAATCTACTGTACCTTTAATAGAATGATGAAAGAATAATTTTTTAATATCTTTATTTTGAAATCCTTTTTCTTTAAATGTATCGATCAATAAGCTATTGTGAATTTCATCTAATAAATCTTTATCAAACTTTTTATGAATGTCTTGAAAGTCGATAAGAGTTATATTGTATTGTGAAAGAGTAAATCTCACTCAAACATTATAAATTGTAGATTGTAAATTATCAACTCTTTTTTATTTTACCCAATCTTAAGTTAATTATACCGTTGTAATAACCTTCATTTAATAACACATCATGATCAAATTGCATTTTGGCTTCATAATAAGCTAGCTCACTCTTGCTTTGACAAAATCTTATTATTTCAAATTTAAACTTATTTTTTCCCAATGTATTAATATCTTCGTTTAATTTATCTGAAGAACCTGTATATGTTTTCCAATCTGTTTCTTTTACAACGTGCCTTTTATTTTTTCTACCCTTAAGAGGAGGACGTTTGAGAATTGTAGTTGCTTGTTTCTTACCGATGTATTTTCTTCCGTTTGTTGTATTTGTAATCAGGTAAATAAAACCGTAGAATGTGTCGGGTATCTCTTTCTCTTCGAGATTATAAGTCCAATGACCGTAGTTATCCACCAAATAATTTATTTCTTTTTGGATTTTCTTCTACTCTTTTTCTTTTTCTTTTTTTTCTTTTTTGATACACCGGCTCTTCTTTGCATTGCACCAAGAGCAAAAGGTCTTCTAGAATCACCAGGAGCATATAAACCTGGACCAGAAAAATGAGATTGATCCCAACTACCTAACACACCACCAGAGCCAGCGACGTTACCACCATCTTCTTCTGATAATAAAGCTCTTAAAAATGCGTTTTGGTAGATTGACATTAGCTGTTTTAAGTAATAATATTTAATAGATGTCTGAAATTATACAAAAGTACCAAGAAGAACTTAATCAGCATTTGGTAATAGATGAATTTACCTTAAAAGATGTACAATTACAACTTCCCGGTAGGAGACATATTTGGGTTGGCCGATTAATGAGACATAAACATGAAGTAAACCAACTAAAGAAACAAAAAATTGCAAGTCTTACAGATTTAACGGGTAAAATACAAGAACAAAGTAATGTAAGATTATCTACACCGGCTGCTGAAAAAGTTGCTGAAAATTCCGAAATAATAAAGAAAATAAATAGCAATATACAAGAACAATATCTAGTAATTGAATATCTTGAAAAAGTAGAAAAAATTATGGGGTCGATCGGGTTTGATATAAGAAATATCATAGAAATACAAAAACTTGAAACACAATGATTGATATAAGATTAATACTATTTGATATCGACGGTGTTTTAACGGATGGTACGGCTGCATACAATGAAAAAGGTGAAGTTATATCCAAAAGCTACAATCAAAAGGATATTACAGCTTTAAGACGGTTTCAAAATGAGTTAGCAATTACTACAGCTTTATTTTCTGGTAGTTTAGACATTAATCCAGCATTTGCCGAAAGAAGAAAGTTTGATTTCATTAGTGTAAGACATAGATTTGGTGAAAACAAGTCTGGCAAGTTAAATGATATATGTTTTGACTATAATACACCTAAATCACAAGTAGCATTTGTAGGTGATGATGTTCAAGACTTGGATATAATGAAAGAAGTTGGGTATGCTTTTTGTCCTAAAGATGCTATTCCAGAAGTACAAAAAATATCATGTGTTTTACCTGTAAATGGCGGTTGTGGTGTTGCTGCTCACTTATTTGAATATATTAATAACTCGACTAACTAATAAAGAATGAATGTTGTTATTCCAATGGCTGGCAAGTCAACAGCTTTTAAAGAAGCTGGAATTAAAACACCCAAACCTTTTCTTGATATAAAAGGAAAAACTATGGTTCAACGGGCTTATGAAAGTATTGGTATAGATGCTAACTACTATTTTATAATTTTAAGAGAACACGAAGAAGAATACGGTGCGTATGACTTGATTCATAAGTTTTGTCCTGAAGCTAAAGTGTTATATGTTGAAGAAGTTACAAGTGGACCGGCGGAAACGCTTTTTGTCAGTAAAAAATTTATTCCTAACAATGAACCTATGATACAAACTAACGTGGATCAGATTCTAAATTGGGAACCTAATCGATTTATAAAATATATTAAAAAAGAAAAGCCTGATAGCGCGGTAGTAACAAAATATACGGTAGATCCTCATTATAGTTTTATAAGAGTTGATCAATTTAATAACGGAAATTTACTAAAAGAAAAAGAAGTGTGCTCTTGTCATGGGTTAATTGGTACGCATTACTGGAAAAAAGCTAAATACTTTTTTGATTCTTTTCTTGGAGCTAAAAAGAAAGGATATAGATATAATGACGAAATTTACGTTTCGTTGACTTTTAACGATCTAATAGATCGTGGTTTAACAGTTAAAAATTATTGTTTAAAACAACATGAAATACAACATGTTATAGGAAGCCCGGATGAACTTAAAATATATGAAGGGAAACTTTGATTGTTCGATACTTGTTTTAAGTTCTGATGCATATCAGCCAATACTTAGGATATGGGACTTTTATCATCAGAAAAACTGGAAATGTCCCTACAACGTTTATACCGTTTCAAATAAAAAACACTATGAAAGTAAAAATATAGAATGTATTGTTACGGGTGTTAAGTGGGATGAAAACGCTTCCCATTTTAAACCTATGGTACTACAAGGTCTTAAAAGAATTACCACCAAATATGTGCTGTTTATGGTGGAAGATCAAATAATAGTTAATCCAGTTATCTCAGAAAATTTTTACCACGCTCTAAATTTCATGGAACGTAATGATATCACCAAGCTTCGTTGTTTATCAATGCCTGAACCAGACTTACCACTAGAAGGTAGCCCTGAAGGACCAATAACCAATGAAAATTTTGGAATGATATCTAAAAATAACGAATATAGAAATTCATTACAAGCAGCAATATGGAACAAAGAAAGAATTACCGAACTTTTAAACAGTACTGAGGGTGATTATTCAGGGTGGCATTTAGAAACAGATAAAACCTTAAAAAAATACTCTAGAAAATGGAAATATGTTGCTTGTCGACAAGGTAAAGGTGGTACATTGTTAACTAGAAACGAAGGACAAACAGATTCCCCGTTGTTACAATATGTAGAACTAGTAAGATGGGGTAAATTAGACAGGCTTTACTATGATTACTTCAAAGAAATGTTTGAAAAAGATGGAATAGACATTTCCTCTAAGGAATATGAACCATTTGGAGGTAATTTAACTAAGGAAGATCTACCAGAATAGATTAAATAAGTGTCATGAATACTATTAGAAGGATTGGCGTATGGTCCTGTGCAAAGGTATACGCAGTATGTGGATTATTAACAGGAGGCCTTTTAGGGGGTATAATAATTTTACTTACTATAATTGGCGGGGCGTTCGATACGTCCGGGTTAACCGGGATGTCTGCTGGAACAGGTATCGCAGGTGCTCTAATGGCAACAGGATTTATGATTGTTGCCTATGGTATCGGCGGTTTAGTAGTTGGCGTTTTCACAGCCTTATTTGGTAATTTAGCCCTTAAATTATGCGGTGGGTTGGAAATAAAAATTGACGCTCCTTAAGAAAAACAGGGAGTTTACATTAAATATATAGCAATGAAAAAACTACATAAAGTCGGGGTACTGTCATTAGCAAACATACTAGCGTTGCTAGGGGCATTAACAGGAGCAATTAAGGTCGCGGTTTTTCCAGTATTAGCTTTAGTAGCTGGTGGTGGTTTAGGTGATCTTGATGCTGCAATAAACACAATCGGGGAATCCGTTACAGCTAACATCAAAGATGTTATATCATTTGCTGTTGCAGGGTGGCTCGGTGGAGCAGTTTATGGATATCTCATAAACATAGTATTGGGTTGGCGTGATGGATTAGATGTAGAAGTTAAGTAACTTTATCAATTATTTGATGCACGTTATCCCAGGACACCCTGTCTATTATTAGGCAGGGTTGTTTTTTCTCAGTAACCGAAATTCTATAGCCATACACTTCTTCATGAGGACATACTATTTCATTTACAAAATCCCACAAATGCGTTCTTTTTAACCAGTGAAAATACATGTCTTTGTTTTCTCTTTTAGCTTCTAAAATAAATTCTTGTTGCGAAACTAATAGAAGGGCTCTTAGCGCACCGCTTTCGGAAGGTGGTTCAACTATCCCTTCGAAGAATATAAAGGGTACCATTTAAATATTTATCTTGAAAAATCTAGTTAATTTCATATAATTAAAACAATGGCAATTTTCAATTACGATAAACGTAAACGCCAAGCAGTATTAAAATCCGAAAATATAAATTTCATAAGAGAACATTTCTCTTTCGAAAATGAAGGAGCACGATTTGCTAGAAGGTATGGAAGATATATGCCTGCTAGAACATATGTAATAACACCTGCGGGAAAATATGAAGTTGGATTAACAGCTAATATAATACAGTTTATTAAGAAGGAATTCCCATCAGAAAAAATTCAATTAGAAGAATCACTTATTAATGCAATCAAACCTCAAATGCAGTTTGGTGATAATGGAAAGTTAAGCTTAGAATTAAGGGATTATCAAAAAGAAATTGTAGTAGAGTGTTTAGATAAAGGCCGTGGTGTTGTAATGTTAGCAACTGCGGGTGGTAAGACACTAACCATGGCAAGTATGCTTGAAAAGCTATATCAAAAATCAAAACAAGATACGTGGAAAGCTCTTATTATTGTTCCTGACTTAGGGCTAGTAAATCAAACGTTTGATGATTTTACCAAATATGAATGTACTTTTTCTTTTGGTAAATGGACCGGAAATATACCCGTTGACATGACTAAAAATGTTATAGTTGCTAATTTAGGTATTTTACAAAGCGATAAAACCGATTTAGAATGGATACAATATATAGATGTTTTAGTGATAGACGAATGTCATAAAGTAAGACGTTCAAATAAAGTAAACAAAATAATAAAAAGTATACAAACAGAAAACAAATTTGGGTTTACAGGTACCCTTCCTGATAACAATGCTGATCAATGGAATATTATAGGTAAAATAGGCCCTGTAATATATCAAAAGAAAAGTTACGAGTTAAGAGTAGAAAATTATGTAACGAATGCTGTAGCTCAAGTAGTGAAGCTTCATTACAAAATACAACCTAACTATTCAATTGATATATCAGACCCAGGAGAAAGATATAGACAAGAATTTGAGTTTTTATTTGAAAATCAATTTAGAAATGCTATAATAAAGAAGTTATCTACAGGTGTTAAAAATAATTCGTTAATATTAGTAGATTATATTAAACATGGAGAAGCACTTTTTGAAGAATTAAATAAAAATGATAAAGGTAAAAAAATATACTTTATAAGAGGTGAAGTAGATGTTGAAGAACGTGACAAAGTTAAAAGACTTATTGAGCGGGATAATAATATTATTTGTATTGCTATTAGCAGGATTTTTTCAACTGGCATTAGCATTAATAATCTTCATTACATTATCTTTGCTAGCGGTGGTAAGGCAAAAATTAAAATCCTTCAGTCAATTGGTCGCGGGCTTCGTTTGCACGAAAGCAAAAACAAACTAGTTATAGTCGATATTGCTGACCAGTTAAGATATGGTCAAGCTCATTCAGACAAAAGAATCGACCTTTATACGTCTGAAAATATTAACGTTAAAATATCTGATTTTTATGAGAAATAACTTAGTTGAACTTTATACTAACTATGTTATAATGATACTTAGCCATGCAAGCAAAAAAGCCTAAAAATGGAGTAAAAATTAAACCAAAGAGTAAAGAACATTATGTTAACTCGAAGGAATTTAAAGAAGCAATTGCAAAATATTACACTACAGATGTTTGTAGTGAAGAGTTGGGTGAAATGATTACAAAGATTGCTCATGGTTTAAGTTATGCACCTAACTTTATTAACTACTCTTATAAAGATGAAATGATAGGTGATGCAGTAGTTAAAATGTTCACAGCTTTGTTTAATAAAAAATTTAATTTAGACGCTACTGACTCTAACGGTAAAAAATACAATCCATTTTCATATTTTACCACCATTGCATTTCATGCTTTCATCAACAGAATTAAAAAAGAGAAAAGACATCACGAAGCACTTAATGAGTATAAAGAACGTGTCTATGAAGAGACATTAAACTCAAGCGAAGAAGCAGAACAAAAGGTATATGTCAAACCTGTGAGTGAAGACGATATTTTTGATTAAGCGTAATTTTTAAACTCGTTCCAAATTTTATAGAAACATTTAATGTGTGATCTATCTTCATCACCAAAATCTACAAAACTGGGGTCTCCTTTAATATCATGATTCCATTCCATGAACTCTAAACAAAACTGCTTTCTTAATACGTGATATGCAGAAAGAATAATTTCTTCTGTAAAAAAGTCTGTTGTAGGTGGTTTTGTTTTACATAAAAGTAATAAAGCTTTTTCATAGAATGAAAAGAAGTCTTTAAACTCTGAAGGGTGGATTCCCATCACACCACCAATTACTTGATCTTTAATTGCACTATCTTCTTCCGACAATCCATATTCTTTTTGAAGAAAGGTTTGTAATACTTTTACATGGTGTGCATTATACCACAAGTTACCATGTTTAACTCCAATATATTTGTGTTCGTCAATTAAATTGTTTATACCTTCCCCTATCTTAGGTGTATACATGTTCTTTTTATTATAAGGGTAATAAATTTTCTTGTTAAAGAAATTATTAATCTCTACTCCACCCATACTCTTTGGGTTTAACCCCCAATGCGTTATTCCCGAATCTACCCATAAAAAGTTTTCTGTATCATACGGGTTTTCTTCAGCTACTTCTTTTACCCAATACATTTTACGGTGACATAAAATTTCACACCTTGCGTGGAAGAACCCTGGTTCATCGGGATTTTCTTTTTGTTTTTCAAGAGTAACTTTTTGTTGCCACCTTATTACTCTTTTCCTATGAGATATGATCTGCTTTTTGTATTTGAAATCCCCCAACTCACTCACCACAAGTTTATACTTATTTGGGTGACCTATATGATCTAAGTAGTCGAAATACTTCTTTAGTTTGGGGTAACCATCCTTATCGCAATAGATTACTGCAGGGCAGCCAAAATTGTAAATGTTTTGGAAGGATGAAAAATAGTATTGTTCACGCCAACACCGTCCTCCTAGTTCACCTTCTCGATCTCCATAATAGATTGCAGTAACTAACGTTGTACTCATGAGATTATATGTTATACTATTTACAGTGTCTGATATAGAATTCAAACAATCAAAAATCTGTTGTATATCTGATATTCATTTAGGGGTCCATCAAAATAATAGTAGTTGGCACAAAATACTTTTAGATTGGGCACATTGGCTTAATCTACAGCTGGAAAAAAATAAAATCCAAGATATTATGATCTGTGGGGATTTGTTTCATTATAGAGATGAAATAGCAGTTAACAGTCTTCACGTTGCTAATGAATTTTTTGATGTACTTCAACAGTATAATATTGTAATGATAACCGGAAACCATGACTGCTATTACAAAGATAACAGTTTAGTCAATTCATTATCTATCCTTAAAGGTAGACCCAACATAACCATTATTGATCAGTGTCACAGTACTACTATTTTTGATAAACATGTGACTTTTTGTCCGTGGGGTACAAAAATAAACGAAATAAAAATTAAAAGTGATATTATTTTTGGACATTTTGAACTTTTAAATTTTAAAATGAATAATTTTAAAGTATGTGATCATGGTGACTCACCAGAAAAGATTTTAGAAAAAGGAAACAAAGTCATTTCGGGTCACTTTCATTTACGTGATCGTCGCAAATATAAAAATGGAGAAATTTTATATCTAGGCAATCCTTTTGAAATGGATTTTGGTGATGCTGGTAGTACAAAAGGTTGGTATGAACTAAATTTTACAACTTTACAAACAACATTTCATCAAAACAATATATCACCTAAGCACATAAAGATACCGTTAAGCGATCTAATTAAACATGATGGAATAACAGACGAATTAAAGAACATAGTTAACGGTAATATAATAAAATTAGTTATTGATAAAAATATACAAGCAGATGACTTGGATATTATTATGGTGTGTTTGAATAATTTAAAACCCTTTTCTATTAACGTTGATTACGAAATTAATTTTAATAAGTTTTCTGTAGAAGGTGAAGTAGAATACGAATATTCGGGTGTCGACTATGAAACAGCTATCACCGATTTCGTTAGTATGTTAGATATTAACAATAAGAAAGACGTTATACAGTATACGATAGATTTATATAAATCATGCAAGGAATAGGTATAGTATTATTTACATTAGGTGGTAAAAACCTTAAAAGAGCATTACGCGGCTTAACAGACTATTTGGATAAAACTGTTGTGGTAAATGACGGTAAAGATGAGGTCGTCGACGAAGCTAAAATCATAAAATATATAAAACCAGTTTTTACTCAGTACCCATCATCTTGTTATAACATGGGTATTAGGGAACTTCTAAAAGACGATTCAATTGAACACATTTTCATAATGAATGACTCTATAGAAGTTATAGACGACACATTATTCCAAGATTATATTGATGTATCAAAGAAAACGAACTTAAAAGCTTTATATTTTTGTAGAGATGACGACGATCCAAGAGGTACTTTTAAAAATGAAAGACTTAAAATAGATGTTGGTATGGAACCCAATAAAATGACCTTAAACATGGGTACATCTGGCTCTTTAGTGTATCTTCATAAAGATATTTTCAAGAAAGTAGGTTTCTTTGATGAAAGATTTAGAGCTGCTGTTGAATGGTCTGATATGTGCTATAGAATTTCTCAAAAGAATCTTTCTACCCCATTTCTTTGGTTTCCACACCTTGAATCAGTACAATCTAAAATTATTGTTGCCGAAAATGACGAAATGTACAAAGACAATCTTGAGGATAGGATTATTAGAGGTATGAAGTTGTTTTATATGAAGTATAAGTGTCAGATTAGTGACCTAATAGACACATACTCTAAGAAAGACGTAATTCAAAAGCTTAAAAACAAAGCTAGATCTTCTTAGGAAATTAGTTATAATAATATTCAATGAAGCAAATCTTCTTCGAAGAAGTCTCTATTCAAAACTTTCTTTCTGTTGGTAACGAGCCAGTAAAAGTACAATTCAATTGTGGGTTTAACATCATTACTGGTTCTAATAAAGACAAAGAAGACAGACGTAACGGGGTAGGTAAAAGCACTATTGCAGATTCAATTAATTTCGCTATATTCGGATCGACTTTAAGAGAGCTAAAAAAGGAACTTATTCAAAACAACCTTACTAACGAAACTTGCTCTGTAACACTAGCATTTAAAGTAGTTACACCCCAAGGCTCAAATGATTATACCATTAATAGAACAATTTCACCTTCAAAATGTTACATATATAAAAATGAACAAGATATTACTAGAGATTCTATTATTAATACTAATGAATACATAAAAGATCTTATTAATTGTTCTGAAGATGTATTTCAAAACTGTGTTATAATGACAGTAAACAATACAATACCTTTTATGGCAAAGAAAAAGGTAGAAAAAAGAAAATTTATTGAGGGTATTTTTAATTTAGAGATTTTTAGTAATATGATTTCTAATCTTCGTAATGACTATAATGAAACAAAGAAAGATTTTGACATTGAATCTACTCGTTACGATGAAAACAATACAACACTTGAAAATTTTAAGAAACAAAAAGAAAATCTCCTAGAAGAAAGAAAGAAGAAGGTTACAAAATACAAAAATAGACAAGAAGACAATCAGCGAGCTCTTTTAGATATAAGAAGTAAATTAACTACCATCGAAAATGATGTTATAGAACAAAATGAGTTGTTAATAGAAAAGATTGAAAACAAAATACAAGAATTATCTGGTAAAAAAAGTAAGAGACATTCTGCTATTGGGGGTATTAAAGGGGTAATTTCACAAAGCCAAATTTTATTGTCTAAAATAGGTACTGATGAAGAAACATGCCCCACTTGTTTAAGGCAAATTGGTGAACATGACGCAGATCATATAAACAAGGAAAAAAATCTTATTGAAGAAAGTATTAATAAGTCTAATAATGAAATTAATGACATAAATGCAGAAATTGAATCTATAGTTGAAACAGAAAACAAACTAACTACAGGTATTCGTAATATCAGAACTAAAATAAAAGGCATAAACGACGAAATAGCTGATCAAAAAGTATTAAAACAACAAGCAAAGCAACTTTTAGAATGGCAATCACAACTTAAACTTGATATTAAAGAACTTAAATCAGGTGACGCTAATTTAGATAGTGTAATCGAGGACTACTTTAAGAAAGTAAAAGGTATAAAAGCTAAACTTGATACAGTAAAGAATAAAATCAATATGCTTGACGTTGTAAAGTATGTTGTTTCAGAAGAAGGTGTTAAATCATATATAGTTAAAAAGATACTCACTGTGTTTAATCAAAAGCTTGCTTATTATCTTAAAAAAATGGATAGTAATTGTATTTGTATTTTTAACGAATATTTCGAAGAACAAATTATAAATGAAAAAAATAAAATCTGTTCATATTTTAACTTTAGTGGAGCTGAACGAAAAAATATTGATTTGGCTTGCTTATTTGCATTTATGGACATAAGAAGGCTTCAAGGTGACGTTGCTTTTAATTTTAGTATGTATGATGAGCTCTTTGATAGTAGTTTAGATGAGAAAGGAGTCGATTTAGTTACTACTATATTAAGAGAACGAGTAGAAAAGTATAATGAATGTGTATATGTTATTAGTCATCGAAAAGAAAGTGTAAAAGCAGCAACAGGTGAAGTAATCTATTTAGAAAAGACGAACGGCATAACACGAAAAGTAGAATATCGAGAAATTGATAAAGATTTACAATGAAGTAAATATATCAACAATGTTTCAAGTACCATTTCAAGCCAAACCTTTCGGGAATACTAACCCATTTCAAAATAATTTTGCTGTAGGTGGGGGTAAGCCACGCGGTATAAATGAAAAGCCTACACCTGCTTCACTAGGAGGAACATCACCAGAATCCATACCACGATTTATGAATTATGTGGCTGATTATGGTGGTTGTGGTTATTGGAGAGTTATATGGCCTGAATATCTTTTAAATGCTAGTGGTAAGTGTATGGTACATACCTCAACTTGTATGACTTTGGACCCACAACACTATAGACATTGTAAAGCACTAAAAATTCAAAGACAGGCATCTCCAGATCATTATAGATTTACCAAACACTTAAAAGAAGTATCAAAAGAACATGGTTTCAAATTAATTTACGAAATTGACGATATACCTTTTAGAGAAGATATACCAGATTACAACAAATACAAATTTGCTTTTACGGACGATGAAGTAAGAGAGAATATTCAAAAAATTATGGAGCTGTGTGATGAAATGACAGTTACTTGCAACTTCATGAAAGAGTATTTCACAGAAAAACTGGGTGGTAAATTACCTATTACCGTTATACCAAATTGTGTACCTAAATTCTGGATGGGTAATTATTATAACAGAGATAAAATTGAGCGGGATTACGAAAAATACAAACGGAAACCAAGAGTTGTTTGGTCTGGATCAGGTGCTCATATAGATGTAGATAGAAGAGTAAAAGGTAAAGATGATTTTCATCACATAAATGATGCAGTTAAGAAAACAATAAACGACTTTCAGTGGGTATTTACAGGTGCAGTACCTCGTGAACTAGTTCATCTTGTTGAAAATGGTAAAATAGAATTCCACCAATGGTCAGAACTTTTTAATTACCCAGAAAAAATATATACCCTTAATGGTAATATGATGATAGCCCCCTTAATTGATAATAATTTTAACAAATCAAAAAGTGATTTAAAATATTTAGAAGCTAGTTGTTACGGCCTACCTATTGCTTGTCAAGATATTTGCACATATGAAAATGCTCCAATAAAGTTTAACACGGGTGATGAAATGATTGATCAAATAAAAACTGTATTAAAGGATGAGAGACGCTTTATAAAAGAATCTGTAACTGGTAGAAACTTTGCCGAATCAAGATTTTTGGAAAAAGAAGAAAATATTGGAAAGTTTTTTGAATCATACATGTTCCCATATGGATCACCACAACGTAAATTTTTAAACACTTTAGATATTAACAAAACATAATAGTTTTCATTTCATCAGACATATAGTTTAATGTTAAAGGGTATTCTCCGTCGTCGAGATCTTGAGGAACAATAACCATTTTATGTTTTGATTTTATTGATTTTATCTTTTGTGTTAATCCTTGCTTTAATTCGTCTGATTGATTATGTTGATATACATCTTTACAAAGCAATAAATCGAACTCATCATCACTTTCAAATTTAAAAAGATCACTACATATAAACTTTTTTGTGGGAGATGATAATTTTTCTATATTTGATTCTATTACAATTTGTGAACCATCAATACCTGTATAATCAAGTTCACTAAATGTGTTGGAAAACGGTAACCATTGCATTGCACCACAACCAATATCTATTAAACTTTTTATTTCATTCTTTATTACAAAATCATCAAATATTTTTATTAATTCCTCGTTGTGTTCTAATAAACTACCAGCTCCTGAACCTTGCCCACCATAGCCCCCGTTTTCATAAATTTCATCCCATTGTTCTGCTGTTAACCGGGTATGGTCATATTTGGGGAACAAATATGTTTCAAACCATTCTTGTACTTCTTTACTGTTGCTCATAAATCCAGTGTTTTGTTAAATCAGACCAGTGGTGGGTATCGAAATTTTTATAGAATTCTTTCCTGTATTGATAAAACAATTCTTGGTTGTAATAAGTTATAGGTTCTTCTTTAAGTAAAAGATCTGGATCTAGATCGTAACCATCTAAATTACCACCGCTGATACAAAATGTTGAAGTAAAACACCAAGGTATTTCTTTCTTGGTGGTAGTATGTTTACATTCATACAATGCAGATCTAATATCGTCTTCCATCATCCTCCAGTTAAGACCATTACCATCTTTTTTTCGATCATACCCGGTAAAATCAAAAAGTGTATTGAAAACGGTTTTACTCCAAGTTATTGATCCTAATATTAATATTTTATTTTTCGTATCTTCGTAATTTAACGACTGATTACCTAACTGCGTTCTTTCTTCAATATTATCTTTTATAGCTTGTTTAAATATTGGGTTTTTTGGTGCCGTACCCATTAAACAATGAGCAAAACCAAAATCTTCATGTGTTGGTAAAATAAATTTTATATCTTCAGTAATAAAATCATCAAAAGATATATTACAATATCTATCCAAATCGTGATACACCCCACCTTCATTGTAAAGTTTTATTAATCTCCATAAATCTGTTTTTTCTACAACATGTTTATATTTTATATCACTATAATCTTTAGACGATAAATTTTCTTTAAGATAATCTTCCACATCTTCATCATCACTAATCACCACATCCCACTCCGGATTTAAATCAATCATTTTTCTCAACCCATTTGTTATCATAGGGTGATTGTTATCCTTTATGTTTTTATCTTTCCATGTAAAGTTTATTATTTTAGGTATCGTATCTAGATCTTCTAATAAGAAATCATTCACACCGTTATTTACTTGAATCATTAGCAGAGTAAACTATAATAAATCTGTATGTATAGGAATGTAGTTTATGAACCGTCTTTAGAACAAATGAGACTTTACACTTGGGATGAAGACGGTAATAGAATAGAAGTTTTACAAAGCTATAATCCATATCTTTATATTGAACCTAAAGACAAAAGACATTCGAATGCAACATCAATTTATGAAACACCTTTAAGAAAAATGGTGTTTAGAAGAGAGTCTGAAAGAAGACATTTCATTAGAAATAATGCAATAAAAAGAGTCTTTGAAAATTTACCAATTAAACAACAGTTTTTATTAGATAATTTTTGGCAAGTAAACGAAACAGATGATTTTATTAAGCATCCAATTAAAATGCTTTTATTAGATATTGAGACATATTCACCAGATGGGTTTCCAAATATTGAAAGTGCAAATCATGCAATTAATGTTATTACAGTTTATGATAATTTAGAGAAAAAATTTTATACTTGGGGTACAAAAGAATATAATGGTAAAGGTAGAGATGATTTGGAATATATCTATTGTGAAACCGAAAGGGTATTGTTTGCAAAGTTTTTAGATTATCTGGAACAAGATTATCCAGATATTTTAAGTGGTTGGAACTCTGAATTCTTTGATATTCCATATATTGTAAAACGGTGTGAACGAATAATGGGTGAAGAGCAAATGAAAAGACTTTCACCTGTAAAGAACGTTTATTATAGAAGCTTACAAGGTGCTTTTGGTAGACAACAAATTAGATGGTACATTGAAGGAATAGCTTTATTAGATTATTTGGACATTTATAAAAAGTTTGCACCATTGCGTGAATCATATAAGCTTGATGCAATTGGTGAACTTGAGCTAAATCAACGTAAGGTAGATTTTCAAGGAATGGACTTGGCAACGTTGTCTGATGTAGATTGGGACAAGTTTATTGATTACAATATTCAGGATGTTAATCTGCTTGTACGGCTTGAAGAAAAGCTTCAATATTTGGGGTTGATAAGAATGTTAGCTTATGTTGGTTGTGTGACTTTTGATGCAGCAATGGGAGCATTGTCTGTAATCAATGGTGCTTTTTGTATTCGTGCAAGGCACAACCAACATATAATTCCTACTTTTATACGAGGTGAAGATACTGGTAAGAATCCAGGTGCATATGTGGGTGAACCACAACAAGGATTTCAAAACTACATCTTATCTTTTGATGCAAACAGTCTATACCCAAATGTGATGATATCTTTGAATTTATCACCTGAGACAAAGATTGGTAAAATTTTACAAAAAGATGACAAAGAAGTGGTAATGGAAATGGTAAGTGGTAAAGTAAAAGAATTTACAATACCAATGTTTGCTAAAATGATAAAAGACTACAAGCTTACAATATCGAAAGCAAACATAGTATTCCATCAACAAAAGAAAGGAATGGTGCCTGAGATTGTTGACTATTATTATCAAAAACGTAAAGTGTTTAAAGATGAGTATAATGAGTTAAGGAAGAAACATTCAAAGATGAAGAAAAAGGATCCTGATTATGAAAAAGTTGGGATCGAAGCTCAAAGAGCTGGAACAAAACAATTAACAGTTAAAATTTTGATTAACTCGATATATGGTTATTTTGGTAACAAAAATGCTCCTATGGGTGATGATGATATTGCATCATCTGTAACATTAAGTGGTCAAGCAGTAATCAAACAAAGTAATGTAATTATTAGAGACTTTATTAAACTTAAAACGGGGTTAACAGATGATGATCTAAAGAAAAAGGATCCAATCATTTATAATGATACAGATTCATCATATGCCTCAATTGAATTGCTAATAAAACATTTAGGGCTTAATTTTAAAAATGAAAACGGTGAAGTACACGAAGATGTATATAAGTTGGAAGATGAATTAGTAGAGTATCTTAATAAACATATAATGATATGGGGTAAGAAAACTTTCAATAGTAAAGATTGTAGGTTTATATTTAAACGCGAGTGTATTGCTGAAGTTGGTGTGTTCTTACAAAAGAAACGATATGTAATGAACATACTTGATGATGAAGGTGCTAAGATAAACAAAACAAAATATACTGGGGTAGAGGTAGTTAGAACAACATTGCCTAATTCATTAAAACCTCACATGAAAAACGTTATTGAAACAATGCTTAGTACACAAGACTATCAAAAGACCAATGAAGCTATGAAAGTGGTCCATGAAAAATTTAAAGATCTACATATTACAGATATTGCAAGTGTTATGGGGTTAAAAGGTTATGAAAAGTATGCTGGTCAATGTGATAATATGAAGACAGTCAAGGGTATGCCAATACATTGTAAAGCAAGTTACTTTTATAATCAATTATTAAAATTGCATAAACTTGATAAAAAGTATGAAACGATAGGATCAGGAGATAAGGTTAGATTCTTTTATGTGAAAAAACCAAACAAGTATAATGTTGATTCAATTGCATACAAATATGAATGGCCAGAAGAATTTGACGCATTTTTCAAACCTGATTATGATAAAATTTATCAAAAGCTAATTTTTGCTCCTATCGAACGGTTTTATAATGCGGTAAATTGGAAATGTTATTTACCCAACCAAGCAGTTCAGTGCGATTTGTTTAGTCTTTTAGCAGTTGATTTAGATTGAGCGTAGATAAAATATTGATATGAATCTTAAGATTTTTGTTGATCAAGTCGGACGAACCGTTATTGGTGAGTTAGTGGATGATGGGGATACAACCGTTGTACTTAAAAACCCATGCACCATCTTCGTACAACCGAACGAATCGGGACAGTTACAGGTACAAACCGTACCAATGTTTTTTAGAGAATTTCTTACCGAGGCTGGTAGGGAAGAAGGCACAACTTGGACGTTCAATAAGAGCAATATTATTGATAGTAATTGTGCCGAACATCTGGACGAAAAGTTAGTTAACCAATATACAGCCATTCTTACTAACTTAGGGCAACCGGACGCAGCTGAAGACGATGCTGAAGAGCCTGAAGTGGTAAAATTGTTTGACGATTAACAAAAAAACCATATATTGGTGAGCGCCCCTAGGGGCGCTTTTTTTTCTTGAATTTAAAGTTTTTAACTATATAATAAGCACATGGCAAAAGACCCTATTTCAGATGTATTTTCAAGTTTAGATAAACTCAACCCAGAAGCCACCTATCTTAGTGAAAATGCTTTATCTAATGTTGATACCTGGTATGATACCGGTTGTTATGCATTGAATGCTATTATTGGTGGTAGTTGTGTTGATGGTGGTGTACCAAAAGGAAGATTGGTTGGTTTTTCAGGACCTTCACAATCTGGTAAAACATACATTATTAATAAGATTTTAGGTAATGCTCAAAAAATGGGGCTACATCCTGTTATATTTGACACTGAATTTGCTGTAGATAAAGATAGTAGTGAAGGGGTTGGCCTTGATGCATCAAAAACAAAATATGTTCCTGTTTATACAGTGGAACAATGTCGAAATCAGGTAGTGGCTCTTCTAGACAGCATCATTGAAAAGGGGTTACAAGGTAAATTTATTGTAAGTATTGACTCTTTAGGTAATTTAGCATCACAAAAAGAAGTAGAAGATGCAGCAAAAGACAAAAGTGCCATGGATATGGGGTTAAGAGCTAAGCAACTCAAATCTATGATGAGAATACTTACATATAAAGCTGGGTTATCTGGTACCACAATTTTGTTTAGTAACCACACATATGATAACCCTGCCGCTTTAATGCCTACTTTAGTTAAAACAGCATCAGGTGGTAGTGGCCCACAGTATATGGCAAGTGTACTAGTACAATTGGCTAATAAAAAAGAAAGACAAGATGCATCTAACGAAGATGATGAAATGTTATCAGAAGCTCGTAATTATTCGGGTGCAACATTACGGTTTTTAACCACTAAAAATCGGTTTGTACCACCATTTTTACAAGCTGAAATATATCTTAACTTCCGTACTGGTTTAGATAGGTACAGTGGCTTAAAAGACATGGCTGTTAATCATGGGATATTAACGCAGACCGGTAGTACCTTTCAAATAGGTATGGAGAGTAAGGACGAAAAATTCAAAGCAGGAGACAAGATCGGATACTATAAAAATTGGAAAAAAGATAAAGAACTTTGGGAAAATTTTATTATTCCTGAGTTGGATAAGAAGTTGAAATTAGTGTATAGCTACGGTAAATAAGGACATGGCAAATATTGCTATCTACGGTTCGCATAACGGTGCAATTGCTCTAGAAGACAATGATGAATATTACGTTATTGAATTTGAACGATTTTTTAATATTAAAAATATTGGTCTAGCTCAATACAAACCATTAAAATTTAGAGAAGAAGCCGTTTATGCTATTTTACAATATCTGGAAAAGGAACTAGGTTATCCAACACCCTTTGATAACTTACTTCATATTAATACTGAATGTGTACATGACGATATAACATACAGTTATAAAAACTTTATTGATGCTAATACGGTACTTGAAGGTTGGCACCATCACGCTCATGCAAGTGGGTCCTTTTATCAATCTAATTTTGAAAAAGCTTTAATTTTTAGTTTTGATGGTGGTGGTAATGACGGGTTCTTCAATATATTTACCGCTAATCGGGAAGACGGTGTAACATATTTAGATAAAACAAATCCAGCTAATCGAACAGACTATGATTACGATTTTGGATTTCCATATATGTGTTTTGCACATTTTTGTCCTGATATTAGACAGGAATGGATATCAGATGGTAATTTAGTTTATAGTGGTAAAATTATGGGGTTGTGTAACTACGGAAACGTAAACAAAGAATGGTTACCACACTTTAAAAAGTTTTATTACTCTAAACCTGATGGAGAAGATTTTTATAAAAAGTTAAAACAATATATTACTGATACATGTGGGTTGGTATTTGATGAAAATAAGAGACTTGAAAAAGAAGTTAGCTGGGATGTAGCAGCTACTTCTCAAGCTGCATTTGAAGAATGTTTTTTCGAAGTAGTAGACCCTTATTTGAAAAAATACGAAGACTTACCTATCATTATAACAGGTGGTTGTGGTCTTAATATATTGTTAGCCTCTAAAATAAGAACGTTATTTCCAGATAGACCAAGTTTCGTAGCACCAAATACAAATGATTGTGGTATTGCTTTGGGTTTGTTAGCTGGTTTTAAAAAACCTAAAACACCTATTGACATCACTTATGGTGGTATGGAACTTTTAGATAAAAACACATACCCTGCTTGGATAGAAAGCAATTCTGCCAAGCCTGTTAACCTTGGTCATATTGCTACAGAATTAGCAAACGGTAAAATCTTTGGATGTGCTAGAGGAAGGTGTGAACATGGACCAAGAGCGCTTGGTAACAGATCAATTTTCTGTAATCCTGCTTTTCCTGAAATGAAAGACATTCTCAACTTTAAAGTAAAAAACAGAGAGTGGTATAGACCATTTGCACCAGTATGCAAATTAGAAGACGTTTCCAAATATTTTGAATGGGAAGGGGAAAGTCGTCATATGCTTTATTGCCCTACAGTAAAGAAAGAATGGAAAGAAAAATTATCATCTATTACACATATTGACGGTACAGCAAGAGTACAAACGGTAACAAGAGAACAAAATGAGTTCTTATATGATCTTATAACCGCTTTTGAAGACACAGCTGGTCATGGTGTTTTATTGAACACGTCTTTTAACATTGCTGGTAAACCAATTTTGAATACTATATCCGATGCAATGAAAGTCTTAGAGAGTACACAAATGGATTATCTAATAATTGAAGACTTTTATTATGGTAAGCATTGGTAAGTAATATATACTCGTTTTATGGATAAAAAAGCTGTAATGATTTTTAGTGGTGGTATGGACAGTGCTGCCATGCTAAGAATGGCTCAATTTCAATCGGGTGAGCTACACTGTTTAACTTTTGATTATGGTCAAAGGCATATACGCGAACTTGAATGTGCAAAGATACAAATCGAACATGCAAAGTTGGTTAGCTTTAGTCATAATTTTGAAGATTGTGAAGTAATACACAAAGTGTTGGATGTTTCATTTTTAAAAGAGTTACTTACGACAAGTTCACTTACTAATACAGACATTGATAATCCTGATGTTAAAGATATGGTAGGGGAAGCACAACCAGTAAGTTATGTACCATTTAGAAATCAATTATTTTTGACAATAGCATGTGCATATGCAGAATCAATTGGTGCTGAAACCGTTTATCATGGTGCAACTCAAGTTGATAGTTTAGCTGGTTATTGGGATGGTAGTGCAGAATTTCAGGAACACTTTCAAACGTTAATAGGACTAAATAGAACACATCGAATTATTCTTAATTGTCCGTTACTTAGTATGAGTAAACAAGCTATTGTAGAGTTTGCCGTTGGTAGTAGGGTTGATCTAAAATATACATACACTTGTTATAGTGGTGATGAACTTTCTGATGCAACCACACCAAGCAGTTCATTACGAATTAAGGGATTTGCAGATGCAGGTTATATTGACCCTATTGAATATAAACAAGATTTAACCAAATATTGGAAAGACAATAAATGTAAACCGTTTCCTATTGATGAGGTGTTTTCTGATAGATATGGAACCAGAGGCCCTTAATGCATATATTCGATAAGGATAAAATATCAAAAATAGGGTACACTGACGATACAGCGTTTTCATCACATAGAATTTACTTAGAATATCTAGTAAATTTTCTGTATGAGAAAAACGGTAATAAACAACTTAGTATTTTAGAGTGTGGTACCGGTACTGGTAGTAGTGAGTACTTTAGTAAAATTTCAAAAGAGGGTAAAGCTAAAATTTGGGGTATAGAATATCATAATGTTCCACCAGAATGTTGGTACGAACAAATGAAAGAAAAATATGCAAACGAAAACTACAAAATTACTCATGAGCAACAAGGTATATGGGTTTTTGGTTCAGAATACTTTCATAAGTTGGACGACCACTACGATTTAATTTTTGTTGATACTAGTGGGTATGAAAACAGAGCAAACTGGATAAAATTTGCAGCAAACGATACTAGTAAAGTAGTAGTTCTTCATGATAGCGAACACTACCATAGATTTAAACCATGGTTATTAGAATGGATAACAAAGAATTTTAAATTTGTTTATGATTCATGGCCTATACAGGAACCTGGGACGTTGTTTGCTAGTAATATTGATTTAGAGTGTAATTTAAAATATGAAGGAAGACACAACGATTTACCTCACAAAGCAGAACAGCAAGAAATGGATCCTACAGTTCATGGATTCCCAAAACAATGCCATATTAGTAAAAAATAGGTAAACAGAGCGCTACAGTAAAATAACTCTGTAATTCTGCATCAGCTAATAAGTTTGCAACCCCCATATCTTGATTAGGAAAAGGAAAATTTCCACTGCCTGATAATTTAGTAGAACTTGTACCAGTAAATCGAGTATCTAAATATTGATAACCTAATTCTACTTCCATATTAATAATCTTCTAATTCTTCTGACTCTTTATCTGTAGCAGTAAAATCTTGATACGCTTCGATTTCTCCTAACTTATCAGGATCTACATCATCTAGAGGGGCTTCCTCTTCACCAAAAACTTCATCTAATAAACCCAACAGAATCATGTCTTTTAAGATTTTTTCTGCCTCTTTTTGATCTTCTATTTTAGTAGCAAAGTCAAGAATTTCTTTTGCTGTAGTTGGCCTGACTTCTACAAAACCAACAATATCTTTTTGCAAACCTTTTAGTGGTGTCTCATAAGCTGCGTCTGCTACCTTAAATTTTCGCTTACCTAAAGCAACCTTTTCTTTTGCCACCGGCTTCTTAAATCTAGTAGATCTGCTTCTTGCTCCGCCACCACCACGGATACCCTTAATTCTCATCATCATCTCATAATATGATTCTTTTCTTTCTTCTCCTGTTTCTGGGTCAACAACAACTTTCCTTACCCTGTCTTCAAACTGCTTTTTTCTTCCTTCTGTTAAGGACTCTTGGTAAGATTCGTAAAGAAATTGGGTATCTTTATCTTTCATATTGAAATATTTATTAGATACTTTATAATATAAACAAATGTGTGCAATATTTGGTACTTCAGATAGACAACAATTTATAACATTGTATGAACTTAACAAAGACAGGGGTGGTTATGCATCTACTTTTTGTGGTATAAAAGATGGTAAGTTACGTGTTTTTAAAAATAAACTATTTGATTTAGATAACGTATACTTAGAAGATTGGGATTATTATTTGGGTCATCATCAAGCTCCGACAGGTAAAGTACGTCAGTATAGTGAAAATACTTCACACCCATTTAATTATGGAAGGTGGCATGTAGCTCATAATGGTGTTCTAACCAATTATAGAGAAATAACAGAAGCAAGTGATACCAAAGATATTGATACATCATATATTCCTGCATATATGCAAGAGTTAGATTTATCACCTTTATGTTTTGATGATAAAGGTCTTTTAGAAGAAACATTTACTGCATTTAAAGGAACCCACACATGTTGGGTTTGGGACGATAGAAATAGTATTGTATATTTAACTAAAAATGGTAGTACTTTATTTTCAAATGGAACAACATTTTCATCAGTTCAATATGATGGTGGTAAACCGCTATTAGATGGATATGTATATATGATGCATGAAGGTTCAGGATTTTTAGAGTATGTAAAATTCGAAGACAGTAACCCGTTTGCAGTCTTCTAAAATTATGCAAGATTTATTAGATTATAAAGAGACTCTAGATCCAAGTAACCGTGCTATCTATGACTTATTTGAAAAATATAAACCCGATTCTGGTATATTTGTAGAAACCGGTTGTCATCTAGGAGGTGGGTTAACTAAAGCAGTACATGTTGGTTTTACCAAACTGTATTCTTGTGATATAAATTTAGAAAGGGTAGAACATTCAATTGAGTTAATGTCAGAAATGGCTATGTATGGTTCAATAGTTGATCCTTGTATTTTTAACTCCGAGTCTACTGTTTTTCTAATGAACGTTTTACCAATGATACAAGATGACCAAGTTATGTTTTGGCTCGATGCTCATGATGAGGGTGGTGGTATACCTGTTCTTCAAGAACTGGATTTAATAAAAGCAATATGTAAAAATAAAACTAGTTCTATCTTGATTGACGACGTACCTCTTTATCTAGAAGAAGAGGGTGTTGATTATCTTAAAAAAACAATTTTAGAAATAAATGAAAACTACGAATTTGAAAAAGTTGAAACTAACGATGGTGGTAATTATGTTATTGCTGCTGGCGTAGTTGAAAAAGAGGAAAAGTAGTTATAATACTGATATGAAGACAGCTTTAGTATGTGGCGCAGGTGGTTTTATTGGTAACCATCTTGTTAGTAGGCTTAAAAAAGAAGGTTATTGGGTACGTGGTGTGGATCTAAAACACCCAGATTACGGAGAATCAGAAGCCGATGAATTTGTAACAGGGGATTTAACAGAAAAAGATATAGTTGAAAGATGCATTAGAACTGGAAGCTATTATGGTACTGTACCAAAACAATATCAAGGACAATTTGATGAAATATATCAATTAGCTGCTGATATGGGTGGAGCCGGGTATATTTTTACCGGTGAACATGATGCAAACGTTATGAGAAATTCAGCAACTATTAATTTACATATCCTAGATGCAATAAACCGACTGAACCAATTTGTTAAAACCCCTTGGTATAACGATTCTCGAGTTTTACCATATGATCAGGTTACAACTAAGATTTTTTATAGCAGTTCTGCATGTATGTACCCTGAACATAATCAATTAGATCCTGATAACCCTAATTGTGAAGAAAGTTCAGCATATCCTGCTGCACCTGATAGTGAGTACGGTTGGGAAAAGTTATTTTCCGAAAGGCTATACCTTGCATATCAACGAAATTATAACATTCCATGTGCTATTGCTAGATTTCATAACATATACGGTCCAAAAGGTACATGGAAAGGTGGTAGAGAAAAAGCTCCAGCTGCTATTTGCAGGAAAGTGGCGTTAGCCAAAGAAGGTGAAAATATCGAAATATGGGGTGACGGTACACAAACACGGTCCTTTTTATACATAGACGAATGTATTAACGGTATAAGAAAATTGATGGAGTCAGACTGGTCGGGTCCAGTAAATCTTGGATCAGACGAAATGGTGACCATTAATGCATTAGTAGAAACCGCAGAAACAATTGCCGGTAAAAAATTAGGTAGAAAATATATTGAAGGACCACTAGGAGTAAGAGGCAGAAATAGCGACAACAAACTTATTCAAGAAAAGCTCGATTGGTCACCACATTATCCCCTTATTAAAGGCATACAACAGACGTATGATTGGATTTGGGATCAAATCAACCAAGAATCGGTCGTTGATCATTCAAGTATATAATCTATACTAGATTTATATGTCAGTAAATTCTTTGGATTTAGAATACTACGAAAATGTAGTACTATATAAATGCATTACAGATCCGAGATATCTTGGGTCTATAATAGATCACGTTCATCCACGGTATTTTGACAACAAAAATTATAGAAGTATAATTGCAATCATAAAAGCATTCTTTATTAAAAGACAAACAATACCGAGTGCTACAGAAATTGCATCTTATTGTACTACCCCTGAATTAAAAATTGATTTAAAACAAACTCTTTTAAGAATAGATCAATTAGACAAATCATTTAACAACGACGAGCTGTATACTAACACGGAAAGATTTTTAAAAGAAAAGTCTGTGTATCATACAATGTTAGATGTGGCAGATGACTGTTCAAAAGGTAAGGTTGAACCAACAGAAATATTTGACAAGTTTGAAAAGTGTTGTGGTATTAATTTATCGGTAGATCTTGGGTTTGATCTACTTGTTGACCATGAAAAGTTAATTGAAAACCTTCAAATCGATGAACCAACCATACCATCAGGTTGGGCATGGGTGGATGACATGTTAGATGGTGGGTTTCTTGAAAATGGTCGATCTATTTACGTGTTTGCTGGTGAAACCAACGTCGGTAAGTCTATTTTCTTGGGTAACATAGCAGTAAACATGGCCAAACAAGGAAAAACGGTGTTAGTGGTGTCACTTGAAATGAGTGAACTAATGTATGCTAAGAGACTTGCAGGTAATATAACTGGACTTGAAATTAACAATCTAAGACACGAAATTCCAGAGTTAAGAACCAAGATGCAAAAAGAAGTTAGTGAAAACCCATCAGGTAAGTTATTAATTAAAGAATTTCCACCAAGTACTATAACAGCATCACAGTTAGGGGCGTTTATGAAGAAGATAGAACAAAAAGGCATCAATATTGATGCGTTAGTTCTTGATTACGTTAACTTAATGCATTCACCAATTGGTAATAACAGTTATGAACGTGTAAAATATGCAACAGAACAAGTTAGAGCGTTATCCTACACACATAACTGCCCTATTATAACAGCAACACAGTTAAATAGATCTGGTTACGATACGCAAGACCCAGGATTAGATACTATTGGTGAAAGTATGGGGTTAGCAATGACTGCAGATGCAATATTTTCAATATTTCAGAACGAAGAAGACAGGGGTTTAGATCAAATAAGGTTAGGTGTTATGAAGAACCGATTTGGACCAAACTTCGGTGCCACAGAAATGAGTATACACTACCCAACGTTAACAATAAGTGATGGAGGTGGCCAAGATATGGGTAATGCGGCTGCTAACGTAATGGGTGCTATAGAAGCCCTAGCCAATGGTTGAGAATCGTAGCAAAAATCATAAATTTCTAAATGAACGGTAAAGATTACGTATTTACTGATTCGGATTTAGATGGGGTTGGTAGTTTTTTAGTACTCAAATGGATACTTGATACGGAAATTTCCTACAAAACCACCACCCATAAGAATTTTAGGGGGGACTTTGTAAAGTTTCTCAGTAAAAATAAGATTTCCGAATTTGATACAATTTATATCTGTGATTTAAATGTTAGTGACCACTCAGATTTACTTAATTATAAGAATATTGTTGTTATTGACCATCATAATGGTAAAGACAATTACGATGAGTTTACAAAACCTACTTTAGTGTTAGATAGTGACTACACTTCTACTACAAAGCTGGTATTGAAGTATGCTCTGGATACAATTCCTAATACTAACACAAAACTTACAGGCGCCAAAGCTAAATTAATACAGTTGGTGGATGATTACGATAGTTATAAGCTAGCTCAAGAAGAAAGCTTGGGTGTTAATCACGTTTTGTGGAGTTATACAGGTGATAGGGTTGCTAAATTTATACAAGAGTTCGGTGATGGGTTTAGTGGTTTTAGTTTACATCAAAAAAACATGGTTGTGTTAGCTAATAAGAAGATACATGATCAAGTAGAGAATGGAGAAGCGTTTTCTTATAAGACAAACATTGACGGTAAACCATATAAACTAATTTCTTCGGTTTGTTCCCATAATATTAACGAAGTAGCATCCGGGTTGTTAAAGAAGCATGCTTCAGATATTGTATTCATAGTAAATCCAAAATCTCACAGTGTTAGTGTACGGAAACGGTCAGGTGTAGGTGTTAATCTAAATAAACTTGCTGGTAAACTAATTGATGGAGGTGGTCATACTGATTCAGCCGGTGGAAAGCTGACAGAGACATTTTTAAAGTTTACTAAACTCTTTAAAGTTGAAGTATGAAATACGAAAATCACAATCCAGTAGAACATACCCACAGTAAAGAGATGGCGCATGCGTTCATGGGGTTTTGTTCCTTTGTTTCTATTTTAAATAACAAAAAAGTAAACCTTCCTAATATTTTTATTCTGTTGCTTAAAGATAAAAAGCTCAGAAGCCTGTTTAAGGAACAAATTGATATCGATACCGACTTCGAAATGGTTAAATTGTTTTTATTTTATGATCCATCATTACATAAGAGCAAATATATCATGAAATACATTAATAGTAGTAAAAACAAATTGATTCATTAGTGGATATAACTATAATTAGTTAGTGACAGAATTCGAAAAGCTAATTTACAACACCCACCTTAAGATAAGTAGGGTAACTAAAAACAAACCTTATAAGTTCCGAACAAATTTCGATAACCTAGAAGAAGATAAACAGTTTTTGTGTAAAAAGTTAGCTCACTTCTTTACAAAGCACAAAAATATCAATCTAGATAAGTTCTTCTATGCTCCATTTAAAATTTACCAAGACAACCCTGTTTTAGATCTAAAATTTTACACTTCTCTTAAAGCTTGTAAGTTGTATTTCGATTATGTTAACAGTTTGAATAGATCTGAAATTGATTCCAAAGAAAACAAAGACTTCTTTTTGAATTCTGGGGTGTTCATAACAGAATACTGTAACAAACACAAGATCAAATGGGATAGTTACATATCTCATAAAGAAAACAAGACAGATGGACTTAATTCCTTTTTTTCCCATCTAAAATCAGGAAATGTTTCAGTATATATGCTTTATACCTTTCCAGAGTTCTCATCTGAATATAAAAAAGCTGATAGAGAGGTGGTTGAGATGATGCTCAAGGGGGTAATTGATGATATCAGTGTATATCGAGTAAAATTTTACAATTGTAAAGAGGATTTAAAAAAATATTTCGGTAAGGTTACTAAGCTATGCAAAGAAAGAGTGGACACCTTAGTCGGATAATATATAATTATGTTAGTACGGTAATGGATGTTACCTCTACGAAAAATTAACGAACAAATATTAAAATTATAACATGACAGATATTAAATCATTATTCGAGAGCATTAAAACTGAGATGACAAAAGACTCCGGTCAGACAAATCGTTCTCAGTTTCTAAGAACAGAAGTTGGCAATACTTATACAGTGCGTTTATTGCCTAATGTAAAGGATGCAAGTAAAACATTCTTTCATTATTACACGCACGGGTGGACTTCATTTGCCACCGGTCAATACATTAACCAGATTAGCCCACAAACATGGGGTGAGCGTGATCCAATTGGTGAAGCTCGTTATCGTATTACTAAAACCGGTAGTGAAGAAGAGAAAGAAAAGGCCAAAGCGATCTTGCGTCGTGAAAATTGGATGGTAAACGTGTATGTGGTGAATGATCCCGTTAATCCTGACAATAACGGCACAACAAAGTTGTTGCGTTTTGGTAGACAGCTTCATAAAGTTATTATGGAAGCTATGCAAGGTGATGAAGCCGAAGAGTTAGGCCCACGCATCTTTGACCTAGGTAAGAATGGATGCGATTTTCGTATTAAGGTTGAGAAGCAAGGCGACTTTCCTACATATGTATCGTCAAAATTCGGTATGCCCAAAGCAATTGAAGGCATGGATGACAACAAAGCAAAAGAAACGTATGACAGCATATCAGATCTTGAAAGTGTCTTCACAGTCAAGAGTTTTGATGAACTAAAAGAACTGTTGAATGAGCATTTCTATTGCATAAGTACAGATGATGCTGCAAGTGCAACAACCACAACGGTTATTGAACAAAAAACAGCTGAACCTGCTAAGTCTGAAGAGAAAAGTGAAGCAGAATCAAGCACTTCGAACAATAATGACAGCGAAGATGATGATATTGCTAACTTGCTTAACAGCTTAGAAGACATCAAATAATGGATAAGGAATCTAGACCACCGCAGAGGCAAATGCCGCCTGGTGAACCACCTCCTGGTGAAGTACCAGTAGCACCGGTGAACCATAATGCGGGTTTAGACCCAGACTTCGATCCGGGGGCAGGGCAACCTCCCCCGGATGATCCATATAGTGATGCAATGGCCATAAGAGGCCTTTTTGGAGCAGTACATAACGATTTAGCACAACTAAATGAACACTTGGTTAGTGAATCTTCTGGGTTAAGATCAAAAAACGTAGACAAAAACGTAATGGATAGAGATATTCTAAAAGTTATGGGTCAAAATCCACAAGAACCACAATTACAACCGCAACCTCAACCCGGGCAAGTTGCGCACCATGTACACCCACAAGCCCCCCAACAAGCCCCTGTACAACAACCTGAAACTACTCAACACGACCCAAATCAAATTGAATTCAATTTTGATAATTCAGCCACCGCACAGGATATATTCAATAGATTATCTGATATAGAAAGAGATCAAACTAAAATATTGAGATTGTTGAACGGGATTAAAGACTCGTTGGCTACCAACGAAAAAAACTAACTTGTAAACCAAAGATTTAAGGCTATAATAAGTTATGGTCATTAATATCAAAAATAAAAACCAATTTGTTACAGGTTACTTGCGCCCTATTAGTGCTTTAACCGACGCAGTAATTTTTAAGACAAAAGATAATAAATTGGAATGCATTGCAAATAATGAACAAGGACTTATCATTTACGCATCTTACGATTTGGACGTCCAGTCAGATTTGGTTTTAAACATCCCTAACATTAAGAAGTTAGAAAAGATTTTATCATTTATAGAATCAGATGATATTGACTTAACATATAAAGAAAATTCTTTATCTTATAAAGACAAAAAGATGCGATTTAAGTATCATTTTCTTGATGACAATATTATACAGGCTCCTAAACTAAGTGTAGAAAAAATAATGAGCTTACCTTACGATATTGAATTTAATATTGATTCATCTAAGATAAGCGAACTTGCAAAAGGTGCAGCATTTGTAGCAGAGTCTGAAAAATTATATTTTAATATTTCTGAAGGAAAAATATTTGCAGAAATAACAGATAGATCTAATTCATCTGTAGATAGTTATTCCATTTTAGTTAATGATACTGCTGAAGCTAAAGATGTTAGTTTTCCAATGCATTTTGATATAGTAAGACTTTTAGGGGCGACAAATCATATTCGAATTAATGTAAAGATTAATACAGAACAAGGATTAAGTACTTTTGAACTAAAAACCGAGACGTCAATGTTGAAATATATTGTACCTGGTTTACAAGTATGAGGAATAAAGTAAAGACATGTGGGTATTTTAAAAAACGTTTGAAAGATAACGGATTTATTGTACTGGATGTTTTTAAAAGTTTTAATGATAAAGATAAACGTAAGTGGTGTTTACTAATCAACCCGGGGCAAGAATCTATCTTTTGTACTTGCTATGATAATTTTGATAATGAAGTATCTGTTGCGTTTGAATTTAATGATGGTGGGAAGAAAATACCAAAAAACTTTTTTATGGCAACCCCTTCAATGGAATCAATAATAACCCAGCTAATAGTTACTTGGGGCGTAAATAATAATAATAAAAGCTCTACTTATTATAAAAAACGATGAGCAAGAAAAGTAAAAACGAGGGACCCGCTCCAACACCCTTACCAGACAAAAATAATATTGATAATCTCTCTGAAAAAGAAATCAAACATGCTTTTGAATCTTTGGTAAAGCGTAAATTTTCAAAAGAACAAAACGAACAAGCAAACCATTATAAAGAACTAGATAGAATTTTAAAAGAATATATGGATTGTTGTATAATATTAGGTTATGACGTTAAAGGAAACGGTGTCGTTCGTGTTCTACAAGATAATAATTTACAAAACGACGCTCTTCATCACTTACTTCAAAAAGTTGTTGTTAGTCACTTAGGACCACCAGGTTTAATGGGTGGAAATGGTTTAGATTGATCTTAAAATATTGATATGGATATTACGAAAGTACTCGTAGTAGGAAAAGGTTTCATTGGTCAACAATTATCTACTTTTCTTGCTACAGATGAAAGATTAGAAGTACATCAAATAGAAAGTTCACAAGTTAACTACCGTGATTATAACACATTCGTAGACTTTCTAAGACAATATGAAGAAGAAGGAACGGGTTTTGATGCAATAATTAATGCAGCTGGGTTTACTGGTGAGAAAAACGTTGATGATGCTGAAAAAGAGAAAGAATTGGTGTGGTTATTAAACACAGTATTGCCAACCACCTTAGCATCAGCAGCACAAGCATGTAATGTACCTTCTTTTTTTAATATCTCTTCTGGTTGTATATTTACAGGCTATACGAAGCCGGATCCATATGTGGGTTACACCGAAGAAGAAGTTCCAAACTTTGGTTTGTTTGATGAGGACTCATCTTGGTATAGTAAAACAAAGCATGCCGGTGAGCTCTCACTAACATCAAGCTTTAATTGTTATAATTTACGTATCAGAATGCCAATTGGTGAAATTTTCCACCCAAAAAATCTTATTTCAAAGATGTTGAAGTATGAAACAGTTCTAGATGAAGATAATAGTGCAACATATATGTTTGATTTGATGAATTTTGTATATAATGCTATTTTAGCACCACCGCCTTTTGGTATCTATAACATTGTAAGTTCGAATGTGTTCAATTCAAAAGATTTATTTACTGCTTTTAACAATAATAAAGAAGAACTTATACAAGAAGGCCTTCTTCCTAAGGGTTGGTCCTTAGAAAACATTAAATTCATTAAAGAAAAGGCGTTCTACAAGAAAGGCGTAACGGCTGTAAAGAGAAGTAACTGTATTCTTAACAATACTTCAGCTTCAGACTTAAAATTACATGAATTTACTGATGTTTCGCATGATTTCCTTGATAAAGTGGTAAAAGGTTACATAGAAAACAAAAAAACCATGGAAGCTCAACCAGATAACGTGGTAGATATAGAAGAAATTCAAGGAGCTAAAGAACCACGAAAAGACGAAGATATATGACTGTTTTAGTTACAGGTGGTTACGGGTTTATAGGCCATCACCTTGTTAAATGCCTTAGAAACAAGGGATATCGAACTATTGTTTACGATAAAGAAACATATGCATGTGAATACGTTGATAAAGAGAACGTTCCTACCGTCTGGAGTGTGTATGGAGACATATTAGACGTTAAAAAGTTAGAAAGTGTATTTAGAATCCATAAATTTGATAAAGTATTTCATTTAGCAGCAGAGTCTCATGTGGATAATAGCATTGCTAATCCAAACGTGTTTGCTAACACGAACGTAATAGGCACTGTCAATGTATTAAACTTAGCTAAACAGTACGGAAAGCAAGTGATCCACGTGTCAACAGATGAAGTTTACGGTGCTTTACGTTCGGACGATAAAAATTGGAATGAAAAGCAACCCGTACTACCAAATTCACCTTATTCAGCTTCAAAAGCTAGTTCGGATCTGATTGCACTATCGTATCACAAGACATATGGTATGGATGTTCGTGTTACTCGTTGTTGCAACAATTTTGGTACAGGTCAACATGCAGAAAAACTGATACCAAAATCAATTCTTACATCGATACGAGACAAAGAAATATTACTTTACGGTGATGGTACTAATAAACGTGAATGGATCCACGCTGAAGACCATTCGGAGGCTTTAATATTAGTAGCTGAAAAGGGCGAGGCTGGGGAAATTTATAATATCGGTTCGGGGGATGAATATTCTAATAATCAAATAGCTAATAAAATTATTAAGTATACACAACCCGACACCACCATAAGGTATATTTCGGACAGACTTGGTCACGATTTTAGATATGCAGTAAACTATTCTAAAATAAAACGATTAGGGTATTCTCCAAAGAGAAGTATAAAAAATAGTAAAGAATGGAATGAAATTATTGAATTTTATAAGAAACACTGGAAAACCCAAACCTAGATACATGTACGCCATAAAGAATGGTGATTATGCAGGTCATTTCTGTGCCTTTATTCGCTCTACTACGGAAAAATATATTTTTCTCACAGTACCCAACAATCAAAAGATAGAAGTACCTATAAAAGACTTTAAAGATGGTATGAAATCGGGATTAGTAGACTTTGTAGAAGTTTTACCAAGACACGTCTATAAAGTAATTAGAGCACAATACGATGCAACAAATTAGGTTGACTTATTTAATAGATCATTTAAAATGATAGTATGACATCAATACGAGATCGAATACTCAAAGCAGTCAATCAAAAAGAAATTGATTCTTTGGTAGAAGAGTCGAAAACATTCGAATATATTTCTACAAATACAAAGAACAAAATCCGAAAAGCAGTGGTTGAAAGGATGAACTCCCTTTCCGGAAATAAATCTAAGTCAAAAAAGAAAGGAAAGAAAAATGAAAACACTGCTGCTAGACGCAAATAATTTATTGTATAGAATATTTTGGGTTAACAAAAACAAAAAGGAAGGCGATATTAATATGTCAACCTTAATGTTTTTACGCTCAGTAAAATCGTACGTTGATAAATTTAGCCCGGATCAAACTTATGCCGTTTGGGATAAAAAATTATCATACCCTTCAACAAATTTTCGTAAATCTCTTTCAGAAAGCAAATATAAAAGCAATAGAGATAGTAACGTGGCTAAAGAAGCTCATCAGAACGACGAAACGTTGAGAGAGCTATTGGATTCATTGGGAATAAAGAGTATCTACCCTAATAGAATGGAAGCTGACGACGTAATAAGTTGGTTGGTCGATAAGTTACCCGAAAAGAAAGTCATTGTCACCGTTGATAAAGATTTGTATCAATTAATTGATGAAAATACAATGGTGTTTAATCCTATCCAAAAGGTCGCCGTTACTAATGCCAATTTTGAAATATATACTAAAGGTGTCAGTAGGAAGAATTTTTTAGATTATAAAGCTATTGTTGGAGATAATAGCGACAATCTTAAAGGATTGCATAAAGTAGGTCACAAGAGAGCTTTGAACTTGCTTCATAAATTTAACAATAGTGAAAAAGAATGGGAAGGAATTTTAAACGAAGAAAATTATCAAATCTACTCTCATAACATACAGATGATGGATTTGTCTTTGGGTTGGAAGTATTACGACGATGAAGAGGAAGTGTACCAAAAACAAATGAAAGAAGGTATGCCGCCTTGTAATTCAAAATCGTTCTATGACAAGTGTCAAGAGCTGGACTTAGGTTCTATTATGAAGAACAAAGATAAGTGGACAAATACCTTTTTTACTAAGGATATATTTCAAGAGGTTGTAGAGAAAGTAAACCTATTAAATAATAAATATATAAACAATAGATATGCTACAACAGAATAACAACATTAACAACATGCAGATGGTTAGAGCGATTCCGATTGCTAGCCCCATTTCCGGTGAAACAGTATTCCCTAGAATTCACAAACTCCAACGCGGTGGTAAAGTTTATACTGAAGCGCATTGGATCGACCCGGCTAGTGGTGCTTTTATACGCAAAGGAATTGTTTCCATTGATGACGTGAAGGAGTAATATATAATCTATGGTATGGTGTTACCAGAGGCATATGTTATTCAAAAATTTTATCAATTTGCAGGTTCACCAAAATATAATAGATTAACCAAAACCTATCAAGGGGGGTGCCCCGTATGTCGTGAGGGCAAATCTTGGGGAAGAAAAAGAAGATTATTTTATGTTGTAAAAGACAACTACTTTCATTGTCATAATTGTGGATGGCATTCAAATCCAACAAATTGGATTATAGAAGTTTCAGGAAGTACATTCGAAGACTTAATAGAAGAAAGTAAAGAGTTTGATATTCTACCTGAAGATATTTCAAATACAAATTCAAAAATAAATGAAACTGTATCTAATATTCTTAAACAAAAGTTACCAGAAGATAGTATAAATTTATTTGATAATAACCAAGTAAGCTATTTCAAATCGAATGCAATAGTTCAAACTGCATTAAGATATATTACAAACAGAAAATTAGATACTGCATGCAATAAACCTAAAAGTCTTTGGTTGTCTTTAAAAGATAAAGTTCATAAGAACAGATTAATAATACCGTTTTATGATGATAATAATAAAATAGTACACTACCAAACAAGAACGTTACTCAAGAACGATGAAAAATTTAAACCCAAATATTTGTCAAAAATAAACAGCGATAAAAGCGTTTTCAATATTAATCAGGTAGACGAAAGTTTAGATAGGATGTATATATTTGAAGGCCCTATAGATTCATGCTTTACGACTAATGGGGTTGCTGTTGCAGGTATTACTGAAAATAGTTCTAAGTTATATACGAAACTTCAATATGAACAACTTAATAAATTTCCATTTCAAGAAAAAGTAATTGTACTAGACTCTCAATGGCAAGATACTGCATCTAAAAACAAAACTAAATTTTTACTTGATGCCGGGCTGTGTGTTTTTATATGGCCAAAAAATTTAGGTTTAAAATACAAAGACTTTAATGCAATAGCTGTTGGTGAAAAAATGAATAAAATACCCGCTACATTTGTTGATCAACATTCATATAACGGGTTAAAAGGTAGAGTTGTTTTATCTCAAATAAATTAACGTGCAGGCCCGGCTCCAGGTCCTGTTTCGACTGTATGTAAATATCCTTTAAGGTTTTCAATAAGTGAGCTTAACTCCATTGCAACTCTTGCAATCTTCTTAGTTTCAGCACCTGCAATTTTATTAAAAAGCGTATCACAACTAGCTGCATGAAGGAGAGATTGAACTGAATCAGGTTTTTCACTATTAAGATAATTAGTAAATTCTTCCATAGCACCAATAATACCTACTAATTCTTGGGCCTGTGCTGCATTACTCTGTGCTGTAACTTCGCCACCGTCTAATGCCGGTGCATCTACATCATACTCTGTTACCTCGGTACCCGGGTCTAACTGGGTTTCCATAGCTTCAGTATCTGTTATTTGAATTGTCTCATCTTGTTCCAATACATGAACAAAGTGTTTGCCAAAAAAGCTCATGTATATATTTATGCTTTTGAATAAATATTAACATGGGTAGTTTAAAAATTTTAGAAGAAGATCAAATAAAAATGTATAATAAGTGGGTGAGAGGCATTGCTACCCGGGAACAAAAACCCACCCATGTAACAGTTGGAGATCTTCTACAAGCATCAGGACGTAACGATAATAATAAAGCTCCTCTTCAATTACCGTTTCCTTTAACTCATATTGTTGAAGATATGGGTAGTTTATATGTTGCTACAGATAATATTCAAGCTAAAGCAGATATGGCAAAAAATAATCCAGTTGTTACAGAAAGCGACAATGCTTTAGATAGTTTAAAAGGATTTGTTCGTAAATGTAGGAAAATTAAAGCAATAATTGAATCGATGACTAGTGATTTAGATATAATTGTTGATAGAAAACCTTACGAAAGTCACAATTCAGAACCAGAAGACAATAGTGATGAATCGCTAAGCGCACCTACTGACTCTGGAGGTTCGCAAGCTATTAATAAGTTACCGACATAATGCTTTTTCAAGAATATTATACTTTAGATGAGCTTACCGATCAAGTTGACAACGGGGTATATTCTGATCCTAGACATCTTACATCGGTATTAGCAATTTCAGTCGGTACCAGTCATTTAGACTATTCTGCAGCTTTAAAAATATTAGACTACTTCTTTCAAGGTTGGCCCGCTTCGAAATCAGGACGAAAAAAAGAAATGCAAAAATGGGTTAATGAACTTCGTAAGCATATAGATAAAGCTAGTTGATAATCGTCCTTTCTACATTATAATAATTAAGTGATTCAAGTAGTAAAATCTTTATCTATTGTCGTTATAGTAAGTGCATTTTTAGGAGGTTGCGGCTATCTTCTTGGTTATAATTTCTTTGCTATATTTGGAATAACGTTTATTGGTCAATTTATCATTTATGATCTTTTTTCTCGTTGGAGAAGATCAGGATTGGAAGTAGAATTCAGAAGATTAGAAAACGAAAGAATAAAAGCTTTTTCAGAACAAGGATTAGAAGTTACTTGCCCTGTAGAAAGTTGTATGCATAAGACGTTTGTTCCTATAATTATTAGCGAAGACAATGAATATGATTGTCCAAAATGTAATGCAGGAATAAAAATATATGTTGGTACAAAAAGTTTTCTTAAAACAACGCCAATAGACGGAGATCCATTTGAAAAACACAATTTTGTAACGAATACTGATTATGACAACTAAAAATAACGATTTAAAATTTAATGAACAAAATGGTTCGGTAATAAATCCTGTACCTCCCGGTAAAAGTACAGGAAGATATCACGATACGTTATTACGTGAATCGTATGAAAAGGGTATACTTGCAGCTACCGGAACTTTAGACGCAAAAAATAAAGAGAGGATTGTGGAAAATTTAATCAAAGTTATTTTTGATGATATTTTGAGTCAAAATTCAGATAGAATTAAAAGCAATCATAATATTCTAAAATTAAATTTACAAGTTATTGAAAATGCAATTAAAAATACAAAATTAAGTAATTTTATCTTTAACCCCGAAAGGATTGCATCTATAATAGAAGGGTATGCTAAAGTCATTGAACAAAAAAGTATTAACAGAAATGTCTGACGAAGAAATTTCAAGGTGGTTGTGTCTATTTGATGCAGTAAACTATGTTGCAGCAAAAGCTGATCAGCTTGGAATGGATGTAAACAAGAACAATTCATGGATAAAACCTCTTGCATTTAAAAATTACATTGCTGAAATGTATGAATCTGTTTATTTGAATTATAAAATGGGTGGAGATGTAGAAGTTGCACCAAGAAACGTAAAAGAGTTCATATATCGAGAAGATGCACTACACGCCTAATACATCTTTAAGGGTACCCATTGAAAATCAAGGACGGAAAATTGGCGGTCCTACTATACCAAGCCAGCAACGTAACCTTGCTCCTAGAGCTATGCAAAGAAGATCATTAGTCCCCGGTGTATTATATACATTATCCTATATAAAAAAGGAAGAAAACGGGAATATGGCTTATTCCTTTAAAGGGCAAGATGGTTCTATGATAGTAGAAACGTTTCGTTCCTGTCAAGAAGCTGATATGTTTATCGCAGGTATTAAAAATGAATCGATACCGGAATACGAACAGTTTTATAAAAAATTAAAAACTTAAGAAGTTGGGCCGAAAGGCCCGTCTTCTGGTTCTTCAGTGTTTCCATAGCCTCCATACACATCGTCATAACCAAAGTCTTGGTAATCAAATATTGCTTTAGATAATTCTTCAAGATCACCATCATAACTCTTATTAGGTGACCTGGAATTTGTACCTTCGTCCATTCTACCAGAGAATTTATCATCATACACTTGATCGCTTCCCCCTTCTGTACTTAAACCAGGCTCAAAACTGTAATCGTAACGTTTAGCCTTAATCATCCATACATAGTGACCAGCAAGAGGATTGATTCTAGCAACGTCCTCGTCTAATCTCTCTGTTATCTCAAACTGTTTACCTGTTCTAGGCCATGGTCTGTCATCACCATACTCAGATAATATGAATACATCACCGGCTTTTGGCTCTTGAGGGTAGCCAAACGAAGCATAAAAGCTACTAATATGTATATAAGCAGTTAATTCGTCGTCTGAATCAAACCCATACTTCTGTAATATTACTGCATTTTCGTTTAACTCGATTGCAACTATTATTTTCTTTGGATCTGTGAAAACTTTAGTAGGGTCTTCACCATATATGTTACCAGGACCACCACCTTCACCATTTATAGCACCTTGAGGTACACCATCTGCTGATAAAGTCTGGTATGGGTTTTGATAATACGTTACTTCTTGTCCATATAAGGCAATAATTTCTTCCCACCAATTATCTATTACAATTCTCTCACATTCGTTTTGAGATTTGTTTGTAAATCTAAAACATTGATTATAGGGCTTAGGACCAGGATAAATTGAACCAGGGTTATCTGGATCGGGTGTAGGAACACCTGGTAAAAACTGAGGCATGATTTGATTCATCCCTCTATATCTGTCCATTTCTACTGCCATTATACTAAATTATCTGTAGTTGTTGTTGGTTGTGGTTTTTCTACTTTTGTTTTTAACAAATAATACTCACCATTTGGTTTTACCTCTATAGCTATACCTGTCTTTTTTAACCCTTTTGGTCTTCCAGGCTTTAATCTATTTACACCAAAACGTTTGGTTAGCATATAAGCATCTTTTGGTGATATTTTAATGTATTTTGGGCCTACTCTTTGTTGTAATATTCTATATGCTGCGGGTAGCGAGGTATCATTTTGGAGATAATTAGCTACCGTCTGTGGTGACTTACGCAATCCCGGGTCTTTTGGTATTGCTCGTTGGTGTCTATGATTAACACCTGGAATATTTCCTGTATTAAATCTTTCTTCAATCATAACGAAAAACTCTTTAAAGGTCACATTTATATTTAAGCAAAAAAAAGCCCCTTTACAGGGGCTTTAAAAGGCTATCTTTTTTTGACTTAATTGTTTTTCTGAAAGAATGATTGATCACCCTTTCCACCACCCTTAATCTTAGACTTCACTACATTAGCTTTGCCTTTAACAGATGTTGGGTTACCTTCTTTTTGATTTACTAACGGTGTACCTTCGTCGGTTCCTTCACCATCAATACCGTCTTTAATTTTGCCATCGCCTTCGCTATGACCAACGTTCTGTGTATATTGTGAATGAACAACGTTTGTACTACCAGTTACAGGTGTTGGATTACCTTCCTTCTGGTTAACCAACGGTGTGCCAAGAATCTCTGCTTCGATTTCCTCGCCGAAGTAGTTAAAATTCTCTTCATCCTCTTCAGGATGGTCGCTCGTGCCGTAATCTCTTACTTCACTCTTACGACCGGTCTTTTTGTCGAAACGACGAGCTCTGTCCCCTTTGTTTCCACCGAAACGCTTCTCTTTCTCGGACTCGTCTTCATCAGGATCCCAATCATCTTCGTCGCCAAGGGCATCCTCGACATCTTCGATATCATCTGCTGCGTCCATCACGTCCATGAGTGCGTCATGTAAGTGCTTTGCAACCTCTTTTGGAATCTCGATAGTAATTGTGTCAGTTTCTGTTGTCTCAACATCGACATCATCTGTGTCAATACCGAGTTCCACTGCATCAATTTGTTCATCGTCCATAACTTCTTCGTATAAACGGTCAAAAATAGATTTGTTCTTAGCCATATTAGTATTTATACTCTCTTTGTTTATTTTTTCGTTTTCTGCCTTAAAATAGTCTGAAGCGTCTGTATCAGATAATTGCTTAACATCGTAAGCGTTACCTAATTTAATTTCCGGGTTATTTGGATCTAATTCCGTGCTTTTAAAATTGTCTGCGCCGTTAGGTCCGGAGTTGTCATGAGCAAACCCCTGATAACCATCTGGCTTCTCAGCAGGTATGTCAGTATTACTACCTTTTAGCTTTACTTTCTTACCGGCTTTTTCCCAGGTTCGTTTAATAGGCTTACCAGGTTTGATCTGCTGCTTGTGCGCCGCTTTACCCGGTGGGTTACCCACTACAGCTTCATAAGCTTCTTCAATTTGTTTCAATTGTCTTTTACGATTCTTTTGATACATAAAGTTATTTAATTGTTATGCGGATTTTAACCATTCATCTTGAATGTCTTCTGTAGTGTCAACTTCCGCGTATTGTCTTTCAATTGCACTAATATCTTCACCTTTTACATGAAGCGTTTCATCATCATCTGTTTGTACAACAAATGTGTTTGGTGGATTAGAGACGATACCAACTATTTCACCGGTACCACCGCCAATTCTATCTTCTATGTCAACATACATACCAATACCAAATTCTTCTTCTTGTTCTTGCTGTTGCTGTTGTTGACCTGCTACTTTATTTTGAACTCTTTGCTGTACTCCTTGAGCAGCTCCAGCTACTGCAGCTTTTCCAACTTGTTTAGCAGCTGCCTTTGCACCTGGCATTAAAGATTTTGCACCTTTCACTGCTGCTCCCGCTATTTTCGGTGCATATTTTGCTGCAGCTCGGATCGCAACCGGTGCGACGGCTGCTATAGGAGCAAGTTCTTGAACAACCTGTCGTTCTATACCACCATCATAACTAGTTATGGTGTTTTCTTCTACAATTTGCCCATATGCATCGGACAAATCAGACATCGCTCTATCGCCTTTAGATTTAAAATATTTCATATCAGTACCAATTATGGTTTTCAATTGGCTTTCTTTCAACCTGTTCGTATGACTCCATTAATTGGGTCATTGCTCTATCACCTTTAGAAGAATAATAAGACTCTTCATTCATTTGACGGTCAACTTGCTCATCTTCGTCATCTTTATCTAAATCAGGCCACTTTCTTGCTACGCATCTGTCGATACCTTCAGGATCTGGAGCATTATGTGCATATGATTTTGCAGCTATTGCTCTTTTTCTTGTATTAACAGGGTATGTTCCATCAGCGGCACCACCAGATGGTCCACAAAATTCGTCTTTATCAACATCTGTATAAGCTCCAGCGCTCGAACTACCTTTACGGTCTCTTTCGTCGTCTAGATCTTTACCCCAACGATCTTTATATCTCTTTTCTCGATCTACTTCGTCTTCATCGTATTCTTCATCCTCTGTAGCACCACCTGACCAACCAGCCTGCTTAGCTTTTGCCCATTGTTCAGGATCGATTTCTCTAAAATGTGCTTCATCTGATGAATCTGTATCTTCAGCATCGTCAAATTCGTCAAAACTATCTTCCTCATCTGCATCAGGATTAAAACCATATATTCTAGCTACTGCATCTTGAGCGCGAAGCCTTTTCTTATTTTCTCTTTCGTCAGCTTTCATTGCTGCTGCAGCACCGTCTTCCTCATCTGCATCAGGATCAAATCCTTGCTTTCTAGCAGCGGCATTTTCTTGTTTATCGCGCGCTTTAAAATATCTTTGATCTACTTCATCTGTATCAGCCATCTTTCTATAATGCGATCTTAATAAATCATCATCTTCAGTATTTTCTTCATCTTCGCTATCCCTATCAGCTATTGCTTTGGCTATAATATCTACCATACCACCTAAAGCAGCGGGATTAATTGTTGGATCAGATGCTCCGGCATCTTTCGGGCAAGCTTTACCTACTAACATTTCGATATCTTCGTCATAACCTTCTTCAGATTCGTTGCCAAATGCTGCACTACCCCATGAACCGCGGTTTTCATTTGAATTGACACCTGTATCTTCTGGTTGTGGTAAGGACTCATCGTCTTGTTCGTCTTCAGCTATGTCGCCCTGTTCACCTGTATTACTGAGAAATAGTTTATAGTCTTTACCGTTTATAAGACCGTCTGTACCTACCTGTGCATCAGGTTGATCAGCTTTGGTCATTATAATATTACCCTTGGGTGTTACTTCGCTTCGTTTCCAACCACCTCGATGTAACAATCTTACAGACTTTTCTTGTGTGGTTTCCTCTTCACCCTCGTAATTCTCAACCGGATTTTGGTCTTCGGCCTGTTGCACATAACCGGTATGTGTTTCTGTACCCATTTGACCTGACATTCTTTGAGCAGCGAAACCTCCACCGCTTCCCCTATCAGCATTTTCTTGTTCTTGCGAAGCATAATAGTCTTTCATGTCGGATCCACCTTCTCCTAATAACCCAGATGAATAAACCTCACATAACATAACTAAATCTTTTTTACGGTTCATGAATATATTTATGCGTTCCTTGTTTAAATAAAATTATAATGCAGAATAAAAGAGATTATTATCTCGGAAACCCAAACCTACCTACCGAGAATTCTAAATTTGAGTGGACGCCAAAAATGTTGGCGGATCTGAAGAAGGCTAAACAAAATCTTCTTTATTTTGCTGAAAATTTCTTCTATATTGTAAACCTAGATAGAGGACGAGAAAAAATAGCATTGCATTCTTGTCAAAAAAGATCATTAAGAAAGATGAGAGATAGTAGGTTCTTTATTTTGTTAGCATCTAGACAGATTGGTAAAACCACCATGATGACAATCTATACATTATGGCATGCATGCTTTAATAGTGATCAAAGAATGCTTATAGTAGCTAATAAAGAAGGAACAGCTAAAGAAATCTTTGCTCGAATAAGAATGGCTTATGAAGAACTACCAAACTGGATAAAACCAGGCGTTTCTGAATATGGAAAAGAGTCATTAAAGTTTACAAACGGTACGACAATAGGTATAAGTACCACTACCGGGACAGCAGCACGTGGTCAATCAATTAACGTGTTGGTTCTGGATGAGTTAGCGTTTATTGAACCACATTTAGTTGATCAGTTTTGGAAATCTGTTTTTCCTGTTATTTCATCTTCAAGAAAGTCTAAAATTTTTATTGCATCCACTGCAAACGGTACTGATAACCTGTTTTATAAGATATGGAACGGTGCTATAGAAGAAAAGAACGGTTGGGGGTTCGATAAAATTTTATGGAGTGAAATTCCTGGTAGAGACGAAAAGTGGAGAAGCGAAACATTGCGAACTATTGGAAGTGAAGAAGCTTTTAATCAAGAATTTGGGTGTGAATTTGTGTCGTCAGGTGAAATGGCAATTAATGAAGAACTTTTTGAAAATTTAAAAATTAATTGCATTAAACCCAAGATGTCCATGGAAGAAGGTAAGTATAAAATTTTTAGAGCACCTGACGAGTACGGTTTATACGTTGTGGGTGTTGATATTGCAGAAGGGCTCCATCAAAATGCTAGTTGTATACAAATTTTAGACTTAAAAGACCTATCAAACATAGAGCAAGTTGCTGTTTACTGGAACGATGAAATAAACCCCTTTAATTTCACACAAAAATTACATGAAATATTATTACAATGGGGATCACCACCGGCCTTAATAGAAAGAAACAATTGCGGTGCTCAAGTAGTTGAGCAACTCTATTATAATTACCGGTATGGTAACATTGTAACATATTCTGCTAATACAGGTAAACAAAAAAATAATAAAGTTGGTGTTTTAGCTCATACAAATACAAAATATCGAATGGTTACTAATATGAGATATTTTATGAACGAATTAAGAGCAGTGAATGTCAGAGATATTGAAACATTAACAGAGGTAAAAAATTTCGTAAAGTATCCTAACGGTAAATGGGCGGCAAAACCGGGTATTAATATGCTTGATGACAGAGTAATGTCATTAGGATGGGCTTTAATTGTATTAGAAAACGATATTGTACAAAAATATTTTGAAGTTTTAAGATATGATGATAATAATAGGCCTGCTGAGTTAAAAAGATATGATTATGACTATCACACCCCTATAGGAAAAGGTCTTTGGGACGAGGATAACGAAGAAAATAATTTAGATACCATAATATTCACTGAAAAATCAGATCAAGAACATAATGCTGAACTAACTTTAATGAAAACAAAAGGGTGGGTAGCAGCTTCAGATTATCAAACACAAAGATCGTATGCACCAATTAGCGATTTAGGGTTACATTAAATATATTAGATGAGCTTAGCATATAACCAGGCAGCCTTAAACAAGGAAAGAAAAGATAAATTCATCATGGTTATACCCACGCCTAAGTTTCTTAAAGATGATGTAAACAAATTTGTCAGAGACAATAAACAGGTAAATCCTGATTCAGTCCAGTTTTCAATTTATGGTAGTGTTGTACCACCGGTGCAGATACCTAATGTTGAAACAAGATATTCAGGGCAAACTTTAAATGTCACAAGTCATAATAGACCCCCTTACCCTCCAGTTAACGTAAAATTCACTATCGATAATAGATTCGAAAACTATTGGTTTATATATAAATGGATGGATAAATTACAAGACGATTATGCAGGGTATTTCAATAAAGAAAAGAATTATCCTAAAGGAAAAGTCGTAGAAGATGAGTATATGGCTGATTTTACAATTTATGCACTGGATGAATACAATAAAAAAGTTGCTCAGTTTGACTATACAAAAGGATTTCCTACATTTTTAGGTGGTATTGAATATTCTTATAGAGACCCGGGGGAAATAGAAACACAATTCAGTTTTGCTTATAGTCAATTCTACGTCAAATTATTAGAGCCGTGATATATTTATATAAAAAGTAATTTATACAAATCTTTTCTCAGAAAAACATAAATATACATATGGCACAAAGAACTATTCAAAGTCCCGGTGTAGAAATCAACGAAGTCGACTTATCACTAAGAGCGGTTAACAAGATCGGTACCAATATTTTTGTAACTGGATTCGCACCCCAAGGCCCAAGCGATGAAATCGTGCAGGTATCTAGCTTATCTGAGTTTGAAACAATTTATGGCACCCCAACAAATGCCGCAGAACGCTACTTTTACCATACTGTAGCACAATCATTCAACAGTAGAGCAAATATCCTTGTTAATAGGCTCCCATATGGTGAATCGTTGGGGGATGGGTTCACAAACAAATATTGGGCTACAGTTTATCCTGCTGTACCGGTAAATCAAGAAGCTATTAATGCTGGGTTATACGCACCTTTATCAGCTAATATTGCTGAGCCACCGTTTGGTGATGATGCAAGCGTAACAGTTCAGTTCTCTCCAGCATCAGCCGGTAATATGGTTTATTATTATGTTGGTCAGCCAACATTCTTAAGCTTAACACAATCACAATACCAATCTATATTAGACGATTCTGCCATAGATTGGTCTAACACACCAAACTGGGTAACCAGTACAGCATTTAGTGCTAGAAATGGTGAAGTTGGAAATGCTGCTCAGTTACAGAATTTAGCCGGAGCCGCCATTATTACTTTGAATACAGCCAAAACAACAGTTAATAATTCATTTGAAGGTTATTATACAGCGTTGTTAGATAATACAAACCTTTATGCAACTACAAATTATAACGACGTTGAATTAATTAAAGTTTCTAAAAATGAAGAATTAACAACCCAAACATATGGAAGTTTAACAAATGTGCCAACAGATAGATTAAACTTCGCGTTAAGTGCCACATTTAACACAGAAACCATTGAACAGAATATTTCAGAAGTTGCTGAAAAGATTACAACATTTAATGTTGCAACAAGTACTTTCGATGATACGTTGGTATCAGGATTGTTTAGATTACGTTCATCTGTATTTTCACCGGAAGTTACTAAGTTAGATTTCTTCTTAGATGAAGGTTACTTTGGTAGTATTGATTACTACAGACAGATTAACAGTGAAAATGGTGGTCAACCAATTAGTTATTACTTACCTCAGAAATTTTCTAATAGCAGTGTTAATACAGCAATGAAAATTAACCCTTATATTTCTGGTAAGTATTCGGGTACAACGCTTAGTGATGACGGTGAACCAAACAGAAAGATAAGAATTGTAAATGATGGTTTGATTAATCGTACATATGACTCTGGTGAAGATGGTGATACCGGAAACTTATCTCAATACAAAGCAATTGTTGGTTTGAATAGTGGTCAAGTGCAAGCAATCTCAGATGCAACTGAAGCGACGACCGGTATAACTGTTGCGACTGGAGTTGCAAGTAAAGATGACAGCGATGTAAGTGGTTATTATAGCGGCTTTGGAACACAATCAATGATTCCAGCAGCATCATATAAAACCAATACTCGTGGTACTTCTGAAGGCGGTACAACAGTTACAGTTGGTAACATACCTGGTAAGTTAGATCGAGTATTTGATAGATTAGCTAATATTGACATATTTGATATTGACATTATCCCAGAAGCTGGTTTAGGTACAATTAACACCACAGTTAATAACACAACAGTAGCTGCAAATAAAACAGCTAAATTCTTTGACGACAGAGATAACTTAACAGGATTACATGAGTTATCAGCTACTGGACCAAATCTTGGAACAGAAGCATTAAATGTTAGATCTGATTGGAATACAGTTGAAAGTAAGTTTATTACATTCGCTCAGAATACAAGAAAGGATTTCATTTATATTTCTGATCCAATTAGACAGATTTTTGTGTTAGGTGAAAATACTAAACAGATTAATATATCTGGTCAAACATTCCCACTTAATATATTGAACCCAATTAAGCAAACGTATTCGATTATTAATACTAACTATGCAGCAGCTTATGCAACATGGGCTCAAGTTTATGATAACACAGTATCAGGTCAGGTTTGGATACCGATGTCAGGTGTTGTAGCAGCTAAGTATGCACAAACCGATGCAAACTTTGCACCGTGGTACGCACCAGCAGGATTTACAAGAGGTCTTTTAGACACTGTAAATGATGTTGCGATTTACCCGAATCAAAAACAGCGTGATTCGTTATACGATCAGGCTAACATTAACCCGGTAGCGTTCTTTCCAAGTGAAGGCTTTGTACTTTACGGACAGAAGACATTACAAAGCAAACCAAGTGCGTTTGATAGAGTTAATGTAAGAAGATTGTTCTTATATCTCGAAAAACGTGTTAGAGAGGTTGTTAAGTACTTTGTATTTGAACCAAATACGTTGTTTACAAGAACAAATGTTCTTAATGTTATCAATCCTATTTTGGAAGATGCTAAGAACAATGAAGGTGTTTATGATTACCTTGTTATTTGTGATGAGCGTAATAATACACCAGAGGTTATAGATGCTAACGAGTTAGTTGTTGACATTTATTTGAAACCAGTTAGAGCAGCAGAGTTTATCTTGGTTAACTTTTATGCTACAAGAACAGGTCAAGACTTTAGCGAAATTGTTGGGTAATAACCTTTACAGCTGGCGAAACTTGCCTTAGTATAAACAAACCCCGATTTTTTCGGGGTTTTTGTTTGTTTAGATTAAATACTATTATGCCAGATGTACAGCAAACGATTTCTGATTTTTACAGAGTAGCAACTGAAAGAGATTTTGCAAGAGATTTTCAGTTTAGAGTGTTATCAATAGACTCAGGCGGTGCAAGTTCACAAACATTCGATGAAGATGATTTAGTATATTGTACAGCTGGGTCATTACCAGCAAGAGAAATAACAAACGTACCAGTGCCTTATATGGGCCTGAATTTTAACTTACCCGGTAATGCAACATATCCTGATAGTCAGGGTTACTCATTACAATTTTATTGTGATCAAAATTCGCAAATAAGACAAAAGTTCGAAGATATGTCTCGAGACATATTTGATGATGCAACAAGTACGGGTAATTATTTCACACCTCGAGCATCTGCAAGTATTAATTTAGTACAGTTAGACACTCAGTTAGATGAAGTAGCAGGTTATAAATTAGTTGGTGCTTCTGTAAGAAACGTTGGTGCTATAGAATACAATATATCAGCTGGTACAGGAACTCAAGTTACCTTTGGAGCAACTATGGCTTATCATTACTTTCAACGTAATTGATTTATAACCATTTTTGGTTAATTTCTTTTGTGAAGTTTAAAACCAAACCTAAAGTAAGGGTCACTAAAAACGATCGACGTGAAAACGTAAATTTTATTCTTCATCGCATCAACAAATACAGAGATACAGAAATAGGAAATCTAGAGATAGATATGACTCAAGAAAAATACTTCGTTGTTTCTGCTCACGTAAACGACACATATAGAGGTAATGGTTTTGGAAAAGTTCTTTATGAATATGCTATAAAAGATTTAGGTAAACTAAAAACTCATTATTATGATGCAAGTGAAGAAGCTCAATGGGTATGGATGTCATTACATAAAAAATATAAATCAAGGAAAAACTTTTTCAACGGGACGCTAACAATATACAACAAACTTAAATAATAACAGTGAACAATCCTTTCTCAGAATTAATAAGAGGTCTCGGAGATAATGTTAGCGGTTTACTAACTGGTAAAAATCCCTTATCCCAACCTTCTATTACTTCTCTTTTTGGCTTTACTGTACCTGGTACGCCTTTAATTAGTTCGAGAGACTTTTTTTTATCTCAAATGGAATCTTGGTTCACTACTATTCCTATGCGTACGCAATGGATGGTTTTAATAGAAAGCTACCCTGCTTTATTACAAACTTCTGTAATACAAAACTTAGAAAGAACAGAAGGCAATTATAACAATTTCGATATAAGCCAAGCTGTTAGTATATTAAAATCTTATCCTTTAAACAGAGTAGTTGGTTGTATATTTGCTCAAGGAGCTGATATACCTCAATTAGAAATTTTAGAAACAGGTAGAGATAAAATATTCAATCAACAACAAAGAGGGTTTATTCCGGGTGTTATTTCAAACGGTAGATCACCTTTTACAGACTTAACTATACAGTTTAGAGAAACAAATACAAGTTTCGTAGACTTTGTTGTGAGACCTTGGACTATGTTAGCAGAACATTTTGGTATGATAGCTAGACCACCTGGAGATGAAAGAAACGTTAGCACAACAATTAAAATATTACAGTTTACAAGAACATATCAAGAGCTATCTCAGATACCAAGAAAAATATGGACCTTTTATAATTGTATGCCTGTTTCTGTAGCTAATACGAACTTAACCTACGATCAAGAATCTTTAGAAATAGCTAACACGACATGGGCGTTTTCAAATTATTGTGTTGAGAATAATTTATATTTACCGTTACCTGATATTATTAATAAGATCAACAAGAATGGTTTCAAAAGCTTGATACCTAAAATATCGCCATTTCAGTAGAATATCGCCATTCCAATCTTAAGTCTTTACGTGGATATTAACAATTATAAGTTTCCTATAATGATCACAAACTCTAGGGAAGTATACTGTAAAGAATTAAAAAATATCCATTACAAAAACATACTAAAATATGTACAAAATAATGATGACGATAATCTTTGTAAATATTTTGAATTATTAATAAACGATCTTTGTGAAACTGATGAGAGTTTAAACTATATAGACAAATTCTTAATATTAATAGCTATAAGAATGGTTTGTATAAACAATGTATTAGAGATTGAAACGCCTTCGAAAATAAAAAACACTTTAAACATAGGTGATATGTCTAAAACAATAATAGAAAATTTTTCACCTAATACTAGAACCATAAATTGTCAAAAGGATATAAAAGTAGAGATAGGTTACCCAAACATTATCAGTAATAGAGATATTATTTTTAATAAAATTCATTCAATTGAAGTGAGCAATGAAAAGGTTATGTTTGGTAATTTATCGGAAAAAGAAAAAGACGAAATATTATCATTATTACCCGCTTCTCTTTCAAAGGATACATTCAAAGAGATAAAAAAATCAGAGATATATAAAGAAATAAAATTATTTTCATACTATTATGAAGAAGGTGAAAAAGCAGACTTTTATTTTTCTTTTGATTCCACTAAAAACTTTCAATTGTTAAAATCTCTATATACCGAAAATCTAAATAACATATACTATTATGAATATATTTGTATATCTAAACTTCATATGTCTTTAAGCGATTTTTTATTCAATATGACACCTGTAGAAACAGTATTGCAGGTAACTACCCTATCTAAGGAAATACAAGAACAAAACAAAGCTAAGTCTGCCGCTACTAATAAAAATCAATCACCAACACCTGGATTAGGATCACCAAGGCAATAAATTATAGTATGAATGAAACAGAGGTTCGGAAGATTAATGATCTGTATAAACAACTTGACGAAAAAGATCTCAAGTTACAGAGTGTAGAAAACAATTTAGTTACTGCTCAGAATACAGTTAACTTTCTTAATAGTACTGTCGAAACTTTTAATGAAAAATTCGATAAGTTAACTTTAGCAGTCGACACGTTAACAAAGAAGTGTTCAGCTAAGAAGTAATAAATACTTCTATGGCTAACAACGTAACAGTTGACATACATAACGACCATACGATAAAATCATTTGACGCTGAAACGGGTGTCATTAAACACATTAGGCAAGTTGGGGGGAAAATAATAAGCGGTCCTATTATTTCTGGAAATACTGTGTCTGTAACAGTTCAAGAACCTCAAGGCAAAAAAATAAAACTATACAGATTACCTAACTTAATTATATTCAGAACTACGTCTACATAACTGGATTTTACGAAAAGGTATTATAAAATTTAAAAATGAATATGGTACCTAGTATATTGTTAGACAAAGAGCTACGAGTTTCAGACTTTAAACTATCATCAGAATATTTTAAAAATTTCTCTTTTCTTTTTTATGGTTTTGAACTTAAATCTGAATATGACGAACGACGATATCGAATTCATAAATCTTTAAAACCTAAAAAATTTGCACACCTAGTTAAAACAAAAGAAGGTATGAGGTTCAAATACTTTTATGGTATTATTCTACCCGGTAATAAAAAATACAATAAAATTGCGAAACAATTAGCTTTTGCTTCTCATAAAGAAGAATATACTTTAAGCTTTAAAAATTATGAACATATGATGTCTGAATTCAATATAGAAACCTCATGTAGTTATGGTAAGTATGCAGTAGGTGTTTATCCTTTTGATAATATTTCTGATATGTGCGATAAGCAAATAGATCAAAATAAATTTTTTGCAAATAAAAATATCCCTATGTTTCAACGGCTTGGAGGATTAAGTTCTTATATCATTTGTAATACGGAAAATCTTATTAAATACCTATAGTATTTAATCTTTTTTGTCTTTTTTTCTTGTTTCCGTAAGGTAAATCGTTTCAAACTAGCTAACCCCTAGGGGTCGTCTTTACTTTACCCAAAAAAACCCAAAAATAATTGTAAAAACCGGTGTGAAACCACGGTTGGTAGCTTAAATTATTATCTACGAAGATGGATATTTCAACGAAGATACTCTCTGATATAACGGTGCATAACAAATATGCAAAATACATTTCAAAAAATGAAAGACGCGAAACCTGGAATGAAATTGTTTCTAGGAATAAGAAAATGCATATTAAGAAGTACCCAGATCTGAAAGATGAAATAACTAGTGTATATAAGTTAGTAACAAATAAGAAAGTATTACCTTCTATGAGATCTCTACAATTTGGTGGTGCACCTATTGATAGAAACCCATCTAAGATTTTTAATTGTGCATATTTGCCTTGTGATGATTACCGTTCTTTTGCAGAAGCAATGTTTTTATTGTTAGGTGGTACTGGTGTAGGTTATTCAGTGCAAAAACATCACGTTGACGCATTACCTGAAATTAATAAACCAAATCGAGATAGAACAAGAAGATATTTGATTGGTGATTCTATTGAAGGTTGGGCTGATTCAGTAAAAGTATTAATGGAATGTTACTTTAAAGGGTTATCTAAAATCCGTTTTGACTATAGTGATATTAGACCAAAAGGAGCAATGCTTATTACGTCAGGGGGTAAAGCTCCTGGTCCTCAACCACTCAGAGAATGCCTTGTAAAAGTGGAAGGTATTTTGTCACAAAAAGCTGATAACAGTAAACTTACTTCTATAGAATGTCATGACATTATGTGTCACATGGCTGATGCAGTATTAGCGGGTGGTATAAGAAGAGCAGCTATGATTTCCCTCTTCTCCGCTGATGATGATGAAATGATTGCATGTAAGGCAGATAACTGGTGGGAGAATAATGCGCAAAGAGGGAGAGCTAATAATTCTGCTGTTCTTATGCGTCATAAAATTACAAAAGATTATTTTTTAAACCTATGGGAGAGAGTTGAAGCATCTGGCTCAGGTGAACCTGGTTTTTACTTCTCAAATGATAAAGATTGGGGTACTAATCCTTGTTGTGAAATTGGATTAAGGCCTTATCAGTTCTGTAACTTAACTGAAATTAATGCAAGTAATGTAACAACACAAGAAGATTTAGAAGAGAGAGCTAAAGCTGCTGCATTTATAGGAACGTTACAAGCTTCTTATACAGACTTTCATTATCTTCGTCCTGTATGGCAAAGAAATACTGAAAAAGATGCTCTGTTAGGTGTTAGTATGACAGGTATTGGTTCAGGTGCAGTATTAGATTTAGATCTTAAAAAAGCAGCAACTGTTGTTAAAAAAGAAAATGAAAGAGTTGCTAAAATTATCGGTATTAATAAAGCTGCTAGAACAACATGCGTAAAACCAGCTGGTACTACTTCTTTAGTTTTAGGTACTTCATCTGGTATTCATGCATGGCATGCTGATCATTATATTAGAAGAATACGTGTTGGTAAAAATGAAGCATTATATGATTATCTATACACGAATCATAAAGATTTGGTAGAAGATGAATATTTTAGACCTCACGATACTGCAGTTATTGGTGTACCTCAAAGAGCACCAGATGGTGCAATATATAGAACGGAATCAGCACTACATTTATTAACAAGAATTAAAAAGATTACTGATGAGTGGGTATCAACAGGTCATAGAAAAGGTGCAAATAAACATAATGTTTCAGCTACCGTTTCTATTAGAGAAAGTGAATGGGCTGATGTAGGGGAGTGGATGTGGGAAAATACAGATTCATTTAATGGATTGTCTGTTCTTCCTTATGATGGTGGTTCGTACAAACAAGCTCCTTTTGAAGATTGTTCAAAAGAAACATATGAAGCATTAGTTAGTTCTTTAAAGAATGTTGACTTAACACTAATTAAAGAAAAAGCTGATGATACCGACCTTTCTGGCGAAATAGCATGTGCTGGAGGGGCTTGTGAAATTTCGTAAATGTCCTATTTGCGAAAATGAAGTGCAGTATTGGGATGAAGATAATACCATTAACTGCACTTCATGCACCTTTAAAGTAATAGGTGAAAACGCCTACGGAACAACATATCTCAGAGGCCACGTGAAATATGCTCCGTTATCTAGAGAATTTTTAATTCAAAGGGGTTCTTGTTGTAACAGTGGATGTAAGCAATGTCCATATTAAAATCTATTAATGGATAAAACCATAAAAATTTCCTACTACAATAATGGGGTAGGTGAAACTAAAGATTGCAATTTACTTGTAGAGTTATTAAAAGATGATTTTAAAATAATTGCCAACGACGTCTTTCGTGATTTGCATAGTTTTTATATTAACGGTAAAAAGAGTTATCAAATAGAAAGAATAGAAGAAGAACAAGTTGATATAGGCATATATAGTAATTGTTATTATAACGATACAGACGACGTAAAAATAAAAATATTAATTTTAAATGAAGAGTGGCTTAATCTAATTGATCATATCCACCTTCGTACTTTTGATATAGTTATAGTTAAATCAAAATATGCAGAAAATATTTTGAAAGGCGCACACCCAAATATTAAAACACTATATTTTTGGTCTGAAGATAGATTTGATCCAACAGTAAAAGAAGAAAAAGAAATTTTCCATCTTTCGGGTATGTCAATTCAAAAGGGTACAGAATCATTAGTTAATAGAGAAAACATTACAATCTTAGATGGTAAAAACAATTTTAAAGGTTGTAGAAGCAATTATATAAATGGTTATCAATCTGATATAGAAATAACAAAATATATGAACAAATGCAATCTTCATGTTTGCCCGTCTTTGTACGAAGCTCATGGACATTATATGTTCGAAGGATTGTCTTGCGGTAAAAGTATTGTTTGTACTAGAATACCTGTTTGGGAAGAATCAGTACCTGATGATATAGTGACTTATGTAGATGTAGAGGAATATGCTTCGCAATATTTTGGACACAATCCGTGGAATTATATTACCAACCATGTTTTAGATTTATCTGATTCTCGATATCATTTTAATCAAAAATACAAAAACAAAAAACATTGGAAAAATGGACCGTATGCTGGGTTTGATAAACACCCCTTTCGAAGATCATTTACTTTTGATGAAGAAGAACTTTATGCAAAAATCGAAGAACGTAAAAATGACTCTTTTAGTGAGAAAAGAAGAAATTTTTGTTTAGATTTGAATAAAAAAAGAAGCGAAGACTTCCGAAAGTTTTTAGTTGACTTACTATAACGGATTATCTATAATAGAGTGAATGGATCTACGAGAATATCAATTACATAACGTAACTACTAGAACCAAATTCACCGAACTGGTGAAGAAAATGGGTGGTTGGGAAAGAGAGTATTGCGAAAAAGATATTTTACCTTATTGGGATAAAAATGACT
>Ga0080013_1000237_pt1 | contig 78571 bp, 66 predicted proteins | sample ETNvirenome_6_85_FD_69236 | JGI IMG/M metagenome (GOLD analysis project Ga0080013, IMG submission 69236) | Marine viral communities from the Pacific Ocean - ETNP_6_85 (SPADES assembly) (version 2) | ecosystem: Environmental > Aquatic > Marine > Oceanic | place: Pacific Ocean | collected 2013-06-19
AACAACATCGACATTTGGAGGTGCTGGGGGGTGATCGATCATTGCTTGTGTAAATTCGTACCATGGTACCTCGATTAGCTTAACACACGGCTCATAATTAACTCTAGAAGTAGCTACCCATGGGTCGTAAGGTTCACCCCCCTCTGCAATTGCATCTGAAGTTAATTGTGTTGGCGGCGAAATATTAAAATTCTCATATGCATATCGAGTACCCACAACCAACTGATATGCGTATATGCTGTATGTATAATACACACCATACTTCACTTGAGTATCAAAAAACCTCAATATCTCGATGGCGCTAGAATTTGGTAGATAAAAGTTTTGAACTATCTTATTTCCGACTCTTTTTTCCACTCTGTAAAAGAGTGTTTCGCTATAACATTCCGAATTTCCATTCAACATTTCAGCAAAATCTTCTCTAAATTTATCCTTTACAAATTCCTCATACTCTTTTTTAAACTTAACAATTTTAAGCCATTTTTCAAAAGTTTGCATATCACCCAAAGACATGTCTGCAGGATCAACTCCAACAAATATAGCGTTATTTGGCACATTTTTTTCATATGAAACAGTGCTTAAATCACTTATCCAATTGTCTAAATCTAGAACCTCGTTGTAATGAGCGTTTAAGGAGACGGAAGGCTTGTTCCAATTAGTATTAAAATTCCCATTCGCATCAACCATGGCCGGCTGTGTCGTACTTATGTGCACAAATGGTTCGGCAACAAACCTGTCCTCCCCCCCTTCTAATTCAACTGTCGTTCTTTCCATAACCTCCAACATCAATGCGCGACTAAGGTTTTTTTCACTTAAAATCTCAGCAAACTCTGTATTCTGATCAGTTGAGAATTCGATCTCCATAGACATCGGGAACATATTTTGTTTTTGATTAAAATCTTTTATAAGATCAATATCACTTATACACACCCCAACATTCGAAAGCTTGGCAGAAATAGCAGAAATAGTGTTAGCACTAATTTCATCGTATTTGCTAGTCCACAATTGATAATATGGTTTTGATTGCTTTTCACCAACCTTTACGCAGTTGTCAACACACTTTTCGTCCAAAAGCACATCAGCAAAAAGATTTGGCAATGCACCATCCAAAGTCATAATTTGCAAATACTGAGAAGGAGTGATACCTTTTTCCAAATTTGGATCCAAATAATTTAGTTTCATCTCAGACAAGAACACATACATATTTGGCAATATAGAAGTGGGCACATCCTGATGTGATATGACTCCCTCATAGCCAGGTTCTGTAAAGTTATAATGAGGTACAACCTTGACATACAATGGTTTGTTTATAAACGCCCCTTCGATAGATTTGTGGTCGTAAGGCTTCTGCATTGTAAAGTGATGATCGTAATGATACGCGTCAACCCCTGACGCTACAAGGCTAAACTTGTTATTTGAATTCACAAAGGACGTCCAGTTCGTAAACACTGGATTTTTTTGTTTAAAACTCTCTGTTGCCCAAATCCCCTCATACATCAAAGAATTTACGCCCGGGACTGAACTGTCAAAGTTGTGTTGAGTATATGTGCCTTGTGGGCTGTATACGTGTCGCACTTCTTTACTTCTCGCAATCAGATTTCCTTCTAACAATTTTCCAGGAGATGTTTGGTGTTCAATTAAAAAATGCCAGTTATCAACAGGGGTTTTATATCTTTTAAATACTTGCATAGCACTAGTCGGAATAAAGTCAAAGTCGGCGTACTTTTGAGGTATTAAGACCGCATTGCTATAAACAAGCCAAGACTTACCTATCATGTGGCGGAATATATCTCTATAGCCAGTGGCTTTTAGTTCGGAATCCTTCGAAGGCACGTAAGTTTTTATATCATATATCGGAGATATATCCGTACCCCATTTTATCTCGTGAGCCGCCAATCCATCCACATACATGCATTTGTTTGCCAAGCCAGTGGTGAATTTTGATTTATTCTTAAGCTCAGATTCAGCAATGGTGGCAGTTTTAGCTTTAGGGCTACTAACCACCTGCTCCGACGTCATTTTTGGCGTCGAAACTGCTGCATCTTGATCTGTGATAATATCAACTACTGATTTTCCACCGCCTCCAAAAAACCCTTTACCCATCGCTTACTACATTCCTCGCTTAGTTAAAATATGCCATCTATCATATTCGTGTTGGTGCTGCCGGCTAATTTTTGCAAGCTCTTTTTTGACACACCGCCACCCCTACCAACATCTTTAATCGGTCGATTAGACTTCTCGTTAATCTCATTCTCCATAACACCAAAAAGTTTTCTCTTTGATCTAGCTGACCCGGGGGTATTGCCAACCAGAGCGGTGCTAATATTTTCAGCATCCTGAGTTAGTTTCATAACATCTTTATAATTTTTAATAGTAGATTCCATTTTTTGAGTTGAAAATTCTTTAATAGCCTTAGATGCTTCCGATAGTACTTCTTCTGTCGACAAAGTTTTTATTACAAAATATTCGTGATACATTGGCAATTGCAGATCTTCCACCTGTCTTATATTATAAGCCGGTTCTGTATATGGCACCATTCTGCACAAATAATTACCATTAGCTTTGATTCGATTTGCGGTCAATGGCACCCACCTTTCCCCCTTCATCGACGTAAAATTATCCACTTTATTGATGTTTAAGCCCAAGCCCACATGTGGAGCCAAAGTAAATATCTCATACCCAAGCAACACCTGTATTTCCACTAAATTCTTAAAATTTGCCCATATAGCTGGGTACCATGTCTGAGTTTTCATCATGTCGGCATTCCACATGATTTGTTCCACACCATTGTGCCTCAACATTTTGCTATCTGTGCCGGTGCTATTTTTAAGAAACCAGTACTTCATGTGATTTGGCGAATTTATAACCTTGTTTCCCGCCTTCGTGTACACCGGACTTGTGCCAAGTAAACCAAACAAGCCAACCTGCCCTTTAGCCCAACTCATAACAACATTATCTGGACTGTGTAAGTCAAAACGCTTTTCTGAAACTTTCTTTTTATCAACACCAAAGTTGTGTACATTCATCAGTGTTAACAGCAGACTGTTCGGATTAACAATATCTTTATAATAATGACTATAGTCATCATATGAATCAACCAGAATATCAGAAGGCTCATTTACCTCTAACGAATCAAAAGTCTTATCAGAACTAACACCGAATAATTGCCCATAAACCGGTGGACTCTCAGCAGAAGCAGCGTCAGCAAAAGAGGTACTATCTCCTATTCCCTGCAATAAACCGGCCTCATGTGCGGTCATCTTTCTCTCAACAACGCAACTCCTAGAAAAGAACACATCCGACAGTTTTTGCCTAGTTTTTTGTTCTTCTTCAGTGAGAAACGGAAGTTTTACGTTGACCGATAAATTAGCATCACTGCTAACCCCTCCACGCCTGTTGTATACCAAAATATCTGACAACAGCTTGACATACCGACTATAATCTAAAAAAAGTGTAGGGCCATAATCTATTTGTTCGAAAGGTGCAGACATATTTGGCAACAAAACATGTGAAGGCGCCAAAAATCTATAACGGGCATTTTCTAAAGTATCTTCCTTGGTGAATTCAGCGTTAAAACCCAGCGGTTGCGTTTCAGAATTTTTAACAGCATCGTCACTAAACATTTTTCTCATTTCAGCTGCCGTTCTAGACTTGAACTGGTTTCTAGTAAGTGTTATAAGACCGGTCGTACTGAACGAAGAAGCTTCATGTCCAAAAACCTTACCCTGCTGAGAAAGATATTCATAACCAGCGTTTTTATCAACGTCAGAGTCAAAAGGGTTCCGGAAGAAATGTTCCACCTTTACGTATCTCACACCGACAGATTTGTTGCTCCCGGCCCCCAATTGAGAGGGGTGGGAAAAGCCATCAGAAGGATTTTTATATCTCTTGCTAGTAGAGGTTGATTGTAACATTTCCACAATCTTATCTCTAAGAGTTCTTATAATACGCGCAGCCACTTCAAGGCCGGCAGGGCTACCAGTCTCAGGCGAAATAGCTATAGTCAATGTGCGCAAGATTTCATCCATTCCAGGTTTTTTAGTAGTTAGTCTCAACATGTTCTCAACAGATGTTAATGCCCTAACAACCACACCCGAATACTTTTTCGCATCCCCATTCCGAAACGCCTCACTAAACGAATTCGTGTGGGGGTCGGTATTATTAGAAGAATCATAAAGATACTGTTTAAGATCTTTTGCTGCGCTATTAGCCTCACTTACCAATTCCTGTAATACAAGATAAACACCGTCTTCTATCTCCATCTCAACGCCATATTGATAAACTCCATCTGTTATTTCAAGGATAGACTCATCAACACCTGTAAAGTGGCGTATAATAGAATTAGCATATAATCCCCCCTGTATCGCGATATCAATTTCCCGCAAACCACCCATCTTTTTCATACTTTGGTATTTGTCAGTCCCACCTTTCATGAAATCGGTAACACCTTGGAAAAAATTCTTAGTTTTCAAATTTGTTGGCTTCTCACCACCAATAGCTATAATCTCATACACCTCATTCGTATCGACAAAATCCTTATAATCCGAACACGAATCTATAAGCTGGTTTTCACAATGGACCTCTTCTATACGGCGTCTTATAATTTTCATCGATCTTATTAAAGAATTTGCGACAAACCTCTCAACCATTTCTGGTTTAGCCAGATCATACAAGACTGGATATGCAGAGTTGGCTCTGATTATCCTCCCCCAATCCATGCCAAATAAAAATCTAGACCGACCAATACTATCTCTTGATAATTTTAAATCAGTAAAGTACCCCTCATTGACGACGGGTGTCTTTGTGTGCTGCGGGTTGTCTTTACTTAATATCTTGTTCTCTAGAGGTGTAAAATTTAAATCGACCTTTTCTAATTTATTCAAAAGTCTAAAATCTTGCACTTTAGTATTTGTAACTTTAAAAGCCTTTAAAACACCGTTATCGTTTTCCGAGATTGGAAAATACTTTCTAGCTTTAGGATCCCAGTAGTAAAAGTTTTGATCACTAATCGACTCACCTTTCTTCCAATGACCGTAACCATTGGCAGTCTTTGGCGGATCCCAGTGTACTGGTCCAGTATATACTTTGTTGGATTGATCTCGATAAATTATACCACCCTTAGAAACAGAGCCGTTTTCTATCACTATTTCTGCCAACGGCTTTCCGATTAAATCTTTATTCTTTGCAGCTTCGGGATAAGCCATTTTTGAACCCAAAGTCGTGCCGCTTGTAAACTCACTGATGTCTAAAAAGGGTACCAAGAAAAACGCAAGATGATTGGGGTTGTGATGTTTGACATTAAAAACCATCGATGTTGTAATCTTGTATAAGGTACCCTCTTCTATAGTTTTAGATATCACATTTTTAGACCACTCTTTTTTATTCCCCAACATCTGCGCCAAAGACCACTCGCTTGTTTCTACCCCTTGCACATAGGAATACTTGTCAAAAAACTTTGGCGCCTCAAAATACATGTTTTTGTCTAATAATGCACCGGATGCAACAGGGTTTGTGGATTGCACAAACACAACTTTATAACTGTTAATGAAATCATCGTTGAAAAGCCATGGTATGTCGCTATCATTAGAAACAACGTCTTTAAAAACTAAATTTAAAGTAACTTTTAGTATGGAATTGTCCAGATCATTTCTAGCAGCGTCTTTAACATGGTTTACGTTTGGAAAACCCGGATCTAACTTTTTACTATCGACGTGTGGATCATCATGAAATGCTTGTGCGGCAGAAACACTGCCGGCAGCTGCAGTTTCTAAGAAGATACCGCTAATATATACATTGGGTATACCAATCCCGGCCATCTGCGATTGCTGTATATTTTTAGCCATTTACCAAGTTTCTCCTAATCTTCACAAATATCACCGTCTTCATCATCCGGTGGCCCATATATACTTTCCGACGTAAAGGGTGCCACATCAGGGCAATCAAAAGCCCTATCAACAAAGAGACCCTTAGAGCGATCATTTTGTCTGTGTCGACAGAATACCTCTGTATCTATCTCTTCGTCTACCTCTATCTCAAAGAAATACTCTACATAACTAGGATCTAGAATTGAAAAATTAGCAGCAGAGTAGGTCTTGTCGTTCTCGTCTAGTAATAATCTGTCATCATATTCTGGGAATTTAGAAGCAAAGTGCAGCGGCTTAAGCCTGTCATATTTCCAATTTCCGATTATGTGGACTTCATCAACTTCATACACTTCAATATCAAAGTTTTCTCTTAAAAACGGAGAGTTCTCTTCCCCCATCTCTAAAAGAATATAATCATGTTCAATGTGCAAATAAGTATCATCTCCGAACTCTACAACAGTAATGTCCTTATCAGTTGGACCCGAATCAAGAAGATACTGGTCCCCCATCTTGCCAATCTTCTCTATACTTCCACCTATTTTCTGAGTGGGATCATTGGCAGTTGGCATCGCCTTCAAGTTATAAGTTATATCTGCATTAATTTGCGGTATATTCAAATATCGTTTGTAAGTGATAGCTGCTAAAAGAGGGTATGCATTATTATAATTTAATTCCAGATATTCAGAAGAACTGGCAATAGAACCATTCCAAAAATTAGCAGAAAAAGACGGTGCATACTCACTTTGGACTTTAGAAGTTCCCAAAGGATGAGGTAGTGCATAAACCTTTTCTTCTGAGGTTTGCACTGTTTTTTTCATGAAGTTATCAACACCAACAAAAGAATATTGTGGCCTTAATCTAGGAGTATTCTCTTGTATCCTGGGTTCTGATTGATTCTGTAACTCCGTCATTCTATTGTCTGCACCAGCCTCGATGCATGCAACATCGTACAAAATATCATCGTCAAAAAACTGATAATAGGTTGGCTTAAATTCACCTTTAGCAAGCAAACGTTTGCCATATTGAGTCAGTTCAATATCAATTACGTCTTCTTTTGGATTAAAAAATGCCATTCTTGTTACTAACTCCTATAAAAAACTAATCTTCGTCGCCAGTTGGCGCGCCAAAAGTTATCCACGGCCCCTGAAATGGATCTTCTCCTTGTGGGACTTCTTTCTTAAACTTATCCGGTGGTGTCTGGTCCATTGTTGCGTATGTAAGAGTGTTTAACTGTTTAATCGCGTCAACACTAAATCCCATTTCTTGCATATCTCTCAACTTATCGAGGTTCTCACCTATTTCAGGAATAAGTTTAGGCCCAAGGGTTATCCTAGGAGAAGCTTGCACTTTTGCCATTTCCACAATCGAACAAAAATCATAAGGCCAATTGTAACTGTACGGCAACTCTTCCTCCCCCACTTTAAAAGGAAACTCAAACCGCGTATCATCTGTATTCTTTAAAGTAGTTTTGTAAAAATCATATTTTGCGCGTTGTTTCACCTTGAACACCAACCAACGCATCCTAGAAGAATATTTAAACCATGTGTCGGTATTCATCATTTCGTAGTGGCCTATCATATGAGAAAAAGCAGCACTATCTTTTGTCGCAGCTTTAGCCGGCTTTGGCATCAAACCTTGCCAAATATCTGCCAAATCCTGCTTGTCCAACACTTGGTTAAATTCCATAACATACATAACAAACGGGCCAACATTGTTAAAAGCTGCCTCGTTATTAACAAAATCCATTGACGGAGGGAACACATACTTCTGCATAGCATCTACAAGCTTAGTGATAGATGTCTCCTTGATCGTACTCTCTTCTCCTTCGCTGCCAGCCAGTTTAATTGCAACCTTATCCGGACCCAAATAGTTTCGTTTTTGTTTTTCAAACATTCCCTTATTAATTGGTATAAGTTTCTTCGCATCGCCAATATCAAAAAATGGTATCGCCACGACAGCTTCCGATATTGTGGTAGAATCTGCTATAGCGCCAACCTTCTCTGCGTTTTTACCCCTTTTTGTTCTAAAACCACATGCTTTAATCAAAGACTTGTTTGTATTACGATCTACCTTTACTTTATCACTACTCTCCCTAAGTTCTATATATACTCCGTCACGATTATTAGGAATATCGCAGTAGTTCATCCACATACCGACTGGAGAAGTGTGATCGGTGAAACTAGTGGTGTTAACAACCCCGGGTTCATTATAATCCAACACAGGGCATTCAAACTTGGTGCTAATTGTCCAGATATCTTCAGCCTCCCCACCGTCTTCAGCTTCTATAGGGGTAAAGAACACCTCCTCGCCAGAAGAATCGAAGGAGGACAAGCTCCGCTCTGTTTGAAGTCCATATTTAATCTTTTTGACGCGAGTCTTCTCCATAAGATTGACAGAAGCGCTCACACACATCGCATCCTTGTTAGCCACTGTTATCTTAGCCGCATTTGAATGGGGCCATACAATTTTAGTAGTACCTGCATCTCCAAGCTTTTGTGTTATCTCTGTAAAAGAATAGATGGACTTGTTTTTGACTAAATACGAATAATCATTACCATAACTGATTGTAGCCTTCTCAAGTATATAATCTAGAGTAGGGGCGTAATCCGAGTCATGCGTGTAGGAGATTGTTGCACTAGCAACACCATAAAAATATGGTGGTGTAAAAGGGGCATATGCCGGATCAGCAACATGGTGTATGTTGTTTGAGCCAGCAAAAGTATCAGCTACAGCCTCATAATCATGATCTGCTGCAGAAATATCGAACCATTGTGTTGGTGGCCCATAGATGCATCCACGATAGTAAGCACTACTATCTAAAAACGGCCCCTCCGCCATAACAAGTTTTTCTGTTTTATAAAGCACCACATCCATATGGTATGTGTTGTTTTCTTTAAACCTCTCTTTCTTGCCCCATTCCTTTTGAGGACTCGAAGCAAATGTTGTCATACCCCTTTTCTTCAAGAAAAACTCTGGGACCATAGCCAAAAAGTTGTTCATGGCTAAACCATATAAAACATCAGTATAACCATTGGCAGGTATTAAAGTGGTGACTGTGGAAACCTCGCCCGTGTTAGAATCAACAACAGATTTTTCAAACAATTGCTCTTTCTGATTCCTAAAATGTACTTTTATATCTGGCTCTCCCAATTTAGTATTATCACCTGCAAAAACAGCACCAGACGACCCGCTAAATGCATTTGGATAAAGCATATACACTTCCTGCGTACTAGTTCCAGCTATTGGATCACCATTCCCGTCTAAATCCGGAGTATACTGTGGAAAATGGTATTGAGGTTCATATAATGCCTCGAAAGGTAATCGAAAAGCAGGAGAATTTGTAATAGCACCATATTGTCCATAAAAAGTTGCTTGTGACCTTTCCATCCAAAGAGGCCAATCAACAGCGATACCAGACTTGATCGTGTTATACATGATACCTGGAGAAAAGAAGGGTTGTAACATAGCTTCCCAACCCTCAGATGTAACTGCAGAAGCAGAGTAGCACGTGGTTGGCATAAAGTTCGACTTGCCAGTCATTGCTTTGCGGAATAACGACGCCATTTGTGTTGTCCTGGTTACAGGATAAAACCCGTTATAAGGAAGCAATTTCTTTATAGCGTCACAACGCATCGTCACAGAAGACACACCAAAATCCTGTTGCTCTCCATCCGCAAACTTCTTAGGTGATGCTTTATGTTCATTGTAAATGATCTCAAAATACTTTAAAAAGTCTGAATGTGAGTAGGTTTTGAAGAAATCATCACTGAAATCAGCTGTTGGGTGTTTTGCACTACCCGTGTTTACCTCTAATATTGTTTCGAAAAGATCCAGTGCGCTAGCGCCATACTTTTCAATATATTGTTTGTTTAAAACTTCTGCAGGTAGCATCGAAGTGCCAACTTCACCGCTAAGATTAGCCGCATGACCACTTCCATAAATTGAAAAAGCAGAATTGTTTAAAGCGGTCATATCAAATTCTTTTTCGTTATAATATTCCATATAATCAGAGATTCTAAATTCAGGGATTATCGAATATTCTTTACCAATCAGTCGAAGTTCTTCGGAATAATCCTCATATGAATCATACCATGGTGTATTGTTAGATTCTGAAACAGCTGTCCAGTTCCAATCCTGTATACCTTTTGCCGACACATATGGCACTCCAAAACTATAATTTACCGAAGCTGTGTAATCTACATAAGTGTCGCTATACTTTGTCATAGCCGTATGACGATGATCAACCTTTAACTCACCCAAAGGAGCCAATGGCCACACACTTTCTGGGTTCCCACCTATGTTAACGTTCTCATTAGCCCCCATTTCAAACCCTTGAGAATTGACAGACCCAATCGGACGTATACCAGCACTAGCGGAAGCCAATGTCCTATATTGAGATATGGAGGCATAGGGGAACGGAACAGCATCACTAAACTTATCGCGATACAAAGTGCCATCCAAAGAAGCTTTGGCCCAAAATGTTCTGTGTTCAAACGGAAGAAGTTGAGAATCTACTTCGGTATAATTCAATCGTCTTCTCAATTTAGAAGAATAAGTTAAAGATTCTTTAGGATATACAACTTCAGAATACACCATATACCCGAAATATTCTATTGGGTTATACGACTGATCCAAGTTCTGACTAACATAAACCTTCTTGAGATCACTATAAACCTCTGTCCCAAGTTCTGGTTCTGGATATTGTAATCTAAACTCTGGGTTTGTTTTATTATCAATGACGGCAATCTTATCATGTATCAAAGAAGTTTCAACACCGAGAATACCACTTATTGGGTGAGTAAAGCCGGCGTTTAAGTTATAAGTAAAGGTGCCTAAATTGTTCGCATAAGTGTGTCTTAACACAACTTCCGAAGATGGAGCCAAGCCGTCTGAACTAGCGACTTTAACATTCATCTTATGCCTCATTGGCTTATATTTCGATGTAACAACCGGTTCAATATAATTGTATATAATATCAGTATCTACGTTAGAGTTTTCGGTTCTTATGGTGCTGGCAAGAGAATAAGCATTTCTCTTTTTCAAATGGCGCATAACAGGGTGATCACCACCTCTTATCTGTTTCCAAGAAGGCCATTGGTATGGGCCGTTTCTGTGATGGAGCAGCGGATTAAGGACTAGTGCTGCGCCGGCGTTCAAGAAGCAATTCCCGACTATCTCTTCTACGCTACCATCACCAATATATTTCTTACCCACAGCATAATGATAAGCGGCGCCGGTCAGATGATTTTGTAACTTAGTTCTCACTACATGTATGTTTGGAAACTCTAATAAAGATGTATCTCCACCATACCCCAGCATATTATTTGACGAAGTAATTGGCTCATAGATTGTCGTATTAAGGCCAACAAAATCAGTCTGGATCCAAAGGTTCGATGAATCAGAGTTGTGATGTGCTGAATGGTCGTTAATAGCCAATCCCGCAGGAAGACTAATTTGTTCACCGGGCACTGCATCCTGGCCGGCGCTATATACGTCAATAGCTTTTTGTGCCTCTTTTGGCATAAAAGACAAATAACCATAGTTTGTAGTAGCCACATTGTCCGTGTTCACCGCGCCAAAATCGCCCTTTGCGCCATCAATACGAAGAGACAACCCCATATCACTAGCAGTTAAAAACGAATAATCCAAACATCCACTGACTTCTGCACTAGAGGTGATCCATGAATAACCCAGATCTTTTCTTGGTATATTGTGTTGTACCCACCAGTTGTCATATTGCTTCTTGCATTCTGTAATATAATACTTGCGCGTTATACTAGGTATCAAAGCTATCTTTTGTATGCTACCCTCGCCGGTTGTAGTCGCGTTAAGGCTGTTAACCACTGCGTGATTCGAACTCTTTTGGTCAATAATCGCAATACTTCCCCCAGTCGACAAGGTATATCCAGCAAAAGTAACATCTGTCGACCCATCGCCCATCTTCCACCAAGAAACAAGATTTAAAGTTGCACTATGAATATTTAAATTAGCTGGGCCTGTAAAATAACCATCCGTATAAATCTCATTGACCTCTCTAGCCGTCAATTCTTTGTTCCATATACTAACTTCATCTATTGCGCCATCAGCATATGCATCCAAACTGGTATTGTCGGGAGAGGCAACTATAAAAAAATCACTGGACATGGCGCCAATATATAAGCTCTCAGCAACACTGAGACTTCCCATACGCACATAATCACTTACAGTGAGAATTCCCAGGTCTGGATGAGATGCGTTGGCCACGTGTGTTCCGGTACTTCTAATTTTCTTGCCGTTTACGTATAATTTCATACCGGTATAGCCTTGCGCGCCGGCGGATCCGTCATATGTAGCTGCAACATGAATCCAACTTCCCTCATGGCCCGTCAATGTATCTTCACTCACCGTTTGAATTACAGACATATTTGGATTTAGATCTAGAAGCAAAAAATGTAATTTATCATTAATATCGACATAAAATGCATAAGACAAGTATTCTCTCATCATAATTGGAAACGTTGTCGCATCATCCATTTTAATCCATGCGCTTAAAGTAAATGGCAGATCGCCACCAGACTTATAAAAGTTAAGGCTCGAATCATCATCAACTGAGAGATAATCTTGAAGGACAGGCGTAAAATTTAAAGCATACGGGGTTTCGTCATGCTGGCCAATCCCCACAATCTCTTGCCTATCTACCGAATTCCTATTAACCTTGTGATAAGACGCAGAAACAACTTCATAAGGATTGTTATAGACTCCCGCATCTTCATCGGCATACCAACTTCCGGTATGATCATCAAAAGAGGAAAACCCAGATGGTCCGCAATGTTGAGTTAAGCGACTATATAACGTCCCTTTGCCACCATAAGCTCTGATTAAATTCCTAAAAGGCAATGCATTGTAAACAGAATATTCACCAGACTCTATATCCAAAAATCCAGCAGATGTTTCAGGGCCACCCGGGGCAGAAAACCTTTCTGTTATGACATATTTATTTGACCCACTGACTGTACGATCTGGCATTGTATAATCCAATACACCAGATATGTGCGTTGAAACAGAAGCTTCCGGAGAATAACCTTCGTTTTTAACCAACGACCTGTTATTTGTCTTTCTACCAACAGTGTTAATTAATTCATAATCGTGTGTATAATTACCGATAATCGTTGAGCCAGTTTGCTGTCGAATATTTTTGATATTAAGCGGCCTCTTAGCAACTTCATCTCTGTAATAAATTGCATAAGGATAATGCAGATTGCTTCGCGCTGCACCACCAGCATTATTGCCTGCAAATTCTGGCCCATACAATCTTGCACACTGTACCATACCAGATGATCCCGTATAGCCAATTGCTAATTTCCAGCCCTCCGGTCTATCTAATGCAGTGTCCAAAGTTTCCTTGGAAGAAGACACATTCAAAGCAACATGTCTATGCTGTTTACCTCCAACATATTTTTCTGTAAACGGCCCTTGTAATGGTGTTTCTTTTGCACCAGCATATGCATCGGCATGTATACCTGAAAATTCCACCGCCCTACCCAATCCTTGAGGGATTGGCGCCATGTGTCCAGAAGAAACAGAGGAACTATAAATTGTAAACGGAAAAGGAATGCCGGCCTTCATATCCGTATATGTATTTAATTCCGGAACGGTTGCTTTAAAAGCATATTTCTTTTTTGTCTCTAGATCACTATAGTCGACACAACCACTATTGTCGCCCAAGTCTACTGAACTTCCAGGTATTTCGATATAACCCTTTAAAGCATCTCCCAAATACTTAAATCTTGTTATTGGCTTGTAAAAATCAATTTTCTTATTTAAATAAAAGTTTGTTCCATGATAAACGGTATCAACTACGTCCATAGAAAACTTATATGGCTTCGGAAAGCGTTTTAAAGCGTATGTAGACCCAGAAATAGCATCTTTTGTGTAAGCTTCTAGAATAGATTCTTTATCAGAGTTAACACCAGCGTCACTAGAAGAAAGAGGATGTTCGGATCTCTCTGCACGTTCTTTCCACCAAAAACAGTTTGTGTTCTCCGCATGCCCCGTACCGCCGGCGAAAGCGCCTTCAAGGATTAGATCACCTGCAAACCCATTTGTGGCCGCAAGTACATTTGCATGTCCGTTTCCGGTGATTCCAACAGAATCGAAGGTCAGATCAATAGTTCCGTCCCCGGCGCTAGCGTCTGCCGTGATTTTGAGGTCAACAGAATTAACAGAAGTTACGTTGCCGTCGCTAAAGGCGGCATATTCGCTTGTAACTCCGTTGATAGCACTAGCCAAAGCGGTAGCGCGTTGGGCGGTGGTCAGCGGATTGGTGCCGCCGGCGTCAGAGTGGCGAGAAATGTAGTAGACATTTCCTGACGCGCCAGCATTAACTTCATTAAGCCCATGCACAAATTTAAATGTATAGGTGACACCATTCCCCCCCATCACTACGGGAGATGTTAGCGTAAATGTATGATCGTTGGCTACGCCGGTGACGTCAATGGCGTTAGCTAACGTTGCGCTGGTACCGATGGGCGCGTGACCATATTTCCAATTGTACGCTAATTCGTTGATACCGAATAGCGGAGCTTCTGGATCACTCAATTTACCTTCTAGCGTTGGAAACTTATTCCAATATTTATTTCTCTCAAGAACATGACTTTCCACTAAAGTTCTTAAATTCTCTGAGAAATTTGCAGAAGCTGGAATAAGTTCTTGTAACATCACCGTTAATGAATTATCAACCCATTTGTAAAAATCTACATACCTATCTAAATCTGGTGTGTTACCAATCTTTTCAAAAAACAACGACCTGAGTTTACCCATGTCCTTATAATCTTGTCTATATCGATTAACCGGTTCACCAATCAAGTTGTTAAAATCTTTAATAGTAGAGAACACCTTTATAATTTCATCCGAGATGACATTGTACATGCTCTTTTCTACAGCAAAGTAAAAATGGTTTGGTTCTGTGTCTCTCGTAAAGACATCATCATCGTCAGTCAATATGTTAATCATATCCTGACTAGAAGCCACTTCTGGTAACCTCTTTTTGGCACTGTAAACATACTCGCGATCAATCGACTGTGCGCTACTAGCCGGGAAAAATCTACCATAACCAGGATATTGCCTACCCACTGTATCGCTCAACCATCCATATCTTGTTAACATCTTTGTATCAGAAGAACCAGAAGATGCATCCTCGACCACAAACCCACCATTAGCATCGGATGTATCAGTTGTTTCGAAATTCCAATTCAAAATTAGAGTGTCTTTCTTCGGCACGTGCGTTCCAAACATGCCAGTTTGCATCAAATATGTGCTACGATATGGACTATCAACACCAAAATTGTTAGCATCACTACCATGTGCCCTTACTTCTTCATTATCTATGTTGCTGTACCACGCTCGGAGTGATGATACTTTCATATCCGATCTTGTCACAACCGAACCAGTGAAGTTAGTCCTGTGTGCACCAACATACATACGATTAGAACCAGAGTGAACTAGTTCCGCATTAGTTTTTGTAAGAGTGGCTGTGCCGGAAACATGGAATTCATTCTGTGGATAATCCAATACCATATTGACACCATAAAAGTCAATATCATATTCTACCGGGGGATCAACGGTGCCACTAATACCCGGAACCATGGGATATTGGCTAGGCTTGAATCTTACTGCAAAATTCCATTTTTGGTTATCATAAACACCCCTAAACATGCTACTCGTTAAGGTCGGAAAAATTGAATGAACTGAATCGTGAGTAGTTCCTGACAGCATAAAATAGCAATCTTTAGACTCATAATGGTTCTTTATTGCATAAACTTGAAAATTGAACAAGTCAACTGTTGCCCATGTATAGTCGTCACTATCCATTGACGAAGAGTGCATACCAAATATAGACGACGACACGTATGGATACGCTTGATATATTAGACTATCGACATCATGTTTCTTAGGAAAAATAGCTTCAGCCTCGAAAGTCACTGGTATTCCGGCACTATCAGTCATAGGTGTGCCTGGAATATATGACAAACTATTAGCATTGCTACTTTGGGTAGCCTGATATACGGTTGCCTCAAATCTATCTGTATGATTAAAGTCTGCGTATCTTTTTATAGTGTCAGTTGAATAATAGTTATCTTTTAAAGTATAAGTGGCGCCATCGGTGTACATGTTCAAACGAACTAACTCGTCATCAACCCCAAAACACCTTATGAGATTTCGAAAGGACTTTTCGGTTCCTTTCATTTTATAGATATCTACTAAATTATTATAAATGTTTCTGTATATAAGATTCTTTACATCTTCCAATTTATCTGAATATTGCAGTTGTTCTCCGCGAGACAATAACTTTTCCAGTACAGTACTATCGGTGAAGATTTCTGGCGATACAAAGCCGCTAGAATCAAGCAATGATTCCATAAACGGAAGAGGTTTAAAACTACCACTCTCATAAATAATATTCTTTAAATCTGGAAGATTTTTTATCTGCATGTGCAAATTATCAAAATAACTCCCCATTATTTGGAGTAATTTTTTGAGTGTGTTCCTGTCTTTTGTCTCGTCCTCCTCTATTATCCACGAAGGAACAGAGAAATATAATGCGGAATTATTTCTATAATCGTATTCCTTCCCTTTTGCAATAGAGCTAGTCAACAATGCATTAACATCTGCATGTGCAGAATAGATGATAGGATCTTTGAATTCTGTTATAGACCCATGTTTAAATTTACCGGAGCTAGACATGTATGTTTCCATAGCAGACCCAGTGTTCCTAGCATTAGAGGTATACCCAGTCCAAACACCATTAGAGATCCTCCCAGAATAATCTAAAACAGCAGAATCGGTGGCACTAACTCCAACTTTCCCTTCATTAAATTTATAATACACCCCCAAATGTGTATTGGCTGTATCACTGTTGGTGCCTCCACCAACTTGTGTAAACCAATATCTACCAATTTCTTCAGGGGTACGTTTTACTTTCCAATATCTAAACTCATCTATAGATCCGGATAACTTACCGTAACCCCTGTATATATTAGGAGTTGAAGTTACGGTGCCAGAGGGGGCTGTGTTCAAAGCGCCGATTGTTGCCACCAAGGCACCACTTACATAGTCAATTGTACCAGAATCTGGCGTGATTGTGTGATTATGAGCGCCATCAACATATAAAGAGGTTTTAACAATGTTGCTACCAGAGTTAATAAAACTTATGGCATAATGGTGCCAAGCATCATCTGCCACGGCAGCCTTGGTCATATTCTGACCAATCGAAGCAGTTTCAAAGCCGGCTGTTCCCGACATATAGGTCACCAAGAAAACTGGATCATTTGTTGTAATAGTTCCAGTTAACTCTACTCTCAGACGCCCATAGCCCCTACTAGAAGACATGCTTGAAGTGGTATATACATCAACGATTACTTCTCTTTGTGTTCTATCGACGTCATCTTCCGTGGTTAGCCATTGGCCCTTTTTTAACCAAAATTCCACGGTGTTTCCGTCATTACCACCAATCTTAAGATTAGATTCTCTATTCTCAGAAAGATCCCATATGTTTGCTTTATTATTATCTTTCGCCCAACTTCCGGTGAAAATGGAATCAGCTGCGTTTGGACCACCTTTGACTGTGATATATTCTAGAGTAGACGGTTTGCCATAAAACGTTTCATTGGTGGTTACTCTAAACGAAGCTGCTCTGGTACCCCAACCATCTGGAGAAAATACTGCGTAACCAGTTCTTCTAGGATATTCATTCTCAAATATATATTTATCCAAAAACGAAGAACTGTTTTCCCACTCTATCTTTTCTTTTAATGATCCATCGTATGGGTATGTTTGATAAACTCTTTTAATCGAATCTTCGTAATAAGACTCTGCCAGCCCGTAATGCGCAAAATTCTCTGGCTTACTGTAGTCGATGTGGGGTATAAATCTACCCCTCTCTTCCACTACCGCATCCACTAATTCTGGAGATTCGACTGAACCTCCCAAATCATCAAGGCTTTTATTCTTCAATACCTTTATGTTCTTTCCATAAAAATATTCTTTTGATCCCATCTATTCCACCCTAAATTTGAAAACTTCTTCTTGTTCTTTCCAATTTTGATTGTCGTAATACGCCAGTTGGATCCCATACATATATCCGGATTCCAACATCGTCATGTCTAAATCAAAATAACTTCCGGATGCATCGTAAGAAAGTTGCGTATGCAACGTGCTTCCGGTGCCAAATGAAATGGCTTCCAAACCGTCTACCGCCCTAAAGATTCTAAAAGATGCACTCTCTATTGTCTGTATTTCAGGATCTCTTGAGGCGACAGTGTAAATTGTCGGATTCCAATCTTTTTGTCTCGTGGTTACTCTAAACCTCACCGTTTCGTTTCTGGAGTAAGCAGCCTTCATGTTTTTAATGTTGTTGACATATCCCGGACTTGTGTTGTGAGAACCAGCTGAAAATCTCTTTAATGTGTCGATACTGCCGGTGTGATATTGTGTAGCACCCAAATACCACACATCGAATAATCGATCTAGATCCGGATCGCTGCCATCTTGAAAAGAATATGTAGTATAATCCGATAAGTGTGTCACACCAGATAAATCAATGCTCCTATTTCCATCATAGCCGTACTTGTCTTGGTCCAACCACAAAAGCATTTGTGAATCAACCCCTCCCGAAAAAGTGGTACTATCTACAAGATCATTTGGCCCTGATTGCCCACCTGTAGTATTTGCAAGAATCACACTATTGCCGCCAGCACCAGCTGCAGCTGTGAGGTTACATGTTTTATTATCTGAACCTGCGGCGCCCTCGTTTGTACCGGCAATTGCAGCAGTTATTCCAGCAATACCGTTTGTTGTGTCACCAGCACTTGAACCGTATCGTACTTTTGAAGTATCCGATTGTCCGTTAAAAGCGGAAACGAGCAAAGTTGTGGCATTTGCATAATCATTGCCAGTGCTAACATGTATTGTATCTGAGCTTGGATCTCCGATTCCGTCCTGAAATGTGACTGTAATAGTTTCCCCAGTGCCGCCGATGCTAGTTGGTACATTAATTGTAAAACTATCGCCATTTGCAACAGGATCTGTGTTGATAGCACTAGTACAAGTGGCAGATGTAGAGTTGCCCACATCTGTAATAGTGCGCGCAGTTATTCCTAGAGCACTGACATTGTTGATGGCAGATTTAATTGAATTCATAATATCACTTGTATTCGAATCACTAAGCATACCAATCGAACCAGCAGCCATGTCACCCAGGTCATCGGTCACACTATCGTTAGAAACATTAAACGTAAACGTTTGACTATTTCCATCCGAGTCTGTAAGATCGAAACTTTGACCCGACATCGTAGCCTTATTGGCTGCCCCTTCCAAAGAAAATTGTGCCCACGCAAATCCCGCTCCTGGTGGTCCAGAAGTTGAAGTAGCTGGTGCGTTAATGGCAAAACTAGCGCTATATATGCCAGTCGACACCTTCCCCCCTTTAATCACTTGTCTAGCTGCATCTGAAACATGTACTTCATCCTTAACCAACTTTAAAGGAAATGTTTGATATGGCCCCGTATTGGCGGCGCTGCCCGAATGTATATTAACATAAATGGCGCTTGTGACATCCGGGATATCTCTCAAATGCCCCCCAACATAATTATAAAGATAAATAGTGTTTAAATTTTCAGGACCAGTCATCAAAGAACTGCTGAAATGTAAGTTAGATCTGTCGTCCTTAATCGCAGAATTCCAACGAGCCTCAATTAATGGTCGTTTAAAGAAAAATTCTGTCCCCCTTCCGGAAAACTTCTTTGTATAATAAGATCTTTTAGCACCCTCTAAATTGTGAAGAGTGGTGCTAGTGTGTAGGCCACTAGAGTTGGAATTGTAAGATTCATAACTAGCTGATAAAAACACACCCAAGCCGTAGTTTTTAGTGGCGTCCTCATCTGAAGCCATCCACTCTTCAACTAGACTAGTTATATCAAGCTCTAAATCCTCATATCCCTTTTCAAAATATGTTTTATAGTGTGGCAAGTTTGTTGTAGAGGCATAAGTTCCAGTATGGAAATCGCCGCCAATGACATCCCATGGTGTTTTATCTTTGCCTCCGCTAAAAGTAGCGTTATCCACCAAACTTCCCTGTGAGCCATTAGCTAGTGTAACATCATTTCCGTCTAAGCCGGCTGAAGCCGTGAGGTGCAATGTTCTATTATCAAAGCCGGTATCACCACCATGTGGGCCGGCAATAGTGGCAGTCATGCCGGCTAGCCCATCAGACGTCGTACCAGCAGTTGACCCATAACGCACCAAATCAGTATCGGCCTGACCATTAAATGCGGATACAAGTAGTGTGGTTGCATTCGCAACGTCATTACCCACATGTATATGAATGGTATTATCATCGCTAGGTGTGCTTATGGTGCTTTCAAATTTAATCGTAACCGTATTGCCAGATCCGCCGATATCAGCTGGCACATTAATTGTAAAATTATCCCCATCATTTCTAGGGTCTGTGTTAATCGCACTAGTGCATATAGCAGTAACTCCATCGTCGTTTCGGTTAATCCAGTTAGCCTCGTCCTTATCGGCATATTTCTCCATATCCGTACCGATACCTTCGTCCCATGTATTAGTGACGCCGGCGACAGTCAGGTGATATTTTCTAGGCAACGTAAACGGATGTTTTACGTTAAACATTCTTAAATAAAAGTCTACAGAACCGCTAACCGGTATCGTACCAGCAGATCTGTCATCGATAACCTTCGCCACAGAACTTGAAAAATTCAATAAAATACGAGAAAGTTCCTGTGAATATCCAGCACTAGAGGTTGTCTGGCCATAGATCGAAAATACTTCTAAACTGTCAGCTTCTCCCATATTCGAGCCGGTGGCTCTTTGAGTGTCTGCTAGGCTACTCTTGTAAGCATTGGTAATTGTTGTATCTGCGCTAGCTGTATATCGTAATATTGACATTATTTAATTGTCCCTTTAATATCTAAATTAGGATATTTGATCTCATATATAACATTTTCTGGCATTTCTATCATACGTCCATCTGGAGAGGTGTATAAATCAACGTTGTATGCTACGCCAGAATAAACACCGCCGGTCTTGTTAACGACTGTAACATCCGTAGTATCAACAACACCCGGTGTTGTATTAATTATCTTGTATACATCTGTTATGTGAAATGGTTCTCCAATTTCAGGATTGAAGTTTAAAAAGTTTTTAATCCTCGCAAGAATTGCAGCGAACACGTCCACCTTGTTTGCATTAACATTAGCTATAGCAACAAAATCAATACCCAAGTTAACCACTTTTGCATCAAGTATATCAACAGTGTCATTGATCATTCTATACTGATTTAGCCAAGTTTTTAAATTTTGTTTAATCGTATTATTGGCTGTCGTCATATATCCAGCTTCGTCCTCCGCTACAACATACAAATTCAGATTTCTTTTAAAAGAATCACTATCCTGCAGCACATTACATTTTCTAATAGCACCAAATTGTCTAGGCATACGATAAGCCAAGCTTATGTAGTCTTTCTTTGTTACTGCTCGATTTTGAGTTGCAAAGTTATGAGATATCCTTTGTTTTAATTCATGGGGAGTTGGAATGGTTATATCACCAGTAATGGATTCTATATTTGTTGTCTCTAAACTATTTCTGACAGTATTGAGTTTGTTGCCATTCGTTGCCCCTGTCGAAGGAAACACAAAGTTAGCTTCCAAAATCTCCGTTATAGAACCAGCAGAAGCATTAACATTAGATCTTTCATTGGCCCTGTAAATAACTGATAATGACGTGTTCGCAGGAACAACACCAAACTTATCAGTCTCATTTAATACAGCCGGGTCAAATGTAGCTTGCGTAATATAATCCTTTGCATGTTGTTTTAAAACAACATTCTCTGGCTGATATAGAGGAGTCGTTTTAAGTTCGCTGTCTGAGCCGTATCCAAACTGCAAGAACGTTGTACTCTGAGTTGTTTCAATTGAAAATCGTCTAGGTACAGAAACCGCCCTCAATATAGAAGGCACCAATGTCCGATCACCAGACCGGTTGGCAACGTTAATATAGACCGTGTTCTGTGACAAATGATCAACCTGATAATATTCATGGCCTTCGGAATCAACGATGGAAACCACCTCTGCGATAGATTCGCTAGCAAGTGGAATTTTTAAAAACTTTTGATATGTACCAATTGAGATTGTCTCTTTAAAATATCTTCCAGAAAGCACTTTACCACTAGCTTTAACAGCAAATGTCACTGCATTTCCCGTCTCATCATCAGCTTGCGCGACGACGATCTCATTTGTTGTCTTCGAAAAATCAACATCCTCTGTCAAAATAAACGAATTACCACCATCCGAACCAAAACGTGAACCACGCGCAAGAATAGGGTAATAATCTTCATCTGGCGCCGTGCCGTTAGAATCGGCTGGAATTAGGGTAAAAAACGTCAAAACGCCATGAGAAGACGGCTGATAATCATATTTATAACCCATCTGGCGCCCATGTTTGAGCACATTAGAATATTCGTTAGAAGTTGCCAGAAAGCTTTCGTTAGCTTGATAGTCCAAATAGAAAGACAAAATGTCGCCAACATATGCAACCGTGTCAAGCATCAAAGAACCAAAGGATGCAATATTAAAGTCTTTGTATGTATCGGGATAATATCTTTTGGCGTAGTCTACCAGATCAGCTTTGATGGTAGTAAAATCTCTGCTACTATAATCAATGGCCTTTGGAACTCTCTTATCTATCGGCATTACTAGTGGTACTCCATTCTACTATACTTCTCTGAATAATTAGTCTATAGATATGTTTATGTCTATCCGATCCTTTAGCGAAAGTGCGGGTACTACGTAGTTTATGATCACAACTAACAAGTGAGGATCTTCCGGTATGTCTCTAAAATCCACAGAAGGGATTTCAACATAGGGCATATATTGCTTTACCTGCTGGTAAATTAATCCCCTAATATCAGTCTCAATACCTTCAGATTTCATCTTAAACAATTGATGCCTGAGACCTACTCCAAATTGAGGATCCATAACCCTCTCGCCCGGTGATGTTAGTAAGAGCATTTTCAAGTTTTGTGTAACCATATCTTTAACCGTTTCGTTCATGGCATACCCGTAAACCGGATCTCTATCCATCGGTAATTTAGCTGAAAATGCAGGCATTGCTGGTCCCTCTTGTTTATAACAATAATTAGTTATATTACAATTTTATCGATTCTATTGTGCTTTAAGTTAACTTACTTAAGTAACTTGGTTGATAAGGGTCATGGCCGGGTTGGTCTGGTTTTGGCCAAGCATTATATTTATCACCTTCTAATATCCAGAAGTACCCATTTTCATCAGGGCCGAAAACATTTTCGTCGTATTCCTCACCCGCTTGCTTGAAATTATGGCTATCAATACTCTTTTCGTAATCTGCAGCTTTTCCGTCATCGTAGAGAGAATTTGTTAATATCCAATTAGTGCTTGGATCAATACCTACGCGGAAGCCCGTATCAGGATTTCTATCTTTTTCATCTAGAGCTTCAAGTCCTGCTATGGTCGCAATTCTCTTGTCTGCGCGCTCACCTGTTTCCGGGTTTTCAAAATATTTCTTAAAGAAATTGCTTTCTTCGTCCATACACATTATCGGCGTCGACGTCTTATAAGCTTCTCGGTGTTCTGCCAGTGACATACCCATGACGTTAGACGTCTTTCCCATCCACATCGGACCATATGGGCCATAACCTAGATGCGACATCATCATCTCAACTTTCCACAAGTTTTCAATCAACCGACGTAACAAATCAGTATGCACCGTTACAGATGTCGTTTTGTACGCCTTGCCGGTTTCTGCCAAATCAAAATCTGATTTGCCTTCCCAATAAGCTTCATTGTTTGCATTAATCCATTTTTTCCTTGTAGACTTGCTAGTCCATTCTTCGTCTATACCTGTTACAACGTTCGAGAAACCATCTATGTACCAGTCCAATCCATCTCCAGTGTGGCTAATATGGCCAGAACTATTACCATGGCCATCATCTCTGTACAAACCAGTTCTCATCCAATAATGGCGGTTTTTGTGTTTAAATATTTTGTCATCGCCGCCTGTAGGATAATTCTTAGTGCCATAATCCATCATTCCAGAACCCCATTGGCCACGGGTGTTCATGTACATATAGTCTGCTTCGCCAGCTTCCACTTCTGCTAGAGTTTCCATCGGAGTTTTTTTCGCGGATGCACCAAAAATAACTTCCCTAGTCGCTTCCCCCTTCTCCCAATCGACCATGCCTTCACCGGTAATCGCGTATTTGAGTCCAGATGCCAACTTCTCTTCATCCATTCCCGACTTATTTGGCAAATCCATAAGATCTTCCATACTTGATAAGCCATCACCAGCCTCTTCTACAAAAACAAATTCAGTCCACTCAATTCTTCTATCCGCCAATATTCTCAACACATTGTTAATGCCAGCTTGACTTCCAGAGCTACCCAAATTATGTGTGTCTTCTTTCCAAAATGTTTGCAAGGCAGATTTTCTAGAAGTTCCATCGGAGGGCCAATGCTCGATATAATCAGGACTTAATAACTCTTGTGTTCCATCCAAAATAGTTGAAACATGTACGCTATCGGTGACATCAATTGTTTCTTCTTCACCCTCGTAATTAACAATTGTATAATTCTCTATTGTCTTCCTTGTTTTGCTTCGTGCAACCGCAAACCCTCTACCCCGCATAAGTCCGTGTAAATCGTTATCGCCAATAATTGCCTTTAAGGCTGCATTATACCACTTCCACAATGCGAATAAGTGAATCGGATCTTCTGGTGGCCACTTCATCAGAAGCTCTATATCGGGAAACTGGTCAGGGTTAGCCTTAATAAATTCCATTAACTCACTGTAATCTATATCGTAGTCTTTAACCTGCTTTGTTGTTGTCTTCGGTCCTCCTATCCCATGTACGGTGGTAGTTTCGGTATCCCAGCCATATGTTATTTTTTCGCCCCCCTCCTTTATTAACTCAAAATTATCAATGGATCCCGGCTTAAAAGAAACACCCTCTAAAGAAGCGTATCCCATGGAAACCATATTCATGTATATATAAAATAAGTTATTGCAGATATCATCATTTTGCAAAGTGGCACTAGTGCAAGGTGGAGTATACCATTCTTCCGCAAAATTGGCTGCAGCTATTTGTAACTGTATGGACGATTTACCTATGCTACCTGCGCCAAATGCGGCCAGGTGTTCAGGAAAGTCTGTCACGTTTTTAAGGCCGCTCGGTAAAATATATTTTTTATAAAAGTCTATAGCCTTAGCTTTAAAATAATCTATAATCTGATCAATTGTTAAGCTCTTGTAGAACATCCCTATACCGCCACCCAATCTAGATTGCAGCCAAACGTCCGGAGATTCCGTACAATCAAAGCACCCGTCTTCTGGGCCGGTCATGTCCATAACTTCCATAAGTCGATTAATCATGCCAATGGCAAATTGTTGACCATCTGAATCTGTGTAGTCTATATCTTCTATAACAGCTTCGTAGTATCTCTTGAGAAGATATAGTTGATGACAAACCGACAAATCCTGTACAGCTTCAACGCTCTGCATAACCGGTACCATGGAGGTCTGTGAGGGCCAAAGTCCAATATCTTCAACTTGCGAAGTTTTAGTCAATGATTTGTCTTCAGCAGCTGCTTTAAACTCTGACGGCACTGCCAACACTTGATCAACCTCCCAAGGTTCAGGCGCCCACCCGTCTCCTATGGATTTGGCCAACCTAGGTGGCCACTCAGATGGGCCATAACCCTGATCAGGACATTCACCCGTTGCAACAAGAAAAGGTATATTAGGTTCTATTGATGTTGAATCCGGATCGGGCGCGCCCTGACGCGGACCTAAACTCATACACGGAGTGACACCAAACTCCATTGGCGCCATTTTCGGATCAAGAGAGTCGATATATTGACCCAAAGTTATAACAATCTCTGTATCATACACAGCTTCAAGCTCTTCCGGATCAGGTGGAGCCGGCGGTAATGGGCAAGGTTTCTTCTTTCTGAACGCATCTTCCAAGTCATCCCACCACCGGAAATCAACAAACGCTAGCAACCAACCCCAAGGTGTCCATGGGAAAGAGAATGCAGTACTGCCATTCATTGGTCCAAAAATATTCCAATCAAAATCATATGCATCTTTATCGCTACTGCCACTATCCCACTTATACCATTCCATTTCAGTGACATAATCCATCGTCTTACCAAATTCTCCCAACAAGTGCTCTTCTGGTGGAGGTTCTGGCGGCTCGAAAACCTCAGTTGGTCCGGTGGGAGCTTTAAGGGCGGCAGATTTGTATCTCATGTATCCCGGATCTAGTAGCTCTGCAATACCCCTGATTATCTGAAATGGCGTCATAGCAATAATTGGAAGAAGGTTAACAGGAAACCCTCCAAGCGCAAAAGAGGGGCCACCACCATCTGCTTTTGAATCCCCGGACTTATCATCAGTAGAATCACTACGATAGTCATGTTTCATAAGTGTTACAAATAACGTCTTCAAGCTAGCCTTTGTATTGCTAAACAAAGATCTCATATGCTGATTATTTTTGAAAGCAAATACCGAGTACAACCCAACCATCGAAGAGAATCTAGATACATTTATAGACTGCGTTACCAATTTTCTATATGCAGGGTGCGCAGCCATTTTGTTAAAAAGAGCATCTTCATGTTGCCAATATGTCGACACCATCTTCTCTATTCCAGTTGTGAATGGTATTTCCTCCTCAACTTCCACCAAAGGATGAATATAAACTTTTGCTTCCGCCTTAAGAGCAGTCTGCGTATAAAAACTAGTATCTTGACCCAAGCCCACATTAGTATATACCGGATTACCATTTTCGTCATAAGCATCGACGGGGTAGGATGTTGGGATTGTCGCTTCATCCGGATCTAATTGTAATTTTTCAGCTATCTCTGCAGCTATGGGTATATGCAAGGTCTTTGATTGTTTTGCTTCCACAAACGCATTCATATCCACTTCTTGTATTTCTATAAACTCGCTAACCCTAAACGCTTTGCTAGATGCATCGCTAAATTTTGTGGCACTCTCTTGTGTCGACGCGCCTATAAGACCATCGTAAAATTCATTGCCGCCCTCAACATCATTAAAGGGAGAAACGTAACTTAATCTAAGTCCGTATTTCCATGGCGACTTTGCACCTGTCGCCAAGTTATATGGCATATCGACTAATGTCGGATCGCGATTCCATGTCTGAGTCATGAGCCAGTTAACCCATTCGGTAATGTTCAGAGGTGTTTGTCTTTTTAGACCCTTCTTTAGATTGTAAAGCCCTTGAGTGCCTTTGTCTGGGAATTTAAGCCATTTTAAATCATGTTTTATGTACCTTTCTAAAATAAAGCCACCAGAAAAGACATCTGCCCCCAATTCAGTTGTAGCATCAATCCACTTAACATTTTCTTGACCCACAAACAATGGAACAGAAGCTTCCGGGTTTTTCATTTGTCCATTATCAATATCAATTCCAGTTAATTGAGATTCCTTAATCACACCCTGCTGCTTTAATGCTTCCAAATTTGTGGCAAGGATTTTATCTGTGTTTAAGCCAGAATCGTTCGTTATGGGGCCATGCACATTAATTTTTTGTATTGTGCGTTTAAAAAAGCGTTTTTCCGAAGACTTTGGCATAATATCTTCAAAATCTGTAGCCACAGGTATTGGCCTATAATTTGCCCCACGAGGCTTTTTATTAACGGTGATATTTCCAAAAGGAGTTATTTGTTCTTCCGGTGCACCATATCTCAACATATTCAAAAATTGTTGAGCCGGCTCCATACCCCAACCCTCTTGTCCAGAGAATATCTCCCCTATAAGCGTATCCAGTTGATCCGAAACAACTTTAATCTGTTCCAACGCCATAAACCCAATTGCGTCTTGCACGGTCTCAAGCTTGAAAAACTCTGGTCCTATTCCTGTTTCCTCATCCACTTCTTGTGGCCCAAAGGGATTTATAAAGGGGTCATTTAAAGCCTTTCTATCATCAAAGATATCTTTTACCACACGAGTGAAATGCACTGAATATGGATACCCAAACATTTCTTTAACCATTTGCATGGTTTCGCGAGCAATATATTTTAAGAAAAAGTTGTTTTTAAATATCTCTCCCATCTTAAATTTGGCAAAAACAAATATTCCCCTCAGTGACAATTCAATAACCACCAATCTTATGGCTAACCGAACCACACCCTCAAGAGCAGCTTTTTTAAGAGGTGGGTTGTCTTTATCTTCTAGTGAACCTTCAACACAAGCTAGTCGAGCCATTTTCTCATTTATTTTTCGTAACGCTTCTGGGATATCCAATAAACTAGTTTTTACATCAGGCTCATCATCGGCGCATGGCACACTCAATATTAACGCAGAGGCAAATTCTTGAAATTCTTCCTTACTAAACAACTCAGAAGTTGCGATACGATCTGCGATTTTTCTCAGTATATACTGATTAGCCAAATTGTACTCCGTAGCAAAAGCTATAGCCATCTGAGAATGTGTTTTGGCATCTTGATCCGCGATCAAAGCTTCTTGATCTTCTGACGTCGATGACGAATTTGGCACAGTTTGTTTTGTCATGCCATTTGATTCCCACCCTTCGTACATGACTTCTGAAAACGCTGTAGATTGTGGTGACGTCAAACCTATCAAACTAGCGGCCATTTCTTGATCATCACCACCCGATGCCAAATAGGCCAGCAGTTTCCCAACCGACTCCCCAGCACTTTCTTCTTTAGAAGTTTCAAGTATTTTTTGTACCGATTCAAGAGGATCCTCAAAGGGATCGATGTTTGACAATATAACATCATCATCCAACAAAGTACCACCCTTAATAGAGACATCCATTGTTCTTTCTGTAAATAAGCTTGTGTTACCATCACCGGCATCAGCAAAAAGCAGATTGCCGTTTACATCAGTTATGAATATAATATAAGGGTCTTTCTTATCGCCAGCCAAACCGACACGAGGATAAACACAATACAATTGTATCCCTCGATTAAATATACTCTCTGTACTGTTGAAACCGGGCATTTCATATCTCTTCACTGAAGCCATTTTATACACGTTTCCAACAGGCACATCATCCAGCATTGGCAAACCAAAGCCGCCCAAATTCTTAAATTCAGTCGACGGTTGCCACACAAAATTACTTCTATTCTGCAAAGATTGTCTAAGAGAGGGGGCCACACCCTTACCAGCACCCTTCAACAACTCAGCGACTGCAGCCGCTTCCAGCTTATTGACCGAGCCTTGATCTTCTAAATCCAAATTGTTTACTTTGCTATGCATTCCAGGCCCCATGCCGGTTTTGCCGGATTCGCTCCCATGGCCACTCTCTGTATCGAAGAATGTAACTGCCGGCATGAAATTGGAAAGATCTGAATTAAAAGCTTTTCTGGGGGCTATAAACATCGCACCCAAAACTTCTCCAACCATATATTGCATTGGTGCAAACTCATAAGGGTTGACCAAGTTAGCATAATTAATTTTTTCGGCGCCGGGTGGGGGCGTAGCACCACACAAGGGTAGGGGCATTTCTATCGGACTATCTGGATCGCGGTCCATTAATTTAGCTAACTCAGCCAATTTATTAACCCGATCCGTTTTCATATTTTCAAGCTGCTCATTACACAATTCCGGATCTATATCTCCGCACTCCAAAGCAGCTTTGAATTTTGGTGGGCATGCTCCATCATAAGTACCGCCGGCTGTCTCTCGAATTCTTTCCTCTTGAGCAACCAAACCTATGCACAAGTCTGTGTCTATGAATCCTCCCAAAATTTTAAACAGATCTTCTGTTCTCTCCTTGTCCAAACAGCCTGTCAATGTTTGATATCTCTTTTCTATAAGGTTGTAAACCACATCTATAGTGCCAGGATAGGCAGTACCGTCCAACAATGCGCAAAGTTCAGCAGTCGTCAAAACCAAAGATAAGTCTTCAAACAGATCGAACATAGCAGCTATCATATCCGCTTCACTCAAATCTCCACAATGCTTTTCATCAAAGAAATCCATCGCCTTTGCCATCATATCTGGTTGAATTAATTCTGCCAATTCCTCTTTACCACAACCAACATCTTCTATCGGAAGCTCTACAACCTGTCGTATACAAAGACACAAATCCAATATTTCTTCCAACACTTTTTTAATAAGCTCAACCAATATCTTTGCAATCGTTTTCAATAATGCCATCTTTAAAGCGGCTTTAATGGATGCAATCAAATCGCCAACCATCAATCTAGGGAATTTAAAAGATAGCTCGTCTGGCATGCCATCAAATACTTTTTCCCAGTCTGTATCCATCAACTTGTCTATAAATTTAATTGCGCCGGCCAGTTTTCCTATAATGTCACGACACACATAATCTGGCAAATTCGATATAACATTAACAAGAATATCCTTATATTCTGCGACTTTAAGACCAGCATCGGCCAAAGGAGCCGTGCCAAAGAATTGAGCACCCATTTTAATATTGGCTTCTTCTAAAGCGTCTTCGTAGTTAATCTCTTGTTGGCAGAGAATTTTTAAGTTCTCTGGTGATGGGTATGATTTGTATGTGTCACGAGATGAGTCTAGTGCTGTTTGCGCTGCCGAATATTTATTTTTGGCCTTTTTGGCTTCTTGTGAAAGCGCCTCATTTGCAGCCGCAGCGTGACCAGCGGATTTAGCCATAGTGTTTACAGCTTCTTGCATAGCAGCTGCCCATGGGGAGTTTAATAATATCTCTTTTAACGCATCGTAATCAAGTTCGTCCATGGCCTTGCGGCACAACATTTCTAAAATCTCGTTCAACGTCATATTCAACATCAAACAATGAGCAATCTTTGCCGCTAATGTACCGACGCCGGCGTTGTTAATAACCTCTTTATATACAAAATCGATCTCTTGAGCGTACTCACTCTTTGCGTATAAGCCCGGTGCTTTGTTTGTAAAAGCGTCGTAAATATAAGATGAAGCTCGGAAATTTCCTACCTTCTCCATTGTTGCAAGTACACTTTCTAGCTTCTTTCTTCTCCTAGGATCGTCAAGTTTCTTATTCTCAAATTCTGCTTCTTCTTTAGTTCGCAGATGGGGCGCCAATTCGTTAAACACAGTAGCGCCTTCTGGCCCTCCCCATTCTTCAGCACCAACTTTCTTTGATTGAGAGATATGTCCAAAACCTTGTGTTTCTCCCTCCGTAAAGGCTTTATCTTCTCTTTTCCTTGTAATTAACGGCACTGGGTATGTGAAAGCTGTGACAAAATCAGTCCAATTTCCACTCTTTAACACCTGTGCGCCGTTCTTTCCAGTCATATTGTGATGGTAATAGAAATATGCTATGGTCCTAGTACTATACTTTTCTAGAAGGCAATTCAAGCCCTTGGTCAGAGGGGTGGCACCCTTATAATCCCCCATTGTTGTGGCTTTTTCTGATTTATCGGATGGCAAGGATATTTTAGATTTATCTGCGACAACCACAAATTTTATCTGATATTCATCATCCAAGCCAATTTCTATCAGGTATTCTATACCTTCCTGCTCGGTACCAGCCTCATCAAAAATATTAGTAGGCATATCGTTACTTTGAAGAAGACCCCTCAAACCCAAATTAACGAAATTCTCCAACCTTTCAGCTTCTTTTATTAAATCGACATAAGGCTCGGAAACATGAGTCGTAGAGAGCTTAGATGAAGTCCCCTTCGATCTCATTATTTTTGTAGCCTGTTCTATATCACCCAGCAATGTTTTTGCTTCAAAAGTTATGCTTCTAGTAAACCCACACTTATCATAATCAAAGGTATCAACCTTGTCAGGCATAGCTTCCAAATATGAAGCAGGAACTCTGACCAATACCGAAAATTCAGCACCTATTGACTCACCCTTGCTGTTTTGTGCGCCGGGTTTAAAATGCCACGATCTCCATGATAATCCTTGACTAGTTTTATCAGCAGATAACGTTTCCCATACTGCAGTTTTACCATATACATTAGGCCACCTAGCGAACCCAGCCTTATAGGCGTTCTCAACCATGTTGGGCTGATTTTCTGGTATTGTGCTTGAACTAGGATCCCACCATATCTTATTATAAAAGTCTAAAAGTTTTTCTACACCCTCTATAGAGGCTTCGCGGAGTCGATCAGGCATCTCACCAATTGACGCGTCCTCATAATCAGTTTTAACAGTTATCCAGTATTCAGCGCCATATGGCAGCGACTCATTCTTGAATGGTTGACATGAATCACGTTTTCGCCAATCAGGGAACATGATTGATGGGTCACCAGGAAGCGAATCAACAATAAGAATTCTTTTGTCTAATTCAGTTATAGGTGTTAAATCACACTGTGCAGCAACAATCTTTAACCCGTCATTTGGGCCGCCGTATACTACAGCTGTGCACAACCCCAAAGCTGGAGAGCCTAAAGATTTTTCTCCAATTATAAATTGTGTCCCACCCCCTATTTTGGCACCCACCAATTGGCCATCGTAGTTTGCAGACTTTGAAGCATCTGATGGATCTAAATCAGAATAAGTAAGTATATTAGTTTCTACATCAGTTTGTGCTTTTTCCCTTTCTTTCGAAAGCACATCATCAGAAAAAATACCATAAGAAGCTGCATCGGGAAAAAGCTGGGCGCGATCAGACATCAAGGATAAAATAAGATTTTCACCCTGGTAATTCCAGGCTTTCATTAATACTGGTTTGTCATCATTGTAGGGTGCAACATATATGTGTGTTGCTATTGTTGCCGGCTCTTCTACCTTTTGTTCGTCTTCAGCATCAGTAGCCAAAGGTAACTCGTCACAATCTGCAGGTACGAAGTGTATGTCGCCGTTTTTTTCTTTATATGGATTGACTGGAAGCAAACACTTTTTAAACCAACTTTCTGCATTAGCCGGCCATTTACCACCAGTAAATTCAAATCCATACACGCCGGCGGAGCTATCATAAGCTTGCTTTACATAAGTTGCAGCACTTTTTAATAAAGACTTGGCGGGATATTTATACTGCATCTCTTTTGTAGCTTGCAGCCCCAATATCTTGTAAGATTGGTTTTGTGTCTTAGAAAAAACCTTATTGCCAGGGAATGGGCCTTTGTCAATTAGATTTTGACCATCTTTGCTATAAATCGTAACAGATAGGCTAGAAGCGCCTTCCATGGTATCATAAGATAGGTTGATCTTAAATTTAATTTTGGGCAACGATGCTGTCATTCACATATCCTAACTAATTTAAATGATGATATCTGCTACAAATATAACCCTTACCAAACGGAAACAAAAACTCAAAATCATCTAACTGCTGATTAATCTTATTAAATATAAGATCCAAAGTTTCTGAAACATGCTCCACAATGCGTTTCATGCCACCTTTAAAACACCCAACAGAAAGCGTTGTTGGTATGCCAAAAAATGGAGAGTGATGAAAGTGATTCATCAATATAATATTGTATTGCATTTGCGCTTGCATAATTTTATGAACGATCCCATTCAACTGTGATATTTCCTGTTGAAGGTATTTCAAAGCCACCAGTAAATTATCACCCTTTACCATTGGTTGTAATTTGCTACCATCATTTCCCGCTATCAAATCTACGCCGAAAGTTGCACTATTAACCTCGCCTTTAGAATTATAACGCTTTCTCTTGGTTACTAATTTAATACCTTCATCCCCACAGATCCTAATACCATCTGCAGACATTCCAATAGCAGAGTGTCTAGCCGGTTGACCCATAGAGCCTGCCGCTAATGGCTTCCACTTGCCATCCCACCATGCACCCTTTCCATATCCAAGATCCGAATCTATGTTGGCCATTTCACTAATTTTTATAAAGGCAGCATCGGTCTTTGGGTTTATGTGAGTAGCCACCTCCATACCACCTAGCTTTGCAGAAGGGTGTGTTTCTTTTTCACCCCTCCCTATTCCAGCAACTAAATATAATTCCCCACAATGATCTTTTCCGAGACCACCAAAGCCAGAATCCAATTGATCCACTCTGTTTTTACCAGCAATTATGCCGGCATTCGAATTGCCAAAACCAAAAACGAGGTCGTCATCCCTCAATATTGGAGCAGGGTAATCAGTTCTATAACCACCACCCCCTCTTCTTCTGCTAGGATGGTGTAACGACCTTTCAGACACCCTCTTGCTTCTTTTGGGTTTATTTCTGTATTTCTGATTCTTTGGATCTATTCCCATATCTTTTACCTATTTAAAAGCCAAATTTCTTCTTGTGTTTTTCTGCTAGCTTTTTCTGTTTCTCTGCTGTCCAAGGTTCACCTTCCTCTACGCATTTGCCCATCATTGGCTTAGTACCCGGAGGACAATTGTTAGAAGATGGTGATTGCCAATTAGGATCAGCTGGTGATGAGGGCCAGCTAGCTTTTTCTGCACTTGTTAAACCCAAACCGCCGCCGCTTATCTGCACCCCCGACAAAGCTGCATATGCTATCGAAACATCTGGGATCCAATCCCAGTCAATCCTGCTAGACTGTCCTCGCAATTGATCTATTTTTTGCGTAAGATGTTTTGGCAAAATACCAGAACTCACCCAGTCACCAATAGAAGAAACATTTTTTCTTGCCGCAGACTTATACCAATGGCTGTTGATATCTGAAAACTCTTCCTCTTCTGCCATCACGTTATGCACTGCTTCTGATTTAATCATATTTTTCCCGTACCATCTAGACTCTTTATAACTAGTTAAAAGCCATTTTTTCTTATTTGGTCCTATGGGTAGTGTATAAGTTGGGTTATGCGAAGCAGCCGCTAAGGGTTGGCCGGTAGTCATGGAATTAGCTTTAGTACGTAATTGATAATAACCCAAGCCACCATCTCTTATTTTACCCTTTTGCATAAGTATACAAAGAGCAGCATAAACCGTGTCTGGGTGCAACTGCTTTCTTTCGTCTTGTGCTTTGGAATTATTAAGATCTATCGTTCCAGCTGATACCCAATTACCGTTTACTTCATCCGCACTATACAAATTTCCAGGTGTGATGGTAACAGACAAGTCTATAGCCCTTTCTGCGTATATACCTTCTTTAGCTATAACTCCAGAAACTTTAATATTCTTTTTCTTCTCTTTGACTAATTCTTGAAAGTATGCATGCACAACCTCAACAACCGCCATCAACTCTTTTACAGTACCCTCAGACATGTAATAATTATACCTTTTTGATATATTTCTTATCGTTTATTGGAACCATTCTGGATGCTCTTTCTTCATTTTTTTCACCAACTCTTCCTGTTTTTTCGAATTCCAGTGCTCCCCTTGAGGTCTGCATTTGCCCATCAACCAAGTGTAACCCTCTGGACAATTTCCAGGGCCGCCGGTACCAACGCTAGCGGCAGCACTATTATCAACACTCTGTGGTCCCGGACTATTTCCAGGGGCTGGGGCGGCGCCCTCTGGAATCAACAAGTTGCCCTCTCCCGTAAAGTTCGCGGCAGTATATTTTACAGGTGTCCACAAGACTTTGTTAATACCACCCTTCTTCTTGCCAATCATCTCAGATCCGCCAACAGTTCCAATAACATTAGCATCAGGACAACCCGGAGTTGGGTTTTTCAAACTAGAACCCGGCTTCTCTTTGGGTTCATGTGGTTTTAACAATTCATCCAGCTGTTTATCGACATCCACCAGTTTGTCTTTTAGCGGCTTTATCGCAGCTGTAAATTTGTTGGCATTGGCATAGTCACCCGACTTAAAACTATTCTTATATTTACCTTCAAGTATTTTAATCTCTTTTATAGAAGCGTTTTTAAGTTTATTTAAATTATCAAATTTAGCCCTGTCTTCTGAAGAAAGAGCATCCTCTGGTTTTGGAGGAGTCGATGGTCTGTCCGGTATATTAGCAGCTTGACCTAGGGTTGCTGGAACTTCTGGTTTTTTCGTCGCTGCTGGAATAGCTTCTGGGTTGTCACTACCATTCTTTTCGAAGTATTTGTGTATATGGGGAAATTTTCCGTCGTTTGTCCACGATATAGCATTTTTCACTAACGTATCATAACCGCTAAAAGCGATCATAGATTTGCCGTTATTATAACTAAACCCGGCGTCACCTAAAGTATTCGGAGTCTTGAGCTTTTTACCTAAAAAATAGTTTGTGCTGTGAAGAGTGAGGGGGGCAGCGGATATCCCATCTGTCATAACTACAATTGTTTTCCCCGTCTTACCTTCAATATGTTCTGTGACCAACTCTCCCACATTGTTATAAATAAGATGGTCTGCGTGTGCCATGACAATATGTTCTGGAGCTTCTCCAAGCTGCTGCACGGCATTCTTCAAAGCTAGACCACCCGAACCAACAGCAATAAATGTAACTCTAGAAGAGGGATCCTCTAAAGACCCCTGTATCTCTTCTTTCGCCCACTTAGTAATATAGCCGTTAATGATCTTCATGACGTTTTTCTGGTATATAGGCCAATTGCCCGGGTCATGACGATATTCCTTTGCAGTGCCGCCGGTAGCTTCGGCTGCCTTTTCTGCAGCTGCCACAACACTATCGCTATCACCTGATCCCTTATTACCAAAAAAAGCGTCCCAATTGCTTTTATAAAAGACGGAGTGAGGATTCTCCGCCCTCTTTCTCCTTCTAAATGCGTTAATCCCGCGTGACCACGGCAACTCTGTTACAACAAAAATATAATTTCTTTTATTTTTGTTTAACTCCGCCAATCCCGCAGCTATCCTATCAAAATCATCATCATGAAAACCACCCTTATCATGAAAAAAGAACATTATTTCTGGCTTAAGTTTTACATAATTCCTACTAACATTTGGAAAAAATATTATAGTTTCTCTGCCTGTGGAGTCTCTGTCCACAGCCTCCATTATACCATTTCCTACAAGCTTTTCGTAATGTGTAAAACTTGAAACATTCTCACCGACCAAGCCGTGCTTTTCCATCTTACTATACCATTTGCGATGAGTGCCTCTACACGGTGCTTTGTTGCCAAATGCAAAACTTTTTGCAATACTTGAAACTGGAAATTTGGGCAAATCATGACCGATGCTGCCGGCGGCCATATTATCTTTTTTAATTGTAGCGCCGGATCCCAGCACAGGCCCCAACCCAGCACATTTCTTTTCCAATGCAGCTTTTGGTTTATCTAATGTATCTATGCTAACTAAGCCAGGTACGTCTGTTAATAATTTTACATACTGACCACCCATCTCCAAATGATCCGGGTTGTGAAATCTCACTTGTACTAATTGTCCCACATTGGGTACAGGTATGTTTTTATCCAAAGAGTAGAACGTGGGTAACCTATCTATGTCATATTGATGTTTCCCCACCTCTATATCTGCCATCTTTTCCGGAACTTTTCCAAACCACAATTCCGGAATCCACACCTGTATTTGCGTAATTATTCCCGGAAGCTGTAAAGGATCTGCTGGTTGGTTGAAGGTTTTGTCGACCCAACTATGTATCTTAACTCTTCTGCCAGATTTCTGACCGCCTTGATCAACACGAAAACACACACCTGTCCAGACCATTGTCGTTAAATGCGACATGTCATATTGCATAGCGTTTTCTAAATAAAATCGTTTGATTAATGCTAGGGGGTTGTCCCTATTGACTATGCCGCCAACACCTTTAAACTTGTGAGTGGCATTTTGAAATTCCGGAATCATAAACGAATTTAAAGTCCCGGGTGGGAAAGTGGCTATAGCACTTTGGGATGATACATGCCTATGATCTTTTCCGGCGCCTGCCATTTTATGCAGTTTCCTTTATCAGATCGAACAACTCATCTTTATCTGAATCTGATAAAGAACTTGAAGCCTTATCATTTTTGCTCAACATAGCAGTTATCTTAACCAACTGTTCATTAGACCGTTGTAAAGTTTCAACATATTTCGCAGCAACCACACCAGAGTCTCTATGGTTCTCCTGGGACTGTTTCAAATATATAAGCAAATCTGTAAGAAGGCTTTTCGTTACTGCTCGATCATGCCGTATATTACTTAAAGCTTCGCCTATGATGTCTCCAACATCATTTTTCTTTTTTTTTATTTTATCTCTTCCGTCCATTTTTTCTTAAAATTCCTGTATTTTTCTCTCAACTTATTGAGATTATTAACAACCTGTTTGGTATTTAAGCCCGTTATTTCCCTTATATATAGGTAAATAGCTTTTTTGTTAAAAATTTCAATACTATCCGGATTAGAAAGCAGAATCTTAATTGCCTCTAGCACCTTTCGCTCGTTTGTCTTTAAGTTGATTTTGTCCCAAGTGTCAATCTCCTTCCACAAAGACTCCCAGAATTCCCTTTGAACTCTTTCTCTGTAATAATTGTTTTCTACAGATAAGTGCCTTTGCTCCAACTCTTTGGCCATCTCTTCATACTGCACTTCTCTTTTAATTTTTTGAGAATTCTTCTTCACCTTGTGTATAAACCAATTTTTAGTTATAACACTAAAATAAGAAAAAGCTTTAGAACCTTTGTTGGCATCGTACTTGTTCAATACAGTTGTTAACCATATCTTACACTCGTCCCTTAAAGAATCTATGTTTGGCAGTGTTGTGAACTTATAGGTATAAGTGATTTTATCAACCATCTCTCCAAAAGCAGGTTGAATAAATTCAATATATAATTTTGATCTCTCGGTAGTATCTTCGCTAGCAACATAACTTATAATCGCGTCTTCATGTACTTTAGTAAAGTAATAGTTTTTACGTCGCTTCTTCCTCTTCGTCTTCATGGTCGCTGTCATTGAACTCTCCTTCCTCATATTCTGTATCGGTAAGAGAATAAACGTGTTCAAATTCTTTTATCTCTTCATGAAACTCTTTAGTGTGATCGATCAACGCTTTCAAAGTCTCATCCCCATAATACATTTCTAATTCATAAATCGATTGCACGTGATTTTTATATACATCCGCAGAATCAAACAGACCGCCAATGCTGTCGGACACAAAGAGCAGCTTCTCTAACACATTCCTCAAGTACCATATGAAAAATACATTTAAAACCAAAGATATCGCCATCACTATGCTGATAGTTGTCATGTTAACACCATTTACCTATTTCTCTCAATTTCTCTTTTCTCGTCCTTCAACTCTTCTTTTGCCTGTTTTATGAAATCATTAACTATGTCACCAGTCTTTCCAGCCCCCTCTTTCTTTGTAGAAAAAGCTATTGGAGTTTTAAAACTCTTTTTGATAGCTTCTGAGCCGCAATCAGGACAAGAATCAACACCCTCATCCATGGAGTGGAATATCTGTATCACCTCTTTACAATAATCACATTCATATTCGTATCTAGGCATAATTAATTTTTAGTTTTTTCAAGCTCTTCCAACAATTCGTTATCAAACGAAACTGCCGGCGGATTTGAAACAACTAGTTCACTTTGGTCCGGACCTTGCACATTAAAGTTGAATTCTTTCAATGTTGGCACAATGTCGCTTTGCTCCAAAAGTGATTTTTGCAACGCCATCATAAGGGCGCCAACTGCTTGATCTGATAATTTCATTTTAAACTCCTTCTTATTTCTTCATAATCAGCGTCGTACATCATACGAGCTAACTCTATAAACGATACTTCCGGCTCCCATCCCAGCTCTTTTTTTGCCTTTCGAGCATCTCCCAAGAGATGTGGCACTTCATGAGGTCTAAAATACCTAGGGTCAACTTCTACATATTTCAAGGGATCACCTAAGCCGGCATAGTTAAATATAATATCCATATATCTCTTAACCGAGTTTGCTTGGCCGGTTGCGATAACATAATCATCAGGTTGGCGCTGTTGCAACATCATCCACATGGCGCGTACATAATCACCTGCAAACCCCCAATCCCTTTTGGCATAGATATTGCCTAAAGTTATTTTATCCTGCAGGCCATGTGCAATTCTTGCAGCTGCCATCGAGATCTTCCTAGTAACAAATGTTTCTCCGCGCCTAGGCGACTCATGATTGAACAATATTCCACTAGATGCGTGTAGGCCATATGACTTTCTATAGTTTCTTACCAAGTTATGTGCAAACACTTTTGCACAAGCGTAAGGCGAAGCCGGCATCAACCTAGATTCTTCATTGAAGGGGGTCTCTGAATTATCACCAAACATTTCAGAAGAAGAAGCCTGATAAAACTTTGTTTCCGGAGAAACCTCTTTAATCACGTTTAACAATCGAAGAGTCCCCATGACTATGCCATCGACTGTATTTTCTGGTACATCGAAAGAAACTCTCACGTGAGATTGTGCGGCCAGATTATAGACTTCATCCGGCTTATATTCCATAATCAAACGAAGCATACAACTAGAATCATTCAAATCAAAATACTCAAGTTTAAAATTAGGGTGCTTGAATATATGATCAATCCTATCAGTACATATGATGGAAGATCGCCTTTTCAACCCTACGACGTTGTACCCCTTATTTAACAAAAACTCAGCCAAATAAGAACCATCTTGTCCAGTAATCCCAGTTATCAATGCAGTTTTCACTTTACTCCTCGCACACTTGGATAACTAATTGTAAACCATTCGCAAACATTTTTTAATGATTCTCTTATATTAGAATAATTTTCTTTTCTCCAACCCAGTTCAATTAGCTTAGAATTATCAGAAGGCTTTCTATACTGCCCTTTTGGCTTGCTAGTATCCCACACAATGTTGCCCTTAAACTGCAATATGTCTGCAATCATTTCAGCAATCTCTTTAATTGTATACTCTTCTGTGTTGCCAATATTAATAGGATCTTTTTCCTCATAGTGATCCAAAAGAAACAAAAGTATATCTGCCAAATCTCTAGAATAGGTAAATTCTCTCAAAGGGGAGCCGTCTCCCCACAAAAGAATATCAGAGTTAGTTTGTTTAGCTTCATACATCTTGTGAATTATAGCAGGAATAACATGACTATTTTGCAAATCAAAATTGTCACCTTCTCCAAACAGATTGTTTGGTACTGCAGTTATAAAATTACAACCATACTGTTTACGGTAGGCTCTAGATTGCACGTCCAACATTCTTTTGGTATATGCATATGCAAAGTTTGATTTATGTGGGCGCCCTGAATGAATCCGACCCTCCACCAAAGGATACTCTGTCTGATCCGGATACACACACGTGCTTAATAAAGACACCATCTTCTTCACACCACTCTTGTGTGCACAATTCAAAACATTGGTGTTAATTAATATGTTGTCATAATAAAAGTCTGCCATGTTATCCATATTAGCCTTTAAGCCGCCAACCTTTGCGGCCAAATGTATGACATAATCTGGTTTGTGATAATCAAACAACTTTTCAACCTGACACCTCATTCTCATATCACATTGTGACGATGACACATAGAACGCTTCCGGCCTAATTCTCTTTAAAGCACTGCCAACCATGCCAGTGCCACCTGTCACCAAAACACTGCTCATCGCCGCCTCTTGAATATTGTGATTCCATTTCTTTCTTGCAAATCGTCATGTACCAACTCCCAGTGTGTATTTTCCAGCAATTCAGCTCTGACCTTTTTGTTTTTAAAAACTCTGGAATCATCCAACACAATCACGCTTGTGCGATCCTTTAAAAGAGTGTATTCAGAATAACTCGTAAACTCTCCACCGTCCAACAACAACACGTCAATTTTATTCGGAAGAAGATACAGCACGTTTTCACACTTATCGTAGTCCTGAATATCGTTTTCTCTCCATTTCAAAAATCGATCATCGTACCCTTCATATTCTTTAATGTGTTTGATTTCACTAACCCCATCTGTATCAACTATTCTACCATAAATTAGCTTAAGCTTGGGTACCTTGTGAGCAACCATCAACGGAGTCCAATGTTGATATGCCATATCATAGAACTTCTTATTTGACTCCATGGAGTACAAAATACTAGCATCATTTCTCTGAGTCAAGCCATCCATCAAACACTTGGTACTACCTTGTCCATTCCACGTACCAATTTCTACATAATTGTTATACTCCCTGTTTAAGGCCAATTCATGAAGTATTTGTCCCAGGCTAGCATTTCTATTAATTTGTCCGGACACTGTTTCCTCCTATAACCTCTTCCCACTTAACAAAATCTAAAATCTCTGTGGAATTCTTTTTAACCGCTTCGTACCTATCATTTAAAAAGTGTAAGTTATACAGCTGCGCCCAATCGTCCAAAAACACTATTGGCAACTCCTCAAAATACCTCATTGCCCTTTCTTTTTTTATGATAGGCACTCGACCCAAATACAGCGTTTCCCAAACTCGATGACAATCTATTCCGTTTCCTCTAGGACACACGACCATCCTGTGGTCTAAAATGTCATCAACATAATCTTTATAAGACCTGTTATTTATCTCGGCATGATCCAAAGATATCTTAGTGGTCGCAAAATCTAAAAGCTCACAAATCCCATGAACTGCTTTTCTAGAGTGATGAGTGTTTAAACTAAAATTAGCGTAAACATCTTTAGTTGGTTCAACGGACGTAAAACTTGAAAGCACTTCTACTTTTTTCTTTGCAGATTCCCAACCTTTACCATGACCATCTAAAACACAATTTTCATGATTTTCTATTCCCATAGGGATCCCCACAACTAGCTGATTTCCTGTATCTGCATTTTGCGCAAACCATTTTTTGATACACTTCGGAGCACGACCAGCCATCTCGTCTGTAATTGGATAATCGCTATTTCCGGTAATTAGGATAGAGGGTTTGTGATGATCAGCTAGCCTATCAAACAAAGAAGACAAATAATCTGTTTTACAAAAGAATACATCCTCTCCATTGTGAAGCTTCGCAAATTTGTTGATTTGAATTAGTTCCAATATTATTCACCGACTTAACCTTCCCAATATACCATTCCACTCGTCATAAACCCTTTCTCGTCTTAAGACATTGTGTGTGGCCATATTAGCTGATATCTCTTTAGTATCTATTATATCAAGAAGTTGTGACAAATGTTCAAAAGAATTAAAATATTGTATATATGGCATATTTTCTTGGTCATAGAAATCTGATAATTTAGCCCAGTGCATCATCACTTCATTGTTTCTATAGTTGTTAGGATCTTTTACCCCCGCAAAAATAGAAGAGTTTGGTGGGTAGCCATGAACTTGATTCCAACTCAACTCAGACATAACCCCATGATCATGATATTTGGACCTCAATTCTTGCAAAAACTGATAACTAGGGAAGAATAAAGGTATATTTGCTGTATATTGCTCAAATATGGACATTGTTGAGGCATTATAGGGTACATGCACTATACCACGATAATTGGCCAGATCTTGCCAAGAATAGCCGCTTTTAAGCACTTTTTCCCTTAAAGACAATCTCGGTATCGATAAACTAGGTTTAAACTTAGAAGAATACAGAAATAAGTCTTCTTTACCAGTATACTTTGAATTTGTATATTCACATAAGCTGGGAATTACTTGCCATTTTCTTTGTGTGTATAACTCAGTATATCCTGAATCATATTTGTTGTTTGATACCGGTATAATTTGACCGCTATCAATGCCGCCTTGCAAGTACTTATTAAATTTAATCCACTCGACCATATTACCCGAGAAAGGATCTTCATACCTAGTACTAGCTACAACTATGATCGGTTTATTGAATTTTTTATATAAGAGAGAGAAGCATGGTGTGTGTGTTACTATGAAACCATCATATTTAGACAACTCATCTTTATAATGATCATAGAATCTATCTGCTAAATCTTCATTTATATTTCTCCAAGTATTCTGGTTCACATGCTTTACTTGCTTTGTCTTCTTACCCATAAGCCATGCATGGCCAGAAATAGACCAATCGTCTATCTCGTGCCCCAATTCTTTAAATATATGTTTAATGTCAGCGATTACTGATATGTGTAGATCTAGATTAAAAAACTTCACTGCAGCGCTGCTTTGAGGGCTGATATATGTTCTTGTACGGTCTGTTCGTTTTCATCGAAAACTTGGCCAACAAACTCATAATTTTCTCTTAATATTGGGAAAGAGTTTTTTTGATAAAATTCATCATGGATCATAACATCATCTTTTATAATCGGCATAATAGTTTCTGCCAAGAATTCGTAATCTGTACCATAAGAATCTCTCTTATTTGATGTGTTAATAAGATTCTTGATATCCGGGATAACATCCTTTTTACAACCCCACATGCCGCCCAATATCGGATATCTATGCCACGGATGGTCTCTCATTATATGAAAACCTTTGTCGCTAGCTAGCCATTCATCAACTGCCGCCTTCTCTCTCTTATTAAGACGCGAGTCGGTATCTCTACTAATCATCACATCAACACCGTCTTCTGATGCCGGTTCAAATCTCCAATACATACCTGTCCAATCACCAAACTCAGTCTTTTCAACCATTTCTACATTGTCAAATGATTTAAGCTCGTGAATATATCCATAGGGAACACTAGAAGCTACATAATAGCGACATGTCCAATCCGGATAAATCTCTTTAGCCAATTCAGCATTTCTAATTGCACCAACAAGATATTTTGAAGAAGTCCCCCAAAGGGAAAAGGTTATTAGTTTCATATTAAATATACAACTCATACTTTCCTTCATATTTTTTAAACAAATCATGAAGAAAATTAACACCATTTTCTGGAGTATATCTCAGAAGAGGACGCATGTCCTCGTTGTGACTGAAGTACCTCTCCCAGCCGGCGTATCGATAAAACCGATCATAGGCTTCTTTGGCTGTATATGTTTCAAGTCCCGGATTTTTATCTTTGTGCACAAGAAAAACATTATTGTAAGTTAAATTTATTAATTCGTAACCATATTCTTTTGCCAATTCACACATCTTAGATAAACTCATTCCATAAAAATGAGAACTATCCCACCAATAATCTGGATCATATTTCACAGTAAATTTTATGGGGGGCGGGATTTTTTCATTAATTTCTGCAACTATCAATGAAGGAGTGAATTTGTTTAACAGAGCTTTTAAAACAAAGTAATCATACCCATCAATGTCTATATCAATAAGCTTTGGAGTTATATTATCTGTTATACCCTCGATGAGATCTGTTGCATTTGTTGGAGTTATCTTGGTAGTTATTAAATTAAAATTATTTAAATTCCAATTATCATAATAAGAAGCTTTTAATAAATCACATTCAAAGAATATAGTCAAATCCGAATCTATTATAAAATCCATGGCTAGATTATGCTCATAACTGGATCCGATATCTATATAAAACTTGTTATCTGGATCAATTAATTCTATATATTTTTTTAATGTAAGTTTGTCATTATTGCTATTGTTGTTTATTTTAGCAGCTTCGAATTCTACTTCTTTGAATTTAAAATGGGTCACTCAGTATCCTCGCCAACATCCATGTTTGCATATTTCTCATATATACCCTTTTCCTCTTCCCTCTTCCAACCAAAGTTATCCGGATTTGTAGAAACGCCTGTGGGATTAAAATAATACAAACCTACAACATCGTCCATTTTCTTGAACACACTCCCATTTGCAGCCGCCCTAAGCCACATCTCCCAATCACCAGCAGATCTATATTTTTCATCAAAAAGGCCATTTTCTTCATGAATCGACTTTCTCCACATAGGGCTGGCATGTGGCATATTCACCATCTTCAGACTCTCAAAAGAAAAATGTGGGAATGTGTATTTCTTTCCGCCTGAAGAATTATTCTCAAATGTCTCGTTTGGATTGTCTGTAATAAGCATATCGCCATAAACCAGATCAACACTTGAATCTAAGTACAACTCTCTTGCATGCTTTTCTAGAGAATTGATGGCTTTCCTATCATCTAAATTAGCATTCGTGATATAGTCCCCAGTGGCCAAATTAAGACCATAATTCCAAGTACCATAAATCCCAGGATCTGTATCCAGTTTTTCATAAACAATGTTGTCATGCTTTTCCAGGTATTCTTTAATAACAGATTCCTCGTTTCCGGGAGAGTCTGCATTAATAAGAATTAATTCACACTGATCAAATATAGATTGCCTTGTGATATCCTCCAAAAACGGACGGATGTATTCATCACCATCATAGACAGAAGTGATTATAGATACTTTTGGAAGATCTTTTTTAGAAACCTTTTTAACAGATGTGCCGGCAGCAACTGAAGCGAAGTCCTCATAAAGATCTTCAGCAACAAAAGTTTGTCGGATCCACTTACTCAAAGTCTTTGCTTGGCGAGCAAACCTACCATGGTCTTTGTACACTTCACGAAGACGCGATTTGTAAGAACTCTCGTTAGCGTAACACCACATTGAATCTGCTTGCAATACACCGTCCCAAACAGCTTCTGGTTGAACTGGTTGAAGAGTAAAATCAACTTTTGCAAAAAGCGGTTTTGTTCTCATTTTACCTTTTTTGTCTTTAACTGGGGCAAAAAGAAAATCACACTGGCCGCTCCACGCAGGAGCGATTACTGGAAGATTATTGTAAGCTGCCTCGAAAAGAGGAAGGCCAAAGCCCTCTCCGTGGGTCAAAGACACCAATGCTTTAATTTTCGGATGCTTATACAAACTAGTTAACTCACCCTCTTTCATATTACCATGTACAAGGTGGATTTTGCACTTCCTATCTTCAAAGTTACTCAAAAGATATCTAACGCGCTTTTCAGTATGCATCTTATCCAGAACAGAATTAGAAGCAATATTGGTCTTTACAACCAACCCCACCTCATCATTTTTAAACTCTTCAACAAACCATCGGATAGTGTTTTCAAGATTCTTCCTAGGCCCCCACTGTGCCATTGTCAAAAAATTAAAGTCATAACCCAAATCAATCTCGACAGGAATCGGCTCATGATCACGCACAGGATAATTCACAACAGTTATAGGCGTTTGGCAAAACAAGTCAATTTCTTCATTTGTCTGAGTATTTTTACCGGTATAAGAAGTATTTGCAAAAACAGATTTAGCATGCTCCGACACAACAATGATACGGTCCATCATGTTTGCTTTCTCTAGCCACTGGTGTGCAACTCTTGTAGTTTCGATGCCGGCAGTATATCCAACATTAATTGGCGCTATTCTCTCCCATTCGTTTGGAATGGTAACCTGCAGTGACATGTCGTAAGCCCCACCCTCCTGTTGATGCTGCACAGTCTTGAGAATAATGTCATCAAGCCACCTACGCTCTTCTGTATCCTCATAATGCCAGGAAGTGTTGCCCCAAGAAACAGGTACTAAATAAATATCAAACTCGTCTTCATATTCCCGAAGAGACCTAAGAGCAAATCTACACTGCTCTCCGTATCCGGATTGTGTTAAAGCCGGTCCTCTAACAATAACCTTTTTTTTCATGATATCTCCTTGCAAGTCCATGAGTTATAATTTTTCCTAGTTCCCCATGAACCGTTCTCTTCAACTACTTCATCCATAAGGCTAACCCACTTCTCGTTGAAGGTTTCAAAATTATAATTTTCCATCACGTGATGACGACCTTTGGCGCCAATTTCTGCTCTCTCCTCTCTCGACATGTTATAGATTTTTCGCATAGCATCTAAAAAGTCTTCTTTTGAAACCCTATCCTCATAAATATATGGAATATCTTGAGAGCCAATAATACATTTAGAAGCCGGCTCTAAGCCAATTCCAAACCATTCTTCGCCGTCTGTAACCTGTTCCTGCAACCCTCCCGTCATAGTGACAATAATTGGTGTTTCACAAGCCATGGATTCAAAAGTTGCTAGCCCGAAACCTTCAGCATCAGAAATGTTAATTGTGCAATCAGCCATATTGTACATGGCTGCCATGGCCTCTGGTGGGATCTTTTCTTTTGAAAAGAGTACCTGTCCTTCGTTAACTCCCAAATTTTTAGCTATTTCTTGCAAGTTTTGACCATTAGGGTCATTTGGATCTGTATGCATCAATAAGCATGCATTCTCGTGCCCAATTTCATCCAAAAATTCTTTGAACCAAAAAACAAGAGTACCACTCTGCTTCCTTCTAGCATTCCGGTTATTCCAGAAAAATATAGTTTTTTCTGCAACATCTTCATCGTCAAAATGCGCGGAACGAAGGCGAAGAATCTCGCTATCATCATACTTCTTAAAAATATCTGTGTCGACCGCATGAGGCAAATATACACTCTTCACATCTGGTGACACTGTTTTAACGATATCGTCCGTGACCTTAGATATAGTAGCAACACAATCGTTCGAATCATAGCCGGGTTTGTTATAATCTGGATAAGGATAATTATCCCAGACATGATAGTAAACCATCGGTAAAAGTGGGCGAATCTCGTCTTCCATGCCCCACAACCAACCCCAAAATCTAGGATCAGTCATAAACCAAAGCGCATCCGGTTTCTCAGTCCTAATTGCTGATCGTATCATGTCCGGATTACCATACCCGTCAATAGGTATAATAACCCAATCATCACCATAACCATCGACTTTAATTGGATCATAATTGTGGTGTTTAATAGCACCCCCCAAACAAACAAATTTATATCTACCAGTTTTAATCAATGCTTCAATAAAATATCTTGTTTGTGTGCCAACTCCGGATGGAGATAACGGATGATCACTTAATACTAATATCTTTTTTTTATCACTCACTCTGTAACCCCTTGTGGACAATGTTTGGATTTATTGCCATAAAACTCACAGCCACGACAAGCCGATCTGTTTTTTATGAAATTCTTACTTCTTATATTGTAAACCGCTTTATCCACTAAGTTAATAGCATTTTTCATTTTTATTTTCCCACTTGTTGTTTTCACAATTTCCACGTGGTTTTTCTTGGCAGTTCTCTTAAGGAGAGCAAAATATGTCTCCACTTTCTTTGGGTTAATGTTGTGTTTTTTGCAAAAGAAGTGTTTATACAGTGTCAACTGATAGGTTATCATTTTATCGTTCTTCTTTCTTGCGTCCCATCCCCACGAACAAGTTTTCCAATCAATGATATGATACTTCCCATCTTTAGTCTTAATGACCAAATCCACAAAACCTTTAAAATTATAATCATGGCCATCAATTGGCTCCAGCAGCTGTTCCTCTACAGAAACCAGTTCATAATCCTTGAAGTATGTGCCAAGCATAGGTATTGCTAGCGGAGCCAATTTGCGACCCTGCTCTTCCATACTTTTAATCATAGAATTATTAAGATCTTTTTTATCTAACCTCTCCACCTCTTCTTTAAAACACTTCATGAAATAGGCAGATTCATCAATGTTGTGGAATTCATTTACCTTCTTTTCTACTATTACTTTTTCGCACGTGCTATGAATTGCTGTGCCGAAAGCCGTGTATTCATTTCCGGTAAACGCTTTATGTCCATCTAGATGCACTAGTTTATGATAGAAAGGGCACTTAACCCAGTCTTTGAGTTGAGAATAGGATATATGTGGCATGTTGTTCCTTAGTATAAGTCTGTTAGTTCACTTAATATATTGTACAACACTGGACTAACATTTTGCAAGTACTTTCGGTCACCAATGAAAAATTCTTCGAAACCGTTAGCAAAGTACTCTCTCAAGGATGTTATTCCATATGGTGAAGAGAATAAACCCATCGTCATTGTGGTCAATACAGGATATCCGACAACTTCGTACAAATATTTATCAAACTCCAAAGAATATTCTGTTTTCATGAACATATCCGCAGAGGGTAGGAGATGTTCCTCATTATTTTTTAATATACTGTATAAGCGCCTTCTTTTGCCCAGAAACTCTTCTTCAAGCATGCCATTTCCATATATATACATAGAGAACGTGTTTTCAGAGGCATGAGCTATTTCATGGACGATATCATCAATCATATCCTCCTTGTCGTCTTGATCATTAGATACATAAATTGCACCATCTTTATAAAAAGCATTTGTCTGCCTCTCTATAAAATCATCAAACTGACCAACAAAAATCGACTCAACTTCATGAAGAAAGTGTGAGGGAATCTTATTTTCTACTACCCCCAACACGTCTCTGATATCTAGATGTTCTGGGAGCGGATCTTTAATGAAAACAAAAACATCGTTGAATGAGTAAAACTCTCTTTGCTCATCTAGGGCTTTCTGGTTCGAACGTTTAATATACTCAGAGATATTAGTTCTTGTCATTTTTTTACCCTATTTCGCATCTCTTCTAAAATAAACTTTTCCCCTTCTTCTACATCAGCTATGGCTTGTTTATACCCTCTAATCCAATTTTCCTCGGCAACCACTGCAAGAAATTCTGGGAATTCTTGCATCATCACTTCCACCACCATCTCTGTTACAACTTCCCCATTTTTAGGACTCTTTTTCTCTCCAACGTACTCAACCAACCATTCCTTTAAAGGAGTGTCCGGTTGAACCTCTTGTGTCAATACGGGATTTTCCATTATGCACCTCTTAGGTTATTATAACTAATATTATATCATTTGTCAACTAATTTTAAAGTATTCTAGCGGCCAAAGTAGCTACTTTGCTTCTCTCGCCCTTTTGCAAGGCAATATGACCAGCAATGTCATATTCTTTTAATTTTTCCACAGCATGTGTTAACCCATTCGATGTTTCATCTATATAGACATTATCAATCTGTTCGATATCACCAGTCAAAATAATTTTAGTTCCCTCACCGACTCTTGTTATGATTGTTTTTAGCTCATGTATCGTTAAGTTCTGAGCTTCGTCGATAATAATAAATGCATTTGATATAGAACGACCTCGAATATAGGTCAAAGCCTCAATCTCTATAACACCACTTTGCACATAAGTCTGCAAACCTGTTTTGTCGCCCATCAAAAATTCCAAATTATCCTGAATTGGCATAAGCCATGGACTCATTTTCTCTTCCAAAGTTCCTGGTAGGAAGCCGATATCTTTACCCAGTGGTTGTACTGGTCTAGACACAACCAACTTTTTATAGGTCGATCTATCTAAACTTAACACCTGCTCCAAACCAGCAGCTATAGCCAAAAGAGTTTTACCAGAACCAGCTTTACCAACCAAAGTTACCACTGAAACAGACGGATCCATCAAAAGGTTTGTAGCAAAACACTGTTCTTTATTCCTAGGAATAACATCCCAAACACCTTGTTTATATTCAACAATCTTTTTTAAAGGTTTTTCATAGCCCACGAATCTACTCAATGCAGTTTTCTTTTCATTTGAATTGGAAACGAGCATCACCAGCTGATTTGGGTAAATGCTGATATCCTCTTTGTCGATATATATTTTTTTACCCTCATACATTTGATCGATAATTTGATCATCGACCAAGTGAGAAACGTACCCTGTGTAGATAAGGCTAGAATCTTTCACCACTTGACCAACATTGTAGTCTTCCGATAACAAACCGATAGAGTCACATTTAACACGCATGTTGATATCACGTGAAACAACGATCACCTTTCTCTTAGGAGTTAGACTCTTAATTGTTAATGCTGTGCCGATAATTTGATTGTCCGGTACCGAAGGATCCAAAGAAGGCGGCAGATCCACAGGCTCAAACCCTTTAACTGAAAGTATGCCCTTCCCTTTCCCTATCCTAACACCCTTATTTAAACTTCCTTTAGATCTATATAAATCTAAACTGCGGATGATATTCCTAGCGTTAAGGCCAACGCCACTTTGTCGCTGTTTGTGATTATCTATTTCTTCTAATACTTTCAGAGGCAATACAATATCATTGTTTCCAAAAGCCTTAATGGAATTCGCGTCAGTTAGACAGACGCTGGTGTCGAGAACATATATTTTTTTAGCCATCAATAATCCTGGGTTCTATACATAATTATATGATACTATTAATTTTGTTATTTTTTAATTCTTTCTGTCGATGTTGATTCCCAATAATAACAATGAGATGTAACTTCCTCTAGGTTTTTTTTAAAAGCGACGTCGCGGTCATATGATCGCACAACAATCTCCTCGTTATGCCCCTTAATCTCTTCATCACCTTTTACAATATCAGGTTCCGAAGCAAACAAACAACCGGTAAAGCTAAGTGAAACTAGTGCTATGGTAACATCTTTTTTATTCATCTTGTGTTCTCCCACTGAGCGTTCAGTGATATTTTAGAATTATATTAAATAGACCGAAATATGTTAAATTTACCTATTTATAACATAGAGGTACTTGTTTGTGGTTAAAAAAATGCTCCTTCTTTTAATTTTCCTCCCCCATCTCATTATGGGTTGTGCACCAACAACAAAAAGTACTTACAAAGATATACTCCCTAGGCATGCATTTCTAAAAATAGAGAAAGATTTGACAATAAAGGGGGATGGAAAGCAACACTGTGGAGATATAGCGAGATACAGTTCAACTGCTTCAGCCTTTATAGTTAGAAACACCCCACACGGAGCTTACGTTATAACAGCACAACATGTTTGTGATATCTCGTATATTAAGTCTTTTGTTAAAAATATCGAAAATGGCACCTTTCATATGGACTTTAAAGTAATCGATATTGACGGAAAAAAGTATGACGTAGATATCGTAACCGGCAACGAACGTGATGATGTGTGTCTTTTGTGGGTAGAAGATCTATACAAACAATCTCTAAGTGTATCCCCTAAGCCTCCCGAACCCGGAGATCGCGTTTTTAATGTGGGTGCACCTTTAGGAATATTCCAGGTTAACATGATCCCAATACAAGAAGGTATCTATAACGGAGAATATCAATACGCTGCTTATTATTCTTTACCCGCTGCAGGTGGGAGTTCCGGATCTCCAATCGTAAATTACAAAGGTGAGTTGGTTGGAATGGTGCACTCGGTGTATAGAGAATTCAATGCAGTATCTGTATCTCCGACTTATTCCAACCTTGTCGACTTTATCAATTCCAAGATTGAGCGACACCATATTAGATATATGATTGATTTGTATATGAGAGTGTTGGTGGGGTTAAAAGAATCTAATTAAGCTAGAAGCGCAGCGAAAGTACCTTTTCGTTCATAAATCAAATATAGCGCAGACGCCATCATCAAAACTGGAACGAAGACTCCACTTGTCGACAAAAACAAATGAAACGCCATAATATTAACAAGCACTGGCATTGCCAGCACAAGACCCAAAGAAACTCGCCTGTTTGTCAACAGTAACACACCACTGAGAATTTCAACAAATTTAATTAGAGGGAACATATATCCCGTTGCAGCCAACGCGCTCAAAAATGCAGCTGCTTGCCCTTCAAAGATGGGAAGGGGAATAAATCCAAAGAACCCATTCAGCCCAAAAACCACCAGTAGTACGCCAAGAAAAACGCGCACAACATTAGTTGTATCTAATTGCATAACTTTCCTCCTATATGCTTTCTAATATTTTATGATAGTTTTTATGATTTGTTAAATTTTTGTGTTATTCTTTTAAGCCCCACTTCTTTTTGTACTTATTTTCCCAGATCTTTAAACCTAGAATGTTGTACACAGAAGATAATTCACGGGCATATTGTTTTAACTGAAGATCTGAATACATCCTTCTCATGGAAGCGAACGTTTTGCAAAAGTCTTTAACCATCTTATCAACGTCCTCTCTATCATATTCAGATTTCTTGGTATTAATCTTTCTGCTTTTTATCATTTTTTCATCTGCAAAAAGCATTATTTCGACGTAAGACGAGGGTTCGAATTCCACAGTGATAAGCATATAACTGGGGCTGCAAATATACCTGTTGTTTCGCTTTTTCCAATTAAGCATTGCATATCATTTCCTATATGTAGTAAATATCTTGGCAGAGAGTAAATGGGATAAAAAAAACCCCCCTTTCCTTTAGGTTAGGGGGGATAAATATGAGGTATATTTTAGTTATTAATTATTTTACTCAAATGGTGTTGCCAATGTTCCATCGCCCACCAAAGTACCTTCTACGTGCCATCGCGTAGAGGATAAACCGGTAAAAGTAACCACGCCACCAGCCAACCTGCCTTGTCCGTCCGACCCCATATCAAAGATCCGATCATTGCTGACATCCGGCTGAAAGTAATTTATATCTGTTGCATTAGCAGGATCAACCATTCTAACACCGCCGGTATACAAATCGGCGGAATTATCGGTGAGAATTTGGGCTACACCGGTAAAAGCGGTTTGGACCACAAATTTAAATACCAAACCGGCTGCAGCTTTCGGCAACATTATCGACGTACCTGCAGCTCTATTGAAGGCAAAAACCTTGCCCGAATCCGTGTTCTTAAGTTGATCATTGGTGGCGGTTGTAATGCTTACAACCTCTTCTACCCACCCATGTGGCTTTTTGTTTAAATTAACTGCGTTCGGCATTACTGATCTCCTTTCTCAACTCACTATAGTTGTATATTATTCAAATGGGGTCGACAGCGTACCATCGCCAGCCAAAGTACCTTCTACGTGCCATCGTGTAGCAGATAGGCCAGTAAGAATAATCGTGCCACCAGCCAACCAACCCTGTGTAGCTGCCCCCAGATCAATTGTATCGTCATCGCTGACATCCGGCTGAAAGAAGTTCATGTCTGTTGCAATAGTAGGATCATTGATCAGAAGACCACCCGTATATAATTCGTCGGTAGCTGCTGTATTAATTTGGCCAGCGGTGGTGAACGTGGTTTGGACCACGAACTTAAATACTAATCCAGCTGCACACGTAGGCAACGTTACCACAATACCGTCTGCTTTGTTAAAAGCAAAAACCTTGCCCGAATCCGTGGCCTTGAGAGTTTTAGTGGCGGTTGTAATGCTTACAATCTCTTCTACCCACCCATGTGGCTTTTTGTTTAAATTAACTGCGTTCGGCATTTTATTTTCTCCTCAAAAAATATAGTAATTGCATTTACATGCTATTTTTATTATTCACCAGTAAATAGTTCTTGTTTTATTAAAAAGAACGTTTACTTCCGTTTTTTCTTCTTATCCAGAAACTCTTCTTTTATCCGTTGCTTAACAATGTAAGGCTTATCATAAAAATCAGAAAACTTCCTAACCTTCACATCATATTTAGTATCTTCTTCTAAAAGCTGCTTCCTTTTTTCATCAGCTTCCTCATATGAAGCAAACTTAGCAATAACACTCCATGGTCTTCCATGTTTTACCACTTCTTTAGACATATCAACCTCTTTTTAAACTGTCAAAAACTTCTTTAGATCCTCAAGCCTTTTCCCGGGAGCATCTAGCCCCCCAACCATTGTATAAGCCACCAATTTATCCCGTGCAGAATCTTCGTAGATTCCTCTGTGAATAATGGCGCCCCCAGTAAGTGTAGCGAGAGTATCAAAACCATACTCAATAGAGTCCATAAGGCCACCCACTTCTTCATAAAGTCTAGTTCCCCCTACAATAATACTAGCAGCACCTTCTGCTGTTGTTAGATCAAAACCACCTGCCAAAAGTGTCTTCTCTAGATTTTGTTTGAGAGCATTAGAAACAGATGTTTCGCTTTCAACGTTTTTAACAGACGTAACTCCGAAGATCATGCAACCCTTTGTTTTCATGATTGTATCATAATCAGCAGGATCAAAAGCTGTGTAATTCGAATTCTTTGTTGCTAGTACATTAAACACATGAAACAAACCAGCGACAGTGTTGTTTAGAGTTGGCCAAAACTGCTTAACAGTCAGCTGAGGATAAAGCTTTTTAATTTTATCGTTATCGACAATAATCAACGGCGCAAAATCACCGTTCTCTGCCCCAACACTAAGCACCGTCATTCTATTGTAGGCATTTTTTGCCACAACAGGAGAAGCGCATTCACCAGTTGTTGGAAGCGATGCAACCACGCCGACTCTCTCATTGGCGTCTTCACGACCCACATATGTAAAGTAGCGTTTTGCAATGTCGACAAGAGTGTTTACACTTCCGCCCCCAGTACCACCTGCTACTCCAACACAAACAAGAATACGATCAATATTCTCGCCAAAGATTTCGCGAAGTTTATTAAAAATTTCTTGGCTTCTAGATTCGTAAGCGACACGAGCTTTTTCTTGATTCTTGCCAGCACCTTGATCTCCATAATAATCTACATAAAATTTGTGTTCTTCCGGAACTTCCAGAAGAGCCAAATCCGACTTTGCAGTATTGAAAGCGATTGTTTTCTTATAACCTAAGTCATAAAAAGCTTTTGCAATTTTTCCCCCACCTTGACCAGATCCAATAATAGCATATGTTAAGGCTCCACCAGACTCATCTTCAACAGCATCTTTTTTCGCGCCTTCTACTACTTCAGGATCAAAATCCTCAATTTCCAAGCTTGGTAAGTTCAATTCAGTCATGTTGTGGTTCTCCTACTATCAGATCTTGTATATATAGTAGCAATTTAAGAAAGGAATGTTAAAGGAAATTTATCAACCTATTCCTAGGTTAATTTTATACTCTCTCCAAACTTCCCTAAGTTTTGTTGGCTGGCCGCGATAAAACACTTCTTCCGGATAATCTGGATTATATTTATAGCCCTTATCATCTAGAAAATCAACAAAACCTTCGATTCGGTATATCATCGGCAATTGCCCCATATCTATGCCTTGGGAAGAGATGGCCTCCATCTCCTCTTTGATAATTTCCTTAAGTCTGGATTTAGTGATTTTCATTATTTATCGTCTCGCTTTGGAATTGGTGCATGAGAGTGTTCTTTAACGACTGTTGGCTCAACATCTTCAGTTAACACATTTTTTACGATAGTATGACCGAACTGCATGTCATATGAACCGATTTGTCCACTTTCACTTAAAGAGTGCCAAAGTACTTTACCAACAGAGTCTTTTTCCGAAATCCCATATCGTTCCTGTAAAGCTGAACTCAGCTTTCCCTCTTTCATTCATTGGTGCTTAAGGGATTTTAATTCCTTGTCCTCTTCTTTAGATCGATCTTTTTTTGCCTCAAGGTCTTCTTTTTTCTTTTTCTTTTTACCAGTAAGAGTTTCCGGCATTAACTGCTGTAACTCTTCTTTGATGATTTCTTTTAACCTAGACTTTGTAATCTTCATGGAACTTCTCCTTTAGGTATTTATATTAAATAGTGATTTTGTTACTCTATTTCCTTAATTTCGAACTTTATTTTTTTTCGTATTTCATTTATCCCAGCACCGTTACAAGTTTTGCATCTATTCACAAAGCTTATTCCGTTTCCACCACAAGCTTGGCAAGGGGTCTGTTGTATTAAATTAGGAGTCATATGCATCACCCTCATACCAGACCCTTGGCATACTGCACATGAAGTTTTTCCCTCACCGCCCTCGCCCTCACAGTCTAAACACTTTACAGGTCTTTTGTACGCGCCAACCTTTTGTATCCCCCTCTTCAGATCTGCCAGTGAAACTTTAAGTTTAAATACTATTTCTTCATCCGACATTTCTCTAGGAATATTTCTAGGTTGTCTCTTGCCAAAATCCCCGAATATATCAGCAAACCCACGCGGCACACGACCGCCGGAAAAATTCCTAAAAAAGTCACCAACATCAAAAGAACCTCTATTGCCCATAGTGTCATATTGGATTCTTTTTTGTTCATCCGACAAAATCGAGTATGCTTCGTTAACTTGTTTGAACTTCTCTTCATCACCTCCATGGTCAGGGTGATTTTCTAGAGCTAATTTTCGGTAGGCTTTTTTTATCTCAGATTGATCAGCAGTTTTACTAATTTCCAGAACTTCGTATGGATTCATTCCCTAACAACCCTCAATAAAGAATGAAGAAAACATCCATATCAATATAAGAATTCCAACTAATCCAAAAGCACCAATAGCTATATTAACATTTCTTATAATCTTGCCTAAAGGGTCTTTTCCATCAAGTTGGTTTTTCATTCGACTATCCTTACCCTATGTGCACGCGAATATTTACGCGCTTGTTTCAAAAGTGTTTTCTGCCCCTTACTCCTAAAATGCTTCACTTTTCCACCGGTACGCTTAAAAGCTTCTTTAAAAGAAATTTTTCGTTTTTCAACCCAAGCTCCAGTTAAAGCAGTTACCGCTCGATGCGCGCCATATCTGCAATGAATGAAAAAATTCACATTCCCAATATAAGCAGCGATCTCTTTAAATAGTTCCACATTTTTTTCATACTGTTTTCCACTTCTTCTTATTTTTCTACAAATATGAATCAAGTCAACACCTGGATATTTTGAATTCACCTTGCTGACAACTTTGTTGACATCCTCACAATGGTCTAAGCTGATAATAAGCTTGACACCCTTCACATTATAGAGATATCGAAGCTGTTCTTCTGCGACCCTAGAGTTAAAATATTTTGGTTTTTTTGCAAACCCTGGTACAGCCCCCTTCATTACACCAGTATTGGCATACTCATAAAAATTATTTGGTGTTGTATACTCTTGGGCATACACCGTCGTTGTCAATAATAGAAATATAATCAAAGCTTTCATCTTTTCTCTCCTTTTTTATTGTTTAATTCCAACTTAAGACCACACAAATATACGCGTACACCTTTAACTTCCCACGCTATCAAGGTGTCTCCTTCCCTAATTTTGCATGGAATTTTCTCCAAGTCAACATCAACCATGGAAGTTTTGCCATGTCTAGTGAAACCAACACTAGCGAACTTGTTATCGATCAAATCCACAAACCCGACCATTATTAAAAATGTCAAACCAGTTACCAAACCCTTCATCATTTTCCTCCTACCAAGTTATATTCTTTAGCCCATTTTTTGATATATTCAACAGACGGCTGTTCCCTAAGTTTTTTATCTTTCGTATTAAGCCTAAACATCGCAACCAAGGATAATATAATAGATATAACAATACAAAAAATATATATACCTGCAAATATTAAAGCTATATCCATATCAATTGCCATATAGCCAAGTGCTGGTATGAAATGTATCTTCCCTAAAATAAAGAATATGGCAGCCACCTTTGCTGTAGTCGATACATTCCCCAATATTTTCCCAATATCTTTAGACACTCACCCCTCCTCTGATATTTTTATATGCTTCCACTGTTACAGGAAAAAGGCCTTTTGTTATATCCAGAACAGCTATAGCCACCTGTTGGATCTCCCATTGAGCACCTTCGTGTGTCCTGAGATCTACAAACTTTAATATATTGTTTAAATTAGCAGTACCGTAATACTCCGTATACATATTTTGTGGTAGTACACCCCTTGCTTGTTCACGACATATACCAACACTTAAAAGATTATTATAGAAAGCAAGGCAATCCTTATGATGCTTCTTGACCGCTGCAGCACAACCCTCATCATCTTCAAAAGCAAATCCTTCGTACAACTTCGGGTTGATCAAGCTATCCGAATTGCTAGCTTGCCGATTGGATTTATGTTGTGTTCTAAACGCACTCGGCTCATAAAATTCAATATTAAAATCAGTATACCTCCTACTAATCTCATTATATGACCATGTTCTGTGACGATGATGTTGAGACCTCACAAACAAAGGCACTTTAAAGCGAAAAGTCACCGTATTATGTTCCAATGTACTAGTATGGCGATGTTTAATAAGATAGTTGATTAACTTCTCATCACCCTCCTCCATTTCTGTTTTATGCTTACCAAAAGAAACACGGGCGCTATTGACAACAGTAATATCCGACCCCATGTAATCAACCAATTCCACATATCCGACATCATCATTATATAAATTAACTCGTTCTAACATGTCTCTCCTTCTATAGAGAATATTATATATTATATCAATTTTATTTTGGTAATTCAAGCTTTATTTTTGCAGAGAGAAGGGGGGAAGAGCAGCAAAAGCTGCTCTTAAGTGAATAATTATTATTCGGTAGGCTCTTCCGAAGCGTCGGCCTCCTCTGGTTCTTCTTCAATGGCGGGACCATCATCAATGACTTCTTCCTCAGAAGTATCAGTTGATGTTCCTTCCTCGGCGTCAGTAGTCGCATCTTCTGCTTCTGTCGTTTCTACGACCTCCTCACCTTCAATGACGTCAATAGCTTCAACGACTTCTTCGCCGGTCTCCCCCACAACCTCTGCGATTTCTTCAGTTTCAACACATGTACAATTGCATGTATCCGGATCTCCATTCTCACAACCAGTGATCATAAAAAACGCAACCACAACGGCTGTAACAATTCCAGTAAAAATCAATATTGAATTTAAATTTCGCATACGATATCCTCCTTATGCGTGTTAACATGCAGTATAGCATTAAGTGTATATAGATGTAAAGAAAATAATTGATTAATTAAAACATATCGTCGTCAGGAGGTTGTGTCGCAGACCCAGGTTGCCGATAAGGATCTGATAAAGCGTCTTTGGCGAAAAAGCTCACTCTATGATCTTCATCTTCAGTAAGCCCCTGTAATATATCAGTGGGAGTTCTTGAATTGTGTACAACAAGTAAACGAACCTCTGGATTTTCGTCCGTGGCTAAGAACTTTAATATCTCGACTGTATTATCCCCCCAAGGTATATCATCCCTTAAAAGATATTTGGCAAGACTTACTACTTCTACATCCTCCATCTCAACATAAGCCTTGGCAAACATTTCTGGATTTCCTAAGAGAACGTGATCATAGTTATTAATAACAGGATATTTTTTTACAGCTTCAGTTTGCTTAAGCATGTTGTGAAGTTTCGTAAACGTTTCGTCTGAAACAAACTTGTTATTTCCATCCAGAAACTCCATTTCCCCATAATGAAATTGAAACACATTCCCGCCTGTATCTTGGAAAAAGAACAAAGGATCTTCTGGTTTATTATATCGATCAAAAACATGTTTTTGATGCTTCGTGCACCAAGAACCGGCGCTAAACTCACAAGCAGCTGCAAAGTTTTTAAACACAGCAATTGTCCACCCATCATGATCTGGCGTAAGGCGAAGTTTACCCCTTATTGTTATTGGCTTTCCCCTTTCATCCCTTGCCACATCTCCTTTATAAAATTCCATGCCTTGCATGATATCAGGGAACCCTCTCTCTGCGCGCTTTTCTTTAACCTTTTGCCTAGCTTTTTGCATTATACCTTGCAACATCTCAAGCGAAGAAACATTCATTATATTTCTATGTTCCGCATCTATAAAGCTTTTGAATTCAGAGTCAAAAAAATCTCTTATATTATCCCAATGGCCAGAGGCAGTCTCCGCACCTTCTATAATGTCTGCAGCTAATTTCTCATCTCTTTGAGCCATTTTCATTATCCACAAACGAGCTTGAGCTTGGTTCTTTTCTCCGCCGGCTATTTCGTCTGATATGACTTCATCTAGATACTTCACGAAGTCTTTAAGCCACGCCTTTTTCATTAATTCTTTCCCCCGGGGAGACATGTTTCTAAAAAGCATAGGCTCGGCCATCCAGGTAAACCTTCTATCCGGAGATGCATATCTATCAATCATTTTGCGCATTGGTTTAGAAAAGTAATCTATTTGATGCAGCTTGACTTCGTTTATATAGCCGCGCCAGCTTTCATGCAGGAGTTTCATACCTATAAATAGTCTGGACTTTGTAAACGGGAGTTTTCCAATTGGCGAATTTTGAGGGTTAATATGGATGCGACTATTGAAGCCTGTTTTATAAAACCTGTTTTCTCTAGGATATCCCACTCCTCTTTATCCTCACCTTCTAAAACAGATATGTAAGCACTTACCTCGTATATGTTACACAGGGCATTATACAGTTCAGTAACAATTGGCACATCCTCTTTATTTAAACTGCGAAGATGTTTTACCCTATCGATGTGTTTCTGAGCTTCTCTGTGAAAATGATACACACATTCTATAGTCTCTTTTTCACATTTAAATTGACCCTTACACCCCAAAGAAACCGCTTCTCCGTTATATTCTACAGAAGCAACTACGATTGCAGGGGTGTAATCTTCATACTTGTTAGCAGCACAAGATACAGCCAAAATAGAGAATAACATTAAAAGAGATGTTTTCATCATTTCTCCAACTTAGCATACGCAGCGTTACGCAAAAACACATCACCAACCAAAAGTGCTGCAGTATGATCTGCAAATGCCAACGAAACATATTCAATTTTACCACCCGGAGTATTAATGTCTACATCAACACCCACCACGCTAATGGCATCAATCGAAAATTCTTCCAAGCTAGCCACTTCATTACTGGTGCACACACCATCCATGTCAAAATCACTCCAAATATAAATGCTATTATATTTTTCATCCTCTTTGGTCAAAAAGTTATCCTTATTATCGTCATAAATTCTGATATGCTCAAACCCATCTCGAAACTCAGTTTGATTCCCAAAAAACTCAAGTCCACTGTCTGCGATACCGTTCCCGTTTCTATCGAGAAAAAGAAACCCGTCACCATTCGTCCATGCCATGGCCTGTTTACGACCGGGAGTGTGAAGATCAAAATTCACACCACCCTGAATTGTGGTGATATCAAATATGCCATTACCGTTAAGATCAATAATCAAGGGGTCAGACACATTGCAGGGAATAACTTTAAAGACTTTAACTGCAGCAAGTGAATATTCGTTTTCGATACCTTGTTTCAATGCCTCACTGTAATCAATTTGTGCTTGAGCATATTGTGCCTGTGCCTCTAAAGTATTTGGCTCGTAATCTTCACAAAGAGGATTTTCTTCCATTGCTTTAGAGATCGATTTGAGTGCATCTTTTCGAGCAGGGTCAAGCATCGAAATATCTGCATTGCAAACTTCGATTGGCTGGCTCATTGCAGGATAGTCTGGGATGTAACCATTTTTATCAAGCCAAGTGTTGAAATGGGTAATAAAATGTTGGCGGCCCTCAATAAGACCCTTATCAAAAGAACTCTCTACTGCTGTGGGAGTTTGATTGCAGATGTTATTAATTTTAAGATCATTTCTGATCATTACTCGATTTTCTTCGATTCCGCTAATTGCACCCTGTTCCATCCAGAACATAGCCTCTTCCATATATTGCTCTTCGATTTCCGATGGCATCGGAAGAGAATCCAAAAGATCAACCAATTCTGCATAAACGTCTGCCTTTGCAGCGTCCAGCATGTACTCACAAGCAGCGTAATTAACATCTGGTTTGTTGTCATAATACTTGGCGAAAGGGCAGTCTTCGCTCTCCATCATTACCCATTCCGGCACGAAACTTTCTTCATAATTGGCAATAATACCCATGTTTTGAAGCTGCAAAGAAACTTCCTCCAGATACACATAACGGCCAATATCTAAACCGGCAAAAATAGCTGTTCGCAAGCTGTCGATTTTTGCTTGTTCTTCTTCGTCCACTTCTTCGATAATTTCTTCTTCAATCTCTTCCTCAATTACTTCCTCTTCCGGTTCAACAACTTCTTCTTCAATTTCTTCGATCTCTTCAGTCCGTCGCTCTTGAACTTCCCCCTCTTCTTGAACACGAGGTTCGATAAGTTCTGGTTTTTCTGATTCCATTGGCTCTTCTACGACTTCTTCGTCAATAGCTGGCCAATTGGTTTCATTTGGTTTAACAGTGTTTTCGTATGGCACTGCTGTTGCGATTTCCGTTTCTTTTTCGTTAGATCCCGCGAATTCTGTCGCGTTATCTGTGTTGTTGCACCCCATTAGCATAAAAAGTGTTACAATGATAAACTTTTTCATTCTTTTTCTCCTTTTGAACGAAAGTGATAGCTTAAAGCGTATGTATATTATAGTAGATTGGTGGGAAAAGTTCAAGAAAAAAATGGTGGAGACGGCGGGAGTCGAACCCGCGTCCTAAATAAGTCCGATAAAACGTCATTCACAAGGATAGTCAGTTATGTGATACTGACAAACATTTAGTTCTTTTTCTGAACGAAATTATAAAGCTTTTCAGCTTCGACAAGAACATCTTCAGTCGTAAAGGGATTAATTGGATTTCTTTGTCCCTCTGGCTTTAGATATTCATTATCAAAATGCCGACTTTGCCTACTTTCAAGAATGCCAATAGCCATTCCCAAAAGTTCATTACGGATTGCATATCCGCTTTTATTATTTTCACTCATAATATCCTCCTGTGTGTAAGTGAGCGCCGGTATTTATTAACAAGGAACCGGCAAAACCCCGTGATTAAGCCGCTAAGGCGAAATCAGAAAAAGTGTCATCATTGGCACTTAAAGTTTCAGCGTTTTTACAGAGCCACGCTGCCCTCTGCCTTGCACGTTCTAGTTTCTTTATCCAGTCGAAACCCTTACGTCCCCACCATATATAGTATCGTATTTTAATTGAGATGTCAAGGAATTATCTAATAAAATTCCAGAAATTTCTTTTGGATAGGTAATCTGGATCACCCTGATTCTCGTAAGCTTCTTTTTCAAAGATATTACTGTAATATGCACTTCTGGGATCACGATATTTGACCAGCATATATAAATAATCTAAAAGGTACCATATATAAAAACCGACAACCAAAAGTTCTTTCTGTTGCTGAATGTGGATCGATTCGTGGTTTATAATTACCTCATCACCCTCATCTTTGATTATAATAAAAGGAAATAGCGTTATTGCTCGAACATTAATTACCCAGCTCAATAGTTTTGGTATTCTGCTGTTTTTGATGATTATTGGTTTCATTAGAATACATCCTCATCTGTTTCTGCTCCCAAAGTTCCCGCTGCCGGGAGAGCAACAACAGGTTGTGGCTTCGAAGCTTCAGGTACTGAATTCAATTCTTCACCTGCTATTTTTTCATATTCTTTTAAATTATTAACCATCGTCTCCCCGTATTTAGTACCAACAGATCCATCATATGAAGAATTTAAACATATTCTATCATTGATGCCATCGTATATAGCCATAAGAAATCTTCCCGGCAATTTCCACGCGCTTTCTTGCCACTTATGACCGACAGGATATTCTTCGAATATGCGTACATTCTTAATTGGAGTTACCCCCATGGGATCCACGTAACCCCCTTTAGCAGCTGCTAAAGCATTATCTGTTACTCCATAGTCTCTTTGCAATTCCGGATTAATTCCCGCTAAAATAACATATTTTCCTAAATTGTATCGTGTACCAGAGACCCTTTCTCTCAAACTTTCCCTTATATCGCCACCCCTTTCTTCTAAGAATGTTATGGATAATGATCCCCGACCGCCTGTCGCAACCCTAAAACCCTCTTCTACTACGCTAGAAAAATTCGACGGAGCTACTTTCCCAGTACTATGGGAATATATATTAAGCCCTGTTGGCGGATTCCATTCGTCTAAAGGTATACAATTGCCTGGATCTCCCATTTCGGCTTGTTCATTCAAATACTTCCGCCAATTTTCGAATAAGAGTTTCATCTTCTTTTAACCCTGAACCTAATCAAGCCTTCTTTAAAATACTCTTTTGTTGCACGAGCCTCTGGATCAAAACGACCTGTGATGTACTCTACAGCTTTTTCAGTTGAAAACTCAGGATTCTGATACAGTGTAATCGAATCATATAAGTCGTTAAATTTGCCAGACGGCATCTGAATAATATTGTTCATCACATAAAACGTTTTAAGATCACTATACTGAGGATCTTCATGGGGCTGCATTTCTTTTTCTGTTTCTATCTTCGGTTTTTTTGGATCCATTGGGCCTTTTGGTTTCTCTATTTTTTCAGGGGCTTTGATATAACCAAATGCTGTACCTTTTTTTCCACTAGAAGTAATGCTTCTAGTACCTTTCGCAAGAAATTTCCCCTTTTCGTCCCTTATTCCCAAAAGATATTGTTCAGCCGCTTCATAACCCTCATTATCTATTTTATATATGGTTGATCCCAACCAATCTTTTTCCTTAAGTTTCTCTAACATTTCCGGGTTATTATTGAATGTTTCAACGTTTGTAATTGCTTGCCTAATCTGATCAAAAGCAAATTGAGTTGTAACACCCAAACCTGCTTCTCCTGTTTGGCGAACTTGTGAAGCAACCCAAACAAGCGCTTGCAGTTCATGTGGTAATAAACCAAGTTTTTTAGCCACTTTCGCCACCAATCGTGCCATATAACGATAAGAAATGGTATTGCTCATTAGGCTACCTTTGATCTTCTCCCATTCTTTTGCTGTGGAGGCTTTTCTCATATCTGGGTAGAATGCATCGATCATCCAGGTATCAATTGTAGAATTCCATTCATACTCCTCATCGTAAGCTGTTTCCCCGTCGTCGCCTCTTTTACCTGCTAAATCAGGAGCAATAAGATTAAGAGCAAAGTTTGGCACCTTGTGCCTCCCGGTAAATCCTCTAGGTTCTCCCGGTTGTCCTTTTTCTTTTTTTGGAAACGTTTCTATATATTCTCTCAATCTCTCTGAGTTTTCTTCTGTATCATCTTTTATAGCCTTATACATGAAAACAGCTTCTTCCAGATTCAAAGCAAACTTCGCACGAGGAGAATAAGTAGCAATCATTAACCCCAACAAAGTAGCGTCTCTATCACTTTCCGTTTCTTGATCAAGCATAGAACGAATATTGTGATACCAATTCTTAGCCTCTTCGTAAAGACCTTCAGTTTCCTGCGTGCTTTCCACAAGTTGTTTGAAATCTGCTAATACTTTTTCCGGCACCCTTATAACATACCCACCTTCTTCAAATTCTTCAGCAGACATCCTACCCAAACCCTTTTCCAGATCTCTTGCAGCTTTGGGGCCACGAGCAGCTAGTTCACCTTCAGCACCATGATATTTTTGCCTGAGATCTAAAACTTCCGGGTCAGTTTGCGCGGTTTGGTATGGTGTGAGACCTAAGTCATCTTCTTCAGTTTGTTCTGCAACCATTTGCAATGGTTCTTCTGTTTCTTCCTTATTAACTATAGGATCTTCTGTAGTGAGATAAACAGAATCGCCAGTTACACCCAATGGTTCTAAAAGCATCCTCAAAGGGTCAAATATATCAGCGTTTAAAGCCTGATCGGCCAGCATAGCCATGGCGCTATTAAGCTGTTTAAATTGACTTTCACTGAAAAAGAATTCTTTTTCACCAGTATTCTGACGAGAAGCTATATCAACCACATCTTCTTTGAGATACTTTCGCCAATTTTCAAATAAAAGTTTCATACATTAATTATTCCTTTTTCTCACAAATTTGATTTTTCTACTCTTATGTTTATTGGCCAATATCATCGCGCCAATTGTTGAATTGGGGGCATCAACTTCCAACACTTCTTTTTCTGTTTCTTTCCCTTCTTTAAAAGCCCATGCTGCATCTCTCTGGCCACGTACTTTAGACCAGAAGTCTGCATCACTGGAAACTTCCTCAACAGAAGACCATGGGCCACCATAATCAACAGGGCTTCCTTCAGCATTAAATGCATTAATAATCATTCTTCCGGAAGTACTTCCCAATTCACCGAAGATAAAAGCCTCTTGCTCATACTTAAAAGACAATTCTTTACCCATTTCAAAAAGATCCATATCACGCGGAGCGTCTGGTCTTTCTTCATCATAAATTATAATAGAATTTTCTGTCACCTGATGTTGAGCGCCTGTATCTTCATCTTTTTCAATCCATGAACCAACAAGGTCTGAATGAGGGAAACCATGTAAGTCCACCTCTGCTTTTAATTGACCGAATCTTCGAAGGTTCTCTTTACCACTATACTCATGTCGATCAGCTGATATAATTACAAAAGCTTGTCTGTCATACTCAGGATCATTAATTTTCTGTTTTACCCTGGTAAGAGTAGCTTCGTTAATTAACCCGGTCAGCTTCCTCCAACTTTCCATTAACTTTTTCATTCTTTAGGATCCTCAACTTCTTAATTTGTCTATCTATATTAACTAGTTTCAATTCATCAACTCTATACATATGTCTTGTATAATCTTTTCCATCGTTTCTCATTTTTTGCATATGCGCGATACTATCTCTATATTCCTTATCATCTACCCAATTAACCTTGCAATACTTCCATTTCCCCTTCATTTCTTCAGATTCTACCAAACCATATCTAATAATGTTACCATAAATATTACATACAGCTTTTCCTACCATACCCATATTATCCTCCATAAAATTGATCTATAGGCTCTACAGGAGTTTCTTTCCATATAGTTACAATCATTTTACCACCACTTTGAGGATATATAAAGCCCTCATATCCATAAAGTTCTTCTGCTAACGTTGCCACTCTTTCGAAAACGTTATTTTCCCTAGGATGAAACTCTGGAAGACCAGTAATCATTCTAAACTCTTCTTTCATTTCAGGATATGATAATTTTAAAGGATCGTTGTAGATTGGATATAGCTTATTATATTCTATTTTTGCAACATATGGCGTACCTTGCAATTGGCCTAGGCCGGCATCTTCTTGACCCATACTAGTAAAGAAAAACACTCTAGGTCTATCCCACTCTCTAAACTCACCTTTTGAGTATTGACGCCTTCCTCTTTCAGCCATCATTGGATCTAAAGTGGTTAAGTTTTCTGCCCCAACATGATAAAGCTTTACATACCCTTCATCATCCAACTCAACTTTTTTCTTATAGACGTCTTTGTGTTCGTTAATGAAGCTTCGCCAATTTTCCAGCAGTAGTTGCATAGTAATATTCCATCACCTTATTGTTCTGGTATATGGTAGATCCATTTCTTTATGAGCTTCATGTGGAGTCATTTTCCCAGCATATCCTTCGTAACCTTCCATGCCAGGTGTCCAAACATCAGCATGTGGATCTGTATTATTATAATACTCCACCAACTGAGCGTCTTCCATATCATATGGGCCAGACTCCGACATGTGGCCTTGGATCCAATTAGTATATACCTCTTCAGCAAATTCACGCAATTCATGAAAATCTGGCTCGCCGCGTTCGGTGCGACTCAATGCACTACCAAACATATTGAAGATGTCTATGATCACCTCTTCTTTATTTGCGATATTATCAGTGCCGGCCTCATATATCTTTCCATTACGTGCATGATATTCGCCGGCGTTGACCCGGGCGTTTGATTTTATTGGATCCCCACTAGTGCCCGGGGGGCGAAGATCCTGATGATATTTGTCGACCCACGCTTTTTCTATATCTGGCGTACTATAAGCTTCTTTTAATAGATTTGCAGTTTCTTCTTTAATAATCTGATTTAACTTTGATTTAGATATTTTCATATGTTTATTTCCTTATTTTTATTGCGCGCACTACGTAACCACCAACCCGCCTTTGATCAGGTCATAATGAAAAATAAACGCTTCATTATCTATATAAATTGCAACAGTTGCTGGATATGACGGGCCGCGTTGAGGATCTATATCTCCTGGATCAATCTTATACTCATCAGGAGTTAATCCTTCTTCTTGTAGCGCTTCGCCAAGGTCATATATTTGATCAGGAGTTAATCGATCCCAATATCTAATTCCAGTTTCTTTCAATGCCGATCTGATTATTTTATATGCTAAGGCTTCGGGTTCTTCTCTTTTGCTCTGATATTCTTCTCGTCTTTGGCTATTTTCCCACGTTTCACCCTCTCTCAGCAGCCTATCTGTTTCTTCTTTAATGATCTGATTTAATTTTGATTTAGTAATTTTCATAATGGGTTTTACTCCTCCACTATTAAATAGTTATGTTATTGTTTAAAGGCTTTAATTAAGAATCGCTCTCAAAGTAGCTTTCGACATTATATCTTTTTACCAGTTGTTTAAATTGGGGACGATTTAATCCCAAGAATCTAGCAGCTTCACCTTTTGAACGCGTTATGGACAACGCACAGATGAGGAGCGCTTCTTTTACGATGTAAGGTATTGCAGACCATATAGGAAAACCATACAGTTTATTATTGATACACTTCGCGCCGTTCTCTAATCTTAATGCGATAATTTCTTCTAAAGTTAGTGAATTTAACATAACTTCGAAATCATCAGATATTCTCTTTTCTTTCTTTAATTTACGTGATATACTATAGTTAACATTTTTACCATAGTTCTTTTTCTTCTTAACCCACATAGAAGCCTTGAATCAACGAGTAACTAAAGTATCATTGATATAATAATATTGTAGCACATTTTTACGAAAAAGTAAAGCTTTTTTTTTATCTTATAGTTTCTTAACGATATCGTGCAATTGAGCGCTCCATTTCTTTCACTTTTGCCAATGATGCATTCCAACGGCGCCTTAATTCTTTTCCAACATCTGGTCTTATAGCTTCATATTTCTTGATTGTATTTGTTGCCCATTTCTTTAATCGTGGGCTATTTGGATTTTCAAATGCTTCGCTAAACCGATTTGCTATTTCTGGTTTTATATCTAATACTGGCCCTGTGATATCCATACTCCATGTACGTGGGGCTGCTGGATAAAAATCTGCACGTGGAACAGGTTGAACAGCAGCAAATTTGGCAATTGGGTTTCTGTTTAATACCACACTATTGATATGGTTGGCATAATTTGTATAATTTTTATAGTGTGTTAAGTCATCCTTCAATCTAACACCAATATTGGATCCGACTGTCGACCGGTCTAGTGGAGTTTCTGGTCTCGTTTCATCCAACATAGAAATATAATTAATTCCATATTTAGCTAAAACATCTTTTTGCACACTCTCAACACTTCTTCTTCTATTTGCGAATTCTTCTGATTGCGCTGAATACGGAAGGCCAAAATAATCTATATGTGCGCCCGAATCTTGCAATCTTTTTAAAGTATTGGCTGCGCTCTCTAAGTGACGTCTTTGTCTATTCCAACGATTGTTCTTAGCTACATTTCCACCCATGGCTGCTACGATCACTCTACTAGCATCACCAGCTTCTTCCACTTCTCTAACCCACGTGTTTAGAGATTGCCACCCTTTTCCGTTTTGTGCCTTAAAAACAACATCATAACCCAAATCACCCCAATGTTTTTGCATAGTCCTTCTCATAGAACCAGCTGCAGCATGAGAATCACCTATAACATACACTTTTGGTCTTTGCTTAACATTTTTCGCAGCATCAGTTATTTTGGGTTTTATAACAGGTTTAACTTTTTTTCCACCCGTTGTTTGCTTAAACATGTGTTTATTAAGCGTATCTAAAACAATTTTATTTAAAGTATTCTGACTCTCCCTATAAGCTTTGTTATTTTCCCCACTTTTATCGGGGTGTTGGCTATAAGCTGATAGGACATATTTATCATTAACAACAACTCCGTAATTTAAAGCGCCGAAAGCTTTTCCACCTTTACCCCATATCGATTTAATAGCTGGAGACCCATCCGCATTAGATGGGAGGTTGGTGTTAAGATAATCTTTTAAATCTCTCCAGCGTTTGGCTTCACGGTCTTTATCACCATGTGCTTCTCTTTTCATGTAACTAAGAATAGTTTTCGCTTCTTCTTTGTGTTGTGAAAGATAGGGGTGATTTTCGTGATCCAGCAAGGTTTTCATGAAATTGTAGTAACCTGCAGCTGTTTGTTTGTTGTGACTCTTTCCATACCTGATTGCCGGCAGTAATTGGTCTAATTCCATATTTTTCAAGAATTCTGCAGTTTGATCCTCGGTTTTAATACCGATTTCCTTACTTCTTTTACTGACATAATCATTATATTTTTTTCTAACTTTATCTCTGCCTGTAGGTCCCCGGCCACTTAAAGCACGATTAACCCTATTTGAATCCATTCCAGTGTAATTTAACAACCCCTTTAACTCTTCATCTGACATTCTTTGGATACCGCTATTTGGATCTTTGCTGTAAATCAGGTTCATTAGCGCCAATATCGGTTTTGGTGAAGATGCACCATAAAAAACCTGCGCAGAATTGTACTCTTCTAACGGAATAGTACCCCCAATCTCTCCAAAAACAACTCCATGCTGCCAATTCTTTGGGGTTTTATAATCAGTTTGTTTGGCAGGTACTGCAGCCTTAGCAACATGCTGTTTGGTTATAACGGAAGGTGTTTTCTTCAAGCGAACGTGCATATGATCGCGATGATTAGGTTCTGCGTGTAATGCTTTTTTTATAGCTTTGTATTCATCAGTCGACATGTCGCCGCTTTTAGACATGTCTTTTGCCATATTTTCGTACTTTTTAACAAACTCCTTGTCCATGAATATAAACTTTGCTTTTGGTGCCGTATGTCGTATGAAATCAAAGTTTTTGGTATCTAAGTCATCAAATGAGCCAACTTTTGTAAATTCCCAAGTTCTCTTGCCATCTGGTGTATGCTTGATTGCCGGCCCACCGGTAGTGAAGTATGCGATATCAACATCATGACCATCTCTATGAGATTTGTGGCCACGCATTTTGCCGCCACCTTCGTTTGAAACATCACCAATATACAGAATATCATCTTTTAACGATTTAACTGCATTGATTGAATTAAGATAACTGTGCATGCCTTGAGTTCCGTAAGCTTTTTCAACATTTCTTACGTTAATCTTTTCATTTCCTGCAAAAGAAGTCAGCCCACTATCGATCAGATCTTTTTCTATCTTTGTTGTAGTGTCCATTTCCTTGTTAAGATCTGTTGGTTCTACGTATCTATCGACAGGGCTGTTAACTACCGGCTTTGGTTGTGGGGGTTTGGCAGAAACTGGCCCGGGCGGTGGTGTTGGCACAGGATCAGGTGTAGGTGTAGGTGCTGGTAAGATATCAGGCTCATCAGGCTCATATTCAGGTACCTCTGAACCCATAACACTTCCAAATCCGACTTTCTCATCAGGAAATCCGGCTGCCAGTTCTTTTCGGAAAGCATCGCCAGCTTTGCCGGCTGCCCAACTAGGAGGTTCTTCTTCAGATAGTATAAATTTATCTAATGTAGAATTAACAGTTTCTTCAAGTAATTTCTTGTCTATTTCAAGTGACTTGTCTGAATTGACATTTGAAAGCTTTAAGAACCGCCTAATTTCATTTTCTGATAAAAGATCATTCATTAGGTATATCGTCCTTATTAATCCAACAGCTTCTTGAACCTTTCTTTGAGTACTTCAAGATCAAGAGATTCTTGTAGCTTTGAAGTGCTTTCTTGTCTTCTATCCCACGCTCTTTTAGCTAGCTCCGGAGTATATCCACTTGCTTCTTTTCCTTTGATGAATTCCTCCTCCGGATTGCGGTGGCCTTGTGTTGTTGTAGTGTCACCACTCACAGTTGTCGTACCCCCTTTTTTCCGCGCTGCGGCATGCTGATCAGCTGCTTTTGGAGGCGAACTTCCTGCTGCTGGTGCTGCTGGTTTGGCTGCTGCTGGTGCTGCTGGTTTGGCTGCTGCTGGTTCGTCACTTTGAACTACAGTGCCGCCGGCAGCCCCGGGCGTAAAAGTACGACCAAGACCCGCTCTTCCCAATGCGTTTTGAGTTAACGTGGCAACCCTGCTCGCCTTATCCGCATCAGACATATTAGCTGATCTGGGATCATCATTAACGGTTTGTGTTGCTTTTGCTTGGAGGTGCTTTTCTGTTTGCGCATTTATTTCTGCCTGTGTAGCTACACCACCCGTCTTCATTGTGTGCAAATCTTGGCCGGCTTGTTGCTCTGGTGACAAATTGGCCGCTTCCTGGCGCGCTCGATTTAAAGCACCTGTTTTTCCTCCAATCCCTTGTGCATCCATTGCCTTTTTTACTCCAGGGGCTTGAGCACCAGTTTCATCCTGAACTGCTCTTGCAGCTGCAGTCGGTGTTTTAATATCGATCTCTCGCTTTGTTGCAGCATCCATTCCCTTTTTAGCTTTACGAGCTTTATATCGGTCTCGGAAAAGACTCCTGGCTTTCTTAAAGTTGGGATTTTTTCTATTTTCTGGATTTTTCCACCACTTACCTTTCATATCAAGGCCCAAATCCGTCATTCTGCCCTTAACGTCTTTACTACTTAATTTATTCCACGAACCTTTTGCAGTTGAACCTAAGCCCGGGGCCATTTTTCCTTTCCGCCCTTTTGCGTGTTCACGACCAGCAGCTGCAGTGGCGCCTTGTTCGGCATATTTGCGTTCTCCTGGGGGAAGATCTATTAAGGGGTCGGGGTCTGCGCCGCCGAGCAATGGCGGCAATTGCTCATTTAGCACACTCATAATTGCTTCATGAATATACTTTGTTAGTTTGCTTTCGGTAGTCGGAACTGGAACAGGGGAGATATCCTCCTCCTCTTCTTCTGGTTCACCGGTTACAGTAGTCGGAACTGGAACGGGGGAGATTTCTGAAATTTCTTCATCTTCTTCGAGTTCTTCATCTTCGCCAGAGAGAAGCAGCTTTTTATCTTTTTCTTCTTTTTCTGGATCTTGCTCTTGCAACTTGACATCGAACATCTCATCAAGCCTATTGTTGATGTTATGTTTAAATCCAGCAAAGATCTTTTTTGTATCGTCAAATTTCATTCTTTTCTCCTTTTATTCTGCAGCCATTGGTGCTGATGCTTCTTTTGCCGGCGCCAGTGCTGCTGCTTCTTCATATCCAGGCCCCGGAGCCGGTTTCGGAAGTTTTGGTGCAACTTCATTTTCAAATTTATCGAAATAAAGTTGCAGGTTTGTCTTTAAATAGTCATAAAATAATTCTTTATCTTCTGGATTTCTGAGTTTATTGTAAGTCGACAGAGTTTGAGAAGATATTGAATTGAAGGTATCCAAAGCAAAATCACGACCGGTTGCATCTTGACCTTCTATGCCAAATTCTCGCTTCTCTTTTTCCACGGGATCTTCAACCTCGTCGTCTTTGTCGGCACCAGGAATAAATTCTGGCGGCATTGATTCATCACCTCCTTCATCGCTAACCTTCAATTCAATATCTTCTGCCTCTGTAATCGCAATAAACTTATCTGGAGAAGGTGCTTCAGGGGCAGCATCGTTAACAGTGGGTGGCTTAAGCAACCCCATTATATTATAGATCAAGTGGTTTTCAAAAGACTCGCGCTGTTCTTCGTCTGTTGTTAACAACATAAAATCATCTTTAATCGTTGGAATAATATTGTGCAGCAAGTCTTCTAAAGCGTTAATGCCAGTTTTCTGATGTGGAGATTTTTCAGGCTTAGACGTGTCGCGTTCGACCAAAAGCTTCCGGACAATTTTCCGCAATCGCTGTTCCTCTAGAAGCTGTTGTTGCTTTTCTTTGTTTTCTTTTTCTTTTAAAACACGAATAGCCCTTCTCACTTGGCCTCTGAGTTTAAGTTCTTCTGCAAATCTATGCCGATCAATCATTTATAACCACCTCTTACAATAGTGCTTTAAGTAAATAGTTCATAGTTTCCTCAACAAGCTCATCATCTTCTTCTCTTATTAAGGAAGGTTGTTTTTTCTTTTTGCCACCAGAAGAACCTTGCACATCTCCAGCTGCCATTGAAGACATTTCTGCTACATGCCCAACAGAGCCGCCACCGGGATATCCAGGCGCAGCACTTTTAGATCTTTTTTCTTCCCTCTCTTCCTCATAAGGAGACCCTCCAGCATCAGCTTCTTGAGCACCGCGATCCAACAGCTTATCCAAAGAACCTCCCGGCTCGTCATGTTTCTTAATTACTTCGCTATCTTTTTGATAATCTCTTTCACTAATTCTGTCAAATTCTTCTTTGATAACTTTAAACATAAAATTCAAAGTAGATTCCCCCACAAAGATAGGGGGTGGGGCAGCTGCTTGCTCTGATTCTTCTTCCGGTACTTCCGGTACCACATTTTCAGTCAAAATATCCCAGATTGCTTGCGCATCAACGCCTGCAGGCATCATTCTAGCAAAGGCCTCAAAATCATTATTGTTTAAGTGTTCTCTGGCCATGGTGCCGGATGCATCTGGAGTTCCTGCGCCTCTTGTGAATTGTTGAGGATTCTCCTCTGCAGCAAATATTGCTTGCCCATTGGCATACAAGTTGCCAAAATACTTTTGTTTATAAGCTTCTTTATAATTCTGGTTAGTATCGACAGGATCTGAATACACCCTCCACACACTAGTAGAATTCGTATCATTTGCATTACTTAGAGTTTCATACACCATTCGCACAGGTTGAACCCCTTGTGGTAAAAAATCGACATCTACATTATCGGGCATAACCCCCAAAAGCTGCTCATACCATATTTTTTGCATTTGCTCGCCATAAATAGGAAATTCTCCCGCTCTAGCTCTATCAGATAACGATACATATACTTTTACTTGATCATTTTGCTGAGAGGCTAAATCAATAAGTGCCATATGGCCGGCATGAAAAGGCTTTGCTGCCATTGGTATTAGTCCAATACTCATTGTTTGTGTTTCTGCAGCCGGCTCTTGAGGTTTCATTAAATTGCTAATAGTACCGCCCATCCCAGTGACAATAAAATCGCCAGTAATTTTAACAGGTCCACTATAACCAAACAGCCCCTCATCCCTCAAAACAATTCCTTCATGATTCGCAACGTTGGCATCCCCAAATACTGTGTTCATTGCTCTCAGCACTTCTTTTCCCAACAACCTAGTGCCATGGTTAAATAAAGCGCCGTTGATTGCAGCCACCCTATCTTCAAAACTATCTTGTATTAATTGTGATAGAGGAATTCCATTACCGCCATCTGGTAAAATATTAGTATATATAAACTTTGATAAGGCGCCAGACTTCTTACCATCCGCCAAAACCACAGGAGCGTTAAAGGGGTTAACTGTTTCAGAGTTGTTCAACCATCCTCCCAAGGTATTTGTAATCGGATTGTCCGGACTTAAAAAGACGGTGACTTCCTGCTGCAAAGCATTCTCGAAATCAATATCCGATACCAACTCTGCTTTAGTGTCTTCTGGTCCATATACATTAAAATTTTCTGAAAAATCTCTAGTTTTTTGCACCAAACTCTGCAAAGCAGCCATCTTTTCTTCGTCTAACAAAACCTCTTTACTAGCTCGACTTTTGCTTCCCCTTTTTGGGCTAACTTTTGTATAGAATTCAGATAACCCGTGTAATGCAAAAAAGTCTTCATTATAGAGAACAGCGTTGATTGGCAATCGATTGCCTTGTTCATCAGCTTTTTCATCAACAAATTCAGTATTAAAAAAAAGATTCGGATTTTTATCAAGCCCTAAAGCTTGAATTTCTTCATCGATTTGCCCACTAGACAAAGCAGTATTAAAGGTTGTTAAAAGAGCTTCAATTGCTGGGCGCATTCCATGACCTTCCGGAAATCTTTCACCAATCCTGCTGGTAGTGATGCCCTCTATATCAATTGGCTTCATTGACCCGCGATCAACAGCAAATTCATATCTCATATTGCCTTCGGAGTCTTGTGTTTGAACTAACTTGAAGCTTACATTCGTGCCGTCCACTTTAACACTGGGGTTGTTAACTGTCAGGTGTTGTACAACGTTGTTGGTAAAGAACTTTATTAAGTCTTTCCCAGTCTGTACCCACTCTAAATCAAATGGGTGGGCCATATGGCCAGCTGCACCGCCCTCCAAAAGAAGCTTACGCACCATCTTCGATGCCCTCTTCAAGGATATTGAGCCTTTCTTCTAAAAGGGAGACTCGCTCATTCAACACCCTTATTTGCTTTTTGGCACCCCTTAAATGCTCTTTGGCAATCTCAAGTCTTCTACTCTCTGTTTTCGTTTTCGGTTTAAAACTATTGAGAATTTCAGTTAAAGATTGAAGATAGCTAGAAAGGCTTGGTGCGGATTTTGATTCACCAAGCAAGAAGTTTTTTGTCATGTCTCGGAGATTAACTTTCATTGGCTTCCTCTAATTCTTTTTCTTTGCGGTTTTCTTCTTTGAAGCTTTCTTTTTAGCAGCCGGCTTGGCACCTAGATCAAACGCGCTGTACTTCTTTTTAGGCAATTCTTCAGCTACTTCTGCGGGTGGTGGTGCAATTTCCTCACCTTCTACTTTCGGCTCCACCTCTAAAGCTGCAGCTTCTTCGACCACTGGAGCTTCTTCGACCACTGGAGCTTCTTCAACCACTGGAGCTTCTTCGGTTTGATTGAGTCGTGCGAGTCTAGCTGCTTTCTTGAGCCTTCTCATTCTAGGATTAGCCATATTAATATTCCTCCCGGATGTTTTAGTCTAACAGTAAATAGTATATCTGAAAGCTTATCGCCATGTTAATCTAGATTGGTTTGGTGGGCACTGCGTCTTCTGCGAAATATTACTCCCGGTACTCCAAGAGAGAAAGGTATAAAGCCCTCTTTTTCGACACAGGGGCCTTTTAACTTAATTATGCTGCTATCTGTGAATCCGCTATCCGGAAGGGCGTCGTTACCGCCGGCACTGTCTTTAAGAATATTTGAGGCGCCACTATTACCAGTGCCATCGATGGCGTCTAACGGATCATTCGCCATTTTCCACCACCCCAGCAAATTAGAAGTAGCCAAATATGTAAGGGGGGTTTTGACAAGATTGTATGGACAACCGTTGTTATAAATCTCTGCAGGTGCATTATCTGTATCGTTTATATCAACGTTCCACAAAGACACGTCAGCTATATAACATTCAGTATCTTCACTTCCAATAAATGCCCTACTACTAGCGTCTTCCATGGCAGTATATGATCCAAAATCTAGATTCGTGCTAGCAACCACAACCCCATCTATAGAAACACTCAAATCAGCTGCGCTACCACCGGTGCCTCTAGATGAAAAGATTATGTTTTGCCATCTTTTATCGGAAACAGTTAAAGCTGTATCGACAACTGCTTTGCGAGTGCCATCAGTTGATTCATCGTGTAATTCAAACACAAGAGTACTATTATATACATAAGCGGCATACTCTCTTAGCGTACTATCATCAAAGTTTCCTTTTCGAAATAAATACTGTTTCGTTGGAGCAGCTAATGTTGGATTTAAAAAGTATACCCACATACTAATTGAGAAAGGTTTTGTAGATCCCCCGCCAGGTTCCGCGAAATTTAAACTAGCATGATGACTTAAGATCACCTCTCCACCAGACCCGCCGCCTGCAAAGTATACAGATTTATTTGCAAAAACACCAGTATCGTGTATATGCTGTTTATTTAAAAGCTTATAGTTGTTCAGAACACCGGCTGTGTCTTGTGTGACGTGTTCAATATTAGAAGTTTGTGAGTCGCCCATATAAAGCTCCCTTACTTCTTAATATTGAATCTTGTGAGAAGATCTTCGAACATT
>Ga0080013_1000238_pt1 | contig 78453 bp, 47 predicted proteins | sample ETNvirenome_6_85_FD_69236 | JGI IMG/M metagenome (GOLD analysis project Ga0080013, IMG submission 69236) | Marine viral communities from the Pacific Ocean - ETNP_6_85 (SPADES assembly) (version 2) | ecosystem: Environmental > Aquatic > Marine > Oceanic | place: Pacific Ocean | collected 2013-06-19
TATTTAATTCAGCGCTTTCTTCAAGTGATGTTACTGCAATTTACAATAGTGGAGTTCCAAATGACTTGAGCAGTTATTCAAGTTTGGTTTCTTGGTGGAGATTCGAGGAGGGCTCAGGCACAACAGCAATAGATAGTGGAACAGGAGGCAATGATGGGACATTAGTAAATGGAGTGGCATATAGTACAAATGTGCCTTAAGAATAAGTAAGGAAGAATTTTAACCAACATCAAGACATTATTATCATATCTCTATTTAATAGAGACTGATACAGTATTAACTAAAAAGAAGCAAAATGAAACTGATAAAACATGAAAAGAATATACATGAATTATATACAAATGAAAAAAAGACTACTGTAGCTATATTAAGTGATATACATTGGGATAATCCTAAATGTGATAGAGAATTATTAAAAACTAATTTAGACTACTGTAAAGAACATAATATACCAGTAATGATTAATGGTGATATGTTTTGTCTCATGCAGGGAAGGGGAGATAATAGAAGAAATAAATCTGATATAAGACCTGAACATAATAATGCAAAGTATTTAGATTCTATAGTAGAAACAGCAATAGAATGGTGGACTCCTTATGCAGATATACTTACTGTGATAGGTTATGGAAATCATGAAACAGGTATTATTAAATATCAAGAAACAGATGTATTAGCTAGATTTGTAAAACTTATGAATCATGAAAATGATAGTAATATACATACAGGAGGATATGGTGGCTGGTTAATAATAAATCAAGGCATGTCTCCTAAATCTGATACAGATCTAGAAGAAGATTCTCCTGATTATAGGAAAAAAGAAAAGTGGGGTACTAGACTTACTACTAAAGTGAGATACTTTCATGGTTCTGGAGGGGGTGGTGTAGTTACTAAAGGTGCATTAAACTTAACAAGAGCATTAGAAATGTATGAAGGCTTTGATGTATTTACTATGGGTCATATACATGAGAATGCAGCTAGGAATGATGTAAGAGATAGAATTATAAGAGGAAGAGCTAATTATAGGCATGAACAAAAACAACTTCATTTAATGCTCACAGGAACTTATAAAGAAGAATATGGAGATGGTAGTAAAGGTTGGCATGTTGAAAGAGGAGCTCCTGTTAAACCTTTAGGAGGTAGACTTTTAAATATCTCTTACAAAAGATATAGGGGGGATGATAAAGACCATTATCAGAGACAAGTAGATAGTGTTAAGTTCCCTCTATAATTTCATAAGTTTAAATATTTTTTGTATATTATAGTATATTATTTATTTATAAATTACTTAGTAGAATGGAAATTACAGGAATGCAGATAGGCTTTGATGCCTTAATATCAATGTTATCTGCCGTAATTGGGGCAATGACAGTATGGTTTACTCTAAAGAATAAAGTAGAAATTCAGCAAGTGATTTTATCAAATTTAGAAGCTGATATGCAAGAGATTAAGTCAAATAAAAAAGAAGGTCAAGCCACAATGCATAAAAGAATTGATGTTTTAAAGAAACAAGTTGAATCAAATAGAGAAAAAACTGATGAATCTTTATCTGATATTAAAACTGAAATGAAAGACATGGAGTTGAGGATTATCCAGGCTATTCATGAAATAAACAAATAAAAAATAAATAAATGAAGTTTATAGCTTTATTAGGATTACTGCTACTATTTGCATGCAGTCCACAAACTAGATTTACTAGATTAATAACTAAATATCCAGGGTTACTTACAACAGATAGTGTAAAAGTTGTAGATACTGTTAGAATTGTTGTAGAAAAAATACAACATGATACTGTTTTCTCCAGACACTTTTTTACAGATATCAGAAGAGACACTCTTGTTATAAAAAAGGATAGACTTACAGTTGAGATATTTCATGATACCATACATGATTCAGTTTATGTTAGTGGTAAGTGTGATACTATAACTGTAGAAAAGATATTAGAAAGAAAAATTCCTGTAAGATTTTATGAGAAGACTCCTAAGTGGAGACTCTTATTAAACAAAGCTTTATATATAGCTTTAATATTAATTATACTTTATGGACTATATAGAGTATATAAATTTTTAAAATCTAAATTATGAAAATTTTTTTCAAACAATTATTAAGTGATGAGTCAGGAAACTATTCATCTAAAAGATTATCAGGATTGTTATCTGTATTTACGTTATTAGCTTGTTTAATAGCTAATACATTTACTTCTCCTGATATTAGACCAGCTGAGTATCTAGTAGATGCTGTAGCTTTATTAGCCTTTGGATGTTTAGGGTTAACATCAATGGATAAGTATAGTAAAACTAAAAAAGAATCATGAGTAAAAGTGTAACATGTCCGAATTGTAATACTAGTTTTGATCCAAATCCCCAAGAAAATAAAAAAGAATCTAATTATATATGGTTATTTGATAATGGTCATGGAGGTATAATAAATGGTGTGTACCAAACATCAGGTAAAAGATCTCCTAAATGGGATGATGGAAAACAGTTATTTGAAGGAGAGTTTAATAGAGCTATAGTAAAGAGGTTGGTTAAACTATGTAATGATAATGGAATAGAATGTGTAAATATAGTTGATACACAGGAAGATGTAAGTCTTGGATCTAGAGTAAGATCAGCAAATAAAATAGCTAAAGCCTCAGATAAGAAGTGTATATACATTAGTATACATGCTAACGGTTTTAATAAAGAATCTGCTAATGGATGGTCTGTATATACTACTCCAGGTGTAACTAAATCAGATAAGATTGCTACAGTGTTGTATGAAAAAGCAACAGCAGAGTTTAAAGGAGAAAAAATGAGAAGAGATACAAGAGATGGAGATCCTGATAAAGAAGCTAACTTTTATGTAATAAAACATACATCTATGCCAGCTATATTATCAGAGAACTTCTTTATGACTAACTATGATAACTGTCATAAGTATCATTTATCAGAAGAAGGTAGAGATAGAATAGCAAAGGTACATTTTCAAATGATTCAAGAAATAGAAGCAAAAAATGAAATTTAGAAACGGATGGAAAGCTCCCAACAAACAATGGGATAAACTAATTATAAAAATTAGAATATCTTCTCTAGATATATTTGGAATTGAAGTAGATCTTTCCCGTAAGTTCTACTTATTAACAATACTTAATTATACAATTAAAAATAGGTAATTTAATTATGTGTGTTAAAGACCTGAGTTTTAGTAGCTCAGGTTTTTTGTGTTTAAATATTTGATGTTTAAACTTTAAATGTATATATTTGTTTAAACTTAATAAATATATCATTATGATGACAGCAGAACCAACAGAACAAGAAATGGAGCAAATGTCTCCAGAAGATCTAGCAAAAAAGAAAAAAGAAATGCTAGACTTTTACACTGAGTCTATACCTTACTTAGATGCTCAACATAAATATGAAGAGACTCTAATGAAGTTAGATGAAGTAAGATTTAAGAGAGCTCAGATTCAAATGCAATTTGCAATGATGATGAATCCACCTGAAGAAATGATGGAGGAAGAACCTCAAGCAAATTCTCAACCTAAAAAGAGAACACTTAAGAAAAAGTAATGGCAATTGTAAATCAGGTACAAAAGCGTGTAGTGATGTCAAAAAAAGACATCATTAAGTATCAGATATTAACTCACTGTTATATAAATAATATAATAGTGAGTAATTCTGAACTTGAGTGTTTAACACTACTAAGTAAGTCAGGACCTATTGAGCTTACAGATTTTTGTTATGATGCTTCCGAAGAGCATAAAATATTTAAATCTTCTCAGACAGTTAGAAATTGTATTAATAAGTGTGAGAAGAATGAACTAGTAATAAAAGATAGAAAGAATAGAAAAATTATTAGATTGAACAAAAATTTAAAAGTACAAACTAAAGGTAGTGTTTTATTAGATTATAAGTTTTTAGCAAAATGAAACCCAAAAAGTATAAAGAAATTTATAAAGAAATTACTGAAGATTTAGATGTTGATAAAAATTTTATTGCAGCTTGTATAGAATTTTACTATGCTGATTTAAGATCAACATTAACTGAACTTAATCATGTATCAATAAATACTCCTGGATTAGGTGTATTTAATGTTAAGATTAAGACTATTAATAAAACTATTAATAAGTGTAAAGAAACTATAAATAATAAGGATATATATACTTTAAATAGTTATGAGTATTTTAAACAAAAAGAATCTTTATTAGATAGACTAAGCGATATTAGAAATAAGTTTTATGATGAAATAAAAAGAAAAGAAGAATTTAAAAAGAATAAGAAAAATGATTAGTTTAAAAGAAATATGGAAGAATAAGAAAAAGATTCTTGAAGGAATTAAAAATGCAGTTATAAGAGATGAATTTGTAGAAGATATAGCAAGAAGTAGATGGGAGATTTGTAAAGTATGTGATAAGAATGGAGATGAGTGTGCTGTCCCAGGTACACAACCTTGTTGTGGAGAATGTGGATGTTCATTAGCAATTAAAATGAGATCATTATCTAGTGATTGTCCTTTGAATAAATGGCAAGCAATAGTAACCCAAGAAGAAGAAGATAAACTTAATGAATTATGAGTATAATATTTAATGCAGAAGATCGTAGTTATAAGAGTATAGACTCAGATGAAAACATTAATTGGATTAGTGTTACTACTCTCATATCTAAATTTAAAAATCCTTTTAATGCAGAAAAGGTAGCTAAGAAAGTTTCTAAAAAGAAAAACTCAAAATGGTTTGGTATTGATCCTGTAGAAATACAAAAGATATGGAATAATGAATCTTTAAGAGCAATGACATTAGGAACATTTTATCATAATCAAAGAGAACAAGATATTTGTAGTTTTAGTTCAATTGAGAGAGAAGGATTTACTATTCCTGTATTTGTACCCAAAGGAGAAGAGGATGGTATTAAAATAGCTCCTCATCAGAGATTAGACCCAGGTGTATATCCTGAACATATGGTATACTTAAAATCAGCAGCTATTTGTGGTCAAGCGGATTTAGTAGAAGTTGTAGATGGAAAAGTAAACATAATAGATTATAAAACTAATAAGGAAATAAAGACAAAATCTTTTAAGAATTGGGAAGGTATTTCTGAAAGAATGAGCACTCCCTTAACACATCTAGATGATTGTAATTTCAATCATTATGCTTTACAACTCAGTATTTATATGTATATTATAATAAAGCATAATCCTAAACTAAGACCAGGAAAGATACATATACATCATGTTAGATTTGAGGAAGAAGGAAAAGATGATTATGGATATCCTATAACTAAATATACACTAGAAGGAGATCCTTTATTAAAAGAAGTAATCCCCATAAACATTGAATATTTAAAAGATGATGTAATTGCTCTTATTCATTGGTTATATGATAATAGACCAAAATTTAAATAAAAATGGCATATACACTTAAACTAGATACTAATGTAGCAACACCCACTGTAGCTATTATACTTGATGAAGAAACTTTAGCAGAAACAAAAATTATATCTTATATCCTATCAACAGCAACCATAGAATTAAATGATGTAAAAGCTTATTATAGTTATGTAGACATTGAAGGAGAGGTTCAATCAGCTTATACATATCTTCAGTTAAATGGAAGTCTTATATTAGTTAAAGAGACATATGCTGACATTGATACATTACTTAATCCATAATTATGATTATAAGACTATTTGACGTAGAAAATAATACTGTAGTACCTACAGAACATTGTTATACTTTAAAAACATTAAAGAAAATAATGGATGAATATCCTGATGATTATTTAAAAATATATCAGTATATCTTTTATATGACTTATCCTAATCCGGAAGAGAATCCATTCTTTCATACTCCAGAAAGAGATAAAGAAGAATTAATACTAAGAGAAATAGATGCAGAATTCTCTACAGAGGATGGAGCTGTAAGAGGAGCATTAGCTTTTTGTGAAGAAATGTATAGTACTCCAACTTCAAGAGCTTATAATGGAATTAAATCTATGCTTGATAAATTAGCAAGATATATGGAGACAGTTCCTATAGAGCATGGTAGAGATGGTAATATAAACTCATTAGTTAATGCAGCTGCAAAATTTGAACAGATAAGATCCTCTTTTAAAGGCGCATATAAAGATTTACAAGAAGAACAACAAAGCCAGGTTCGTGGTGGACAAGGTTTAGCATATGATAGTTAAATGAAAGCAAAAGTATCAATAAGAACATTAATAATATCCATAGGAGTAACTATGGTAATTATACTATTGCTTACTCTCTCTTTAGTAGAAGAGTGTCATACTGATAATTTAAAAAAAGGTACAATATCTTTAGAGAAGTATAATCTTCTAGAAGAAGAATTAGAACTAGTAAGAAGAGATGCGGGAAATATTCAGTACAAATTATATTTGACTGACAAAGAGAATAGAAGATTAATGGAGGAGAATGAAAGACTTGTAGATGAAAACGGAATGTTTACCTCTATGCTAGGAAAAATAGAAACTACACCATGTGGCTCAAAGATATTAAAATTACTTTGGGACAATTATAAATATGAGTGAAATATATGAAGATATACCAACTTGGGAAGATGGAGAAGTAACTCTAACTTCTTTTGACAGTAGAGATACTTTTGGTGATTTTGTTAATAGTTTATTTAAAGAACCTGGTAAATATGAATTTGATAAAATATCAAAAGAATTTATAAAAGAAGGTGTAAAGTTTACCAAAGAGAGTATATATTGTGATGCTCCTTTTAGATCAAAAGATTTTGTTAGGTATTGGGATGGAGAAAAAGCAAAGTGTAGAAAAGGTCTTATTGTAAAGTCAGGAAAAAAGTCTTGGTATATTACAAGAGACTATTATATGTTTCTTAACTTCTTACCAATCTTTGATAAAGAAAATCAAAAATTTGGATTCCCTAGACTAAGAGATGCTCAATATCATATGGCTCTTTATGAGTTATTAGCAGAAATATATTATAGACATTGTGCTATTCTTAAAAAAAGACAGTTTGGTTCTTCTTACTTTCATATGGCCAAGCTTATTAATCAGTTATGGTTTGAAGAAGGAGTTACACTTAAAGTAGGAGCAGCTTTAAAAGATTATATAAATGAGAAAGGATCCTGGAAATTTTTAAATGAATATGCGGGATTTCTAAATGAGCATACAGCCTGGTATAGACCTATGAATCCTGAGAAGGTTATGATGTGGCAACAAAAGATTGAAGTGAGAAAAGGGGGAAGAAAGACACAAGTAGGTTTAAAAGGAACTATACAAGGAATGTCTTTTGAGAAAGATGCTACAACAGGAGTAGGGGGACCTGTTAAATTCTTCTTCCATGAAGAGGCTGGTATAGCACCTAAGATGAGTACTACATATGAATATTTAAGACCTGCAATGAGAGCAGGATTAGTTACAACTGGTGTATTTGTAGCAGCAGGTTCAGTAGGAGACTTGGATCAGTGTGAACCATTAAAGGATATGATGTTAAATCCTGAAATGAATGATATCTATTCTGTTGAAACTAACTTAATAGATAAAAAGAATACTGAAGGCAGATCAGGATTATTTATTCCAGAACAATGGTCAATGCCTCCCTTTATTGATGCTTATGGTAATTCACAAGTTGAAGAAGCATTAGAAGCTCTTAATGAACAATTTGAAAAATGGAAGAAAGAGCTTAGTCCTGAGCAATATCAATTAAGAATCTCTCAGCATCCTAGAAATATAGAAGAAGCATTTGCTTATAGAAAAGAATCTCTTTTCCCTCCTAATTTAGTAGCTGCTCAATTAAAAAGAATAGAAGAGAAAGAATATGCTTATGAACTATTGGATCTTTCCCGTGATGAGAAGTTTAATATAAAAGCTAAAGAAACAAGTAAGCAACCAATTAAAGAGTTTCCTATTTCTAAGAGATCAGAAAATAAAGAAGGGGCTTTAGTTGTTTGGGAAAGACCTATTAAAGATCCAAAGTTTGGAACTTACTATGCTTCTATTGACCCTGTATCAGCAGGAAAGACTACAACATCAGAATCATTATGTTCAATATATGTTATGAAAGCTCCTGTAGAAGTAACTAAGCTTAATGAAGGAGATCATGAAAGTTATATTGAACCAGATAAAATTGTAGCTGCGTGGTGCGGAAGGTTTAATGATCTAAAGAAAACCCATCAGAAGCTTGAAATGATAATTGAATGGTATAATGCATGGACAGTAATTGAGAATAATATATCTTTATTTATTCAGTATATGATATCTCAAAGAAAACAGAAGTATTTAGTTCCAAAGAATCAAATTTTATTTCTTAAAGAGTTAGGTTCTAATACTAATGTGTATCAAGAATATGGTTGGAGAAATACTGGAAATTTATTTAAGGGACATTTACTTAATTATTCAATTGAGTATCTAAGAGAAGAACTTGATGTTGAAACAAAAACAGATGGTACAATAGTAAAAACTAAATATGGAGTAGAAAGAATTCCTGATCCAATGCTATTAAAAGAAATGAGAGAATATCAACCAGGAGTCAATGTTGACCGGTTAATATCATTTACAGCATTAATTGCCTTTATGACAATTCAAAATTCTAATAGGGGTTATAATAAGAGAACTATCACCGATGACGTTAATAAAAACTTGCAAAAGTCAGATAATTTGTTTAAATTAAAACATAGCCCATTCCGTAATATTGGAAGAGGGAGAATGGTTAATGGTAAGATTTTTAAGAAGTCAGCTTTTAAAAATTTAAAATAAAAATATGCAGGTCCTCAACGCAATGCAGCTCAAGAACGGAGCTAAAGCAGAACATAATAGAATAGGAAGTATAACACAACCCCTACAATTTTTATCTCCAAAAGATAAAGATGGTAAATGGGCAGCCTGGAACATTGACTGGTTAGAATGGAATGGTTTAAAACAAGTAAAAAGAAATGCTAGAAGACTTTCTAAAAATTATAAACTTGCCAAAGGTATAATTGATAAGACAGATTATATTGTTGAGGAAGATAATGAATATGCTGACATTATAGACATTCTAACTAAAGAAGATACATCTGCTTTAGAACTAAAATTTTATCCTATTATTCCAAATGTAGTTAATGTTCTTGTAGCTGAATTTGCAAAAAGAGCTACTAAATTAACTTATAGAGCAGTAGATGATATTTCTTATAATGAAATGCTTGAACAAAAAAGAATGGCTGTTGAAGAAGTATTGATTCAAGATGCAGAAGTAAAGATTGGATCTGCTTTAGTTGAACAAGGGCTTGATCCTTCTTCACAAGAAGCTCAACAACAAATGAGTCCAGATGCTTTAAAGAAACTTCCTGAAATAGAATCTTTTTTTAAGAAAGATTATAGATCTATGGTTGAAGAATGGGCATCCCATCAGCATAAAGTTGATGTAGAAAGATTTAGAATGGATGAACTTGAAGAAAGAGGATTCCGAGATATGCTAATCACAGATAGAGAATTTTGGCATATGAAGATGATGGAAGATGATTATGAAGTAGAATTATGGAATCCTTTAATTACTTTTTATCATAAGTCTCCTGATGTAAGATATATTTCTCAAGGAAACTGGGTAGGTAAAATTGATATGATGACAGGAGCAGATGTAATTGATAAGTATGGTTATCTTATGTCTGATAAACAATTAGAAGCCTTAGAAGCAGTTTATCCTATGAAGGCTGTAGGTTACAATCTTTCTGGATACCAAAATGATGGAACCTATTATGATGCTACTAAATCTTATGAATCTAATGTCAATATGCCTTCATTAGCTTGGAGATCTCTAGCTTCTTCTGAAGCAATGTATGGAGACGATGTTATTGAAAAATTATTATTACAAGGTGAAGAATATTATACTGATGGAACAGATGATCTATTAAGAGTAAGTACTGTGTATTGGAAATCTCAAAGAAAAATAGGACATCTTACAAAAATTAAGGAGAATGGTGAAGTAATGAATGAAGTAATTACTGAAGCTTATAGAATAACAGATAAACCTCAGTATGATACCAGACTATTTAAAAATAGAACTAAAGATAATTTAGTATTTGGTGAACATATAGATTGGATATGGATTAATGAAGTATGGGGTGGTGTTAAAATAGGACCCAATATTCCTAGTTACTGGGGTATGAATAATCCAGAAGGAATGGAACCCATATATTTAGGAATTGATAGACATGAAATTGGTCCTCTTAAATTTCAATTTAAAGGAGATGCAACACTTTATGGTTGTAAACTTCCTGTAGAAGGATCAGTATTTTCAGATAGAAATACAAAATCTACATCCTTAGTAGATCTCATGAAACCTTATCAAATTGGTTATAATATGATAAATAACCAAATAGCAGATATTCTAGTAGATGAATTAGGTACTATAATAATGTTAGATCAGAATACTCTACCTAGACATTCACTAGGTGAAGATTGGGGTAAAGGTAATTTAGCTAAAGCTTATGTAGCAATGAAGGATTTTCAGATGCTACCTTTAGATACTTCTATTACAAATACAGAGAATGCATTAAACTTTCAGCATTTCCAAAAATTAGATCTTTCTCAGACTAATAGATTAATGTCTAGAATTCAACTTGGTAATCATTTTAAACAACAAGCTTATGATGTAGTAGGAGTTAATCCACAAAGAATGGGTCAACAAATTGCTCAGTCTACAGCTACGGGTGTAGAACAAGCAGTAAGTGCTTCTTATGCACAAACTGAAGTTTACTTTATGCAACACTGTGATTATCTTATGCCTAGAGTTCATCAGATGAGAACAGATTTAGCACAATTTTATAATTCAACAAAACCATCTACCAGATTAACTTATATCACTACAGCTGCAGAAAAAGTTAACTTTGAAATAAATGGTACAGAATTATTAATGAGAGATTTAAATATATTCTCAAGTACTACTGCAAATCATAGAGCTGTTCTTGAGCAATTAAAACAAATGGCATTAACTAATAATACTACAGGAGCATCTATTTATGATCTTGGTAAACTTGTTCAATCTGATTCTATTGCAGAACTTAATTCTGTTCTTAAAGCAACTGAAGAGAAAAAACAACAAGAACAGCAACAGCAAATGCAACAACAGCAAGAAATGCAACAACAGCAAATTCAAGCTAAAACTGAAGAAGAAAGACTTAAGAGAGAGTATGATGAAGGCAGAGATGAAAAGGATAGACAAAAAGATATTCTTGTTGCAGAGATTAAAGCTGCAGGATATGGTTCAATGGTTGACATTAATCAAAATCAAATGAGTGATTATAAAGATGCCATGGATAGCATTAAAAAAACTGAACAGTATCAAACTCAAACTCAAATTGCTCAAGAAAAAGAAGTTAATAAACAAATGCAGAATAATGAAAAGAATGCAATTGAAAGAGAAAAACTTCAAGTACAAAGAGATGTTGCTCAAACTCAGTTAGATATAGCTAGAGAGAATAAGAACAAATATGATAAATCTGAATCTAAGAAAGCTGATAAGAAAAAGAAAAAATAATGGAATTCTTTGATATACTTACACAATATGGAGTACTGGGTGTTTGGGTATTATATGCTATTACAAGAGAAAGATGGTTATTAAGAAAAATAGAAGAAATATCTGAAAGATCCACCAAGGAAAGAGAACTTTGGCATGATGAGAGAAAACATTTCATTAATCAATGTCATACAGAAAGAGAAAACTTCATAAAAGAGATAGCTCTAATAAGATCTGAAGAGAGAAATTTTTACATAAAAGAACTTGAAAAATTAAATAAAAAAATAAAATAGCTATATAGTGCCATTTTTTATTAGAAATATTTAAATTTCTTAAGTTTATTTTAAAGTAAATTTGTATATTAATAGTAACAGTAATTTAAAACCAACAAAAATGAGTGAAGAAACTAACAATGTGGAAACACAAGATACTACAACGGTAGATCAGGTAGATGTAGATATTGACAGTATATTCGGAGCAAGTCCAGATGCTAGTAATATTATGCTACCACAAGAAGAAGAAGAAATTAAAAAACCAACAAATGTCTTAGCGACTGAAAAGCCCTTTGACACAGAGTTCATTGACAAGCCTGCTACTACTGAAACAGAGAATGCTGAACAGGATATAGCAGAACAGACAGAAGAAGCAATTGCTGAACTAGATGATTTGATCAGTCAGGAAGAAAGTGCTGAAAATAAAGGAAGACCTAGACTTGATAAAAGTGGTCTTGCTGATTTAGCACATAAGATGATTGAAGAAGGTTCTTTAATGCCTTTTGATGATGATAAGCACATGGATGATTATACAGCAAAAGACTTTAGAGAATTGTTTGAAGCTAACTTTAAACAAAGAGAAGATAAGATTAGACAGGATACTCCTAAAGAATTTTTTAACTCCCTTCCTCAAGAACTTCAAATAGCTGCAAAATATGTAGCAGATGGAGGGACTGACATGAAAGGATTATTTAGAACTCTTGCTCATGTAGAAGAAGTAATTCAATTAGATCCTTCCAATGAGCAACATCAAGCTGAGATTGCAAGACAGTACTTAACAGCTACTAACTTTGGTTCTCCAGAAGAAATTCAAGAAGAAGTTGATACTTGGAGAGACATTGAAAAGCTAGAAAAGAAAGCTTTACAATTTAAACCAAAATTAGATAGAATGCAGGAGGAAATTGTTGCAAGACAACTAGCTCAACAAGAAGAGATGAAGAATCAACAGCAAACTGCAGCAAGAGCTTATATGGATGATGTATATAACACATTATCTGTAGGTAAATTAGGAGATGTACAGCTAGATAAGAAAACACAAGGTCTTTTATACACAGGACTTGTTCAACCTAGCTACCCTTCTATATCAGGAAAACCTACAAATTTATTGGGACACTTATTAGAAAAGTATCAATATGTAGAACCAAGACATGATCTTATTGCCGAAGCACTTTGGTTATTAGCAGATCCAACTGGATATAAAGCTAAAATAAAAAGTCAAGGTGGTAAGGCAGCAACTGAGAAGACTGTAAGAATGTTAAAAACAGAATCTTCAAGAAAAATTACATCTTCTGTCACACCAGAACCAAAAACAGCTTCTAGGAGCACAAAGAAAAGAAGTATACCTAGAAAACAAAATAACTTTTTTAAAAGAAATTTTTAAACGATTTTAAATATAAATATAAACCTAAAATAAAAACAAATGGCAACTCCAGTTTTAAACAATGGGATCTTTATGAGGGACACAGCTTATCAAGCTTCGTCACATTTGGATTCCTATCACCTTAGAAATATGTTGCAAGATGCAGAACCTATGGATATGGGTCCAGTGGACTTATGGGCTATGGCTCAAAAAGTAGAGATGCCTCTTTATCAACTTTCTAGCTTTGGTGGTAAAAATGTAATCATGGTTGACAATGCCCGTGGTGAATATAAATGGCAGACTCCTGTTAATCAGGATCTTCCTTATATCATTGAGGACGTTAATTCAACTGACACAACTAAAGGTATTGATGGTACTACCTTTAAAATCAAAATTAATAAACGTGAATTTGGACACGGTGATATCATTACCTATGACAAGTATAACGGTGCTGAACTTTATGTTACAGCAGATGATATACAACCTCTTGGTGATGGATTTATCTATACTGTTCAGTTAGTTAATAATGATAACACTAAATTTCTAGATAACAAATATCTTGCAAACGGAACTAAATTCTTTAGAAAAGGTTCTGCAAGAGGTGAGTATGGAGAGAGATTTTCTGATATTATTACTAACACTGGTTTCCGTGAATTCTACAACTTTGTAGGAGGAGCTGAAGCTCACGTTCATTATTCTATTTCTTCTAGAGCTGATCTTATGATCAAAGGTGGAATGAATGCAGATGGTACACTTCCTGTTACAGAGATCTGGAGATCTTTTGACAAGAACTTAAATCCTTCTGTTTCTTCTATGGAAGACATGGTTAAGATCATGGGTAAAGAAGCAGTTAAAAAAGCATTTGATAACGGAGACTTATCAAGAAGCTTCTTAACTAATATGGAAGCAGCTCACTTAACAAAAGTAGCTACTGACATTGAAACTTACCTAATGTGGGGTCATGGTGGTAGAGTTAGACAAGACGGTCCAGATGATATTAGATTATCTGTTGGTCTTTGGAAACAGTTGGATAACTCTTTCAAAAGAGTATACAACAAGAATAACTTTACACTTGATTTATTCCGTGGAGAGATCTTTAATTTCTTCAATGGTAAAGTTGACTTTACAGGACCAGATCCATCACGTCAATTGATTGTACAAACAGGTATGGGTGGTATGAGAATGGTTAATGAGGCTATTAAACTAGAAGCTGTAGCTTCAGGTCTTACTATTCAAGCTGCTGATATAGGTGCAATTACTGGTAAAGGAATGGACCTTAACTTTGGATTTGCATATACTTCATATGTGATTCCATTCTTAGCAAATGTAAAATTTGTTATTAACCCTGCGTTTGACAATGTTCATACTAATGACATTGAAAATCCAATCATTGATGGATTCCCATTATCATCTTACAGCTTTGTTATCTTTGATGTAACTGATAATTCTAATGACAACATTTTTATGTTGAAATTATCTTGGGATAATCAATTAAAATGGTTCTACCAAAATGGAACTATGGATTATCAAGGAAGAACACAAGGCTTCCAGGGATCAGGACAGTTCAACGGTTATCGTGTATACATGTCACAAACAATGCCTGCAATTTGGGTTAAAGACCCAACCAAGGTACTTAAGATTGTGATGCGTAACCCAATTACTGGCGGATCCTTCTAATATATATATGAAAAAACGGGGAGTGTAAATGCTCCCCCTTTTTCTTTTTTTTAATTTAAAACCAACAATTATGTCATTTACACAAGTTATTACAAAAACAAATAAGAAAAGTCAGATTAAGATTAAGCCTTATTTTGACCCTTCAGTTTCTAATATGGGACTAGAAGATTACGGAATTACAATGTTTGATGGAGTCAAGCATATGGAACAATTAGCATGTATTGAGAGAAATGGAATAGTAAGATATGTTACTGGACTCAATGAATTTGCACCTGCTGTTAAACTATTAACAGGAGAAGCAAAGGACGCTAAAGTAAAACAAATCAGAACTATTGTTGCTGATCTAGAAAAAGAGTTAGCTTCTAACATTATAGAGATAGAAGATAAAGATTTCTGGAATAAAGTTACTTTACTTAAACCTAACAACATGGAGTTTTGGAATAAGATAGAACTGAAATGCGGTAATGAACCCGTGTATTTAGATCTAAGTGATCCTTATGATAGGATTAAATATCATGCTATTGAAGCAGGAGGATTTTCTCTTGTAGCAAAAAGTTATGATGATGCTAGATCACAAGCAGTACCACCTAAATTTTATTTAGATAAAGAAGAAGATACTGCAATGATAAGAACAGAGTATAAAAAACTTAGAAATAAAGCATACTCTGAATTACAAAAATTATTTGATAAGAATAGTAGTAAGTTATTTTATATTGCTAAAGTAGTAGATACTCATAGTACACTTTATAAAAAAGATACTCCAAATGATATTATCTATGAAAATATGGATACTTATATTAGTGGAAATGGAGTTGAAACTAATAAAGAAAGAGCAGCTACTTCATTCTTAGATGCATGTAAAACAAATATGGAAACATTAAAAATTAGAGCAATTGTTAAGGATTCTGTATTTTTTAAACATATTGTTAATAAGAGCGATGGCTATATTTATCATAATGATACTAATGCAGCATTAGGAAGAAATGTATCTGATGTTGTTGAATATCTTAAGAATCCTTTACATGAGGATATACTTAATGATTTAATTGAAAAATGTGAAAAGTTTTGGAATAGCTAAAATCTAAATTATGGCACAAAAGAAAAAGTTAAACATTAAGAAGGCAATTAAAAAGCCTGGAGCTTTAACTGCTTCTGCTAAAAGAGCAGGTGCTCTTAAAAAGGATGGAACAATTAAAAAAACCTGGATTAGTAAAATGGCTAAGAAAGGAGGTAAAATTGGACAACGTGCTAGATTTGCTCAGACTTTAGCTAAACTTAGAAAAAGAAAAGGGTAATGTTAAATAGTACTATAACAGTTAAGGTAAAGCAACGTCTAAACAAGTTAGATAGTAATGACTATGATAGCATAGAATGCTGGATGATTGTTGAAGCTTTTAATAAGGCACAAGTAGAATGGGCCAGAAGACAGCTTCATGGAATTAACATGATGAAAGAAGGTGATGAACAATCTACTAGAAGAATTGATGACCTTCAAGTACTATTAGAAAATAATCCATTAACTCTAACAGATAAGGTAGATTATTATTCTGGAGCTGTTCCAACAGATTATTTACAATGGAAAAGAGTAGATACTTTTGCTAAAAAAGGATGTTGTGAGAATAGAAGAATGGTAGTATACCTGGTAGAAGAAGCTAATCTTAATCTATTACTTAGAGATACTTCTAAGCAACCTAGCTTTGAATGGTCAGAAACATTTGCAACATTACAAGGTAATAAGTTAAATATTTTTACTAATCAAGATTTTGAAATTGACAAGAGTGAGTTTATATATTATAGACAACCACGTCAAATTCAAATAAAGGGATGTGTTGATCCTTATACGCAAGTACAATCAACAACAGACATATTATCTGAATTTAAAGATGATATAGTTGAATTAATTATTGATGAAACAGTAAGTGTGCTTGCTGGAGATATTGAATCTATGAGTCAGTTCTCCAGAGGTACAGATACTGCAGAAAGAAATAATTAAACTATTTTGATATTATGCTAAAATTTATTATATTATAGTATATTATTTATTTATTAACTAAAAAAGACCTCTGAATAAAATAGGAGGCAATTAAAAAAATGAGTTATTTTAATCACGCATTTAAAAAAACAATGCTTGGCGATAAAGGCTATTATGACACTCACGGTGGAAAACTAGGTACTCCTGGTAGTACTCCGGGTAAAGGAGAATTTGTCTTTGTTGATCAAAATTGGACTACAATTGCAGTTGATGATGCGCCATCAGGATGTTGTCCTTTAACACTAGTTGCAGGATCTGTTCTAGACCATGATAAAATTGGAGCCTTTCATGGAGGTTATCTAGAGACTAATAAGTCCAAAGTTATCAATCCTAAATATGTTCATAAGTTTTATAGAGTAGACGCATGTGCAGCTCAAAATAATATAGTTGCTGTTGGATATACTACTGAAACACTTTCACTTGTAGTTGGTACAGTATTAACTATTACTAGTGCTGGTGGTCTTCTGATAGATGGAACATATACTGGTGTAGAAATAGACGCTGGAAGTGGATCTGGTGTATTAGCAACTATTGTTATTGCTGGTAATGTTCTTACTAGTGCTACTATTACTTCAGGTGGAGTAGGTGTTGATTTTGGTGGTAACTGGACAATTAGTGATACAGTTCTAGATGCTGCTGGAGCAGGAATATCCATCCCACCTATTGCCGGTACTTTTACATCAAATGAAACAACAGGTGCAACAGATTGTTGTCAAGAATTTCTTTGTGGTGAAAACTATCACTTAAGAGTTGATATTAAAGGAGAAGGACCATTAGAAGCATTAGCACATAACGCTTACTTAGAACTTAATGCTTATGCAGGATGTTGTGCTGATCCATCTGTAGCTCCGGTTCCAGTAGATAGTACACTTATCTATATTGAATGGGCTAACCAACTTATTACAAGTCCGATTATGACTGAATTTGTACAAGTTGTTGTAACTGCTGAAGATAATAGTTTGTGGTACGCACCAGGAACTGATACAACTGCAATTGTAGCTCCAATTGGATTTACTATTGGTGGTACTTGGGATAACTATGTGTCTCCTGGTCATACTGTTGATGAATGTGCAGGTATGCTACTTAGTGCTTGTTATGTTAGTACTAAGTTTGGAGATTGTTCATTCCAATACTTAGATGGATATGATTACCAACCACTTAAAATTTATGTTTCTGAAGTAGATTTAAATGGAGATCCATGTTTATTTACAGGTGTTTGTGTTCATGAAGTTTGTGCAGGTCTTTCACCTCAAGGACTTGGTGAAACAGCCGCAAGAGATCTAATTTTATCAGAAGCTTATGGACAAAATTCATTTGCAACAGATGTTAGAATTCGTGAAATTACTCAAGGTGATGACATGTTAACTGATGGTGCTGGAAACAGAATTAGAGGTAATGATAGTTGGATCCGTTATTACCTTTTACATACAGTTCCACGTTATAATAATCCATCAGGAGTATTTGATAATGATCAATATCTTATTGAAATTCTTGCAACATCAGGACTTGACATGTTTGAAAACTTTGTTAATGCATGGTTAGATGATTGTAACTGTGTTCAGTTAGAAGTAATATCATGTAAAACTGAATGTGCGCCTATACTTGAAACAATATGTGTATAGTAGTAATAATTTAAGTAAATTATAAACCTAAAGGGAGAGGTTAGAGTAATCTTTCCTCTCCTTTTTTTTTAAATATATTATGGCAAATCATGTATTAAGTTTAGAAGTACCTACAGTTATGAATTCATGTATTTTAAAAGTGATGGATACAAGTGTTTATTCAGAACTTATAGATGTTAATTGTACTTATTTAAATATTACTGTTCCAGGTTATGGGTGGTCTAATCAAATTAATGTTACTGAAAATTTTAATGAAACCATAACGGCTTGTGATTTACAACTTCAAACAGAAGACTGTGGAGAAGTGTATAATAATATTCCCGATGGAGTATATATAATAAAATATAGTGTTTCTCCAAATGATGTAGTATATGTTACTTATAATCATTTAAGAATTACTAATGCATTAATTAAGTATAATAAAATATTATGTGACATTGATGTAGCTGCTTGTGATCCTTCTGTAGATGTAAAAAGAAAATTAGATCAATTACATTTAATTAGAATGTATCTTGAAGCAGCAAAAGCTAAAGTAGAATATTGTCATGAACCTCAAAAAGGAATGACACTTTATAATTATGCATGTAAATTACTAGGAAAGATGAACTGTAGTACATGCTAAAACTAATTAAAACCAACAAATTATGTCAAAATGTATGAACTGTAGTACTAATATCACATGCAACTGTCAAAAGAGAGTAGCTAAAGATGGAAGAACTGTATGCACAACGTGTATAGGAAAATATGAAGCAGAGATAAAAGTAAAACAACTTAAACGAAAACAAGAAACTACTTAAGAACTTAAAATGACTATTCCCTATCTCATATTTACCGATTGTTGTGATGAAACTGTTGTAATTAACTTAAGACTTGACACTACCGTTTTTAATCCTTTTAATCCTAATCCTTGGGCATCACCTCATACTCCTGGAGTGTATGTCTACAACGGACCTACTGTAACTTATCCAACATCCGGAATTACGTTAGAAACAGGAAGATGCTATTCAGTAACATATAGTACAGGAGGAGCTGCTGTTCTCTTATATGATGAGATTCAAAATCAAAATCTATTTCAATATACAGGTAAAGAAGATTGTGCTGAAGAAAATATAACAGATGCTGATTATGGACAGTGTGAAACTTGTATAAATCCTTGTTATAAATTAATTAATTGTGATGGAAAAGCTTTTCATACAATTACTGATTTAAGTGCTGTAGTTAATACTCACATAACTATTGATGGAAGTGCTGATTGTTGGTTTGTAGTAGATACACCAGAAGAATGTGGTGGTTTTACAAATGAAGTTATTGTTACGGGAGCCTGTAGTGATTGTATATGCAATTGTTATGAGGTTACTGGAACAGGTACAGTAAGTTATGTTGGATGTGATAATGTATATTATACAGGAGTATTAGTTCCTTTAAGAACTTGTGCATTAACAGTTCCAAATTTTGATGCGGATGGTTCAGGAACTATAAGTACATCTGATGCATGTGTAGATGGAGAATGTCCTGCAATCTGTTATAAACTTACTGAATGTACATCAGGTGATATAATACATAGTAATTCTCCTGGATTATTTGCATATGTGGGATCTATTGTAAGTATAGAAGGTCACCTAGGTTGCTATACGGTTGAGATTGAGGCTGGAGATTGTGAATGTCCCATTGATATAATTGTTACAGCTTCTTATGTAGATTGTGATGCTTGTGAACCTACTGTAGCATATAGACTTATTTATTGTGATAATGAAGAACAAATAGTATATACTACACAAGACTTATCTGCTTATGTAGGAATGACTATTGAATTATCTGATCCCTGTGGATGTTATATTGTTGAAGAAATAAATATTACACCTCCTAGTGATACTACAGTTGTTATAGTTGCCTCTTTTGAAAATTGTACAGATTGTCAAAGTAAATTTTATAAACTAGTTTCATGTGATCCCGCAGATCCTGATACATACACTAGTTCTGATTTATCTCTATATATTGGAAAAGTAGTTCAATTGGTTGGCTGTGAAAAATGTTTTACAGTTGAGGAAACTAGATTTCCAATAAATCCAGTTGGAGTAACTGTATATTCATATCATGAAGATTGTGTAGAATGTCTAAAAGATTTTCCATGTAGATGTTCAACAATCTATAATGAAGGAGATGTAGCAGCTACTTTTGAGTATATAATGTGTGATGGAGATACTGGAGTAACAGCATTAGTTCCTGCAAAATCAAGAAGTGAAAGATATTGTGTTATCAGATGGTTAACAGGTACACTTCCTTTATATCACGGTAATTGTACTCAAGCTGCTCCAGATGATCCTTGGACTTGTCCTACACAGGATTATCCTGTCAAATCAGTTAGACCAGGATACAATACTCCCGCATGTTCTATTGAAAAATATGAAAAGATTTCATGTAATTTTGGAGAAGCTTATTATAGAGAAGTTGTAGAAAAAAGATATGGGGTATCTAACTGTTGTCCTCAAGATATAGATAAATGGACAGTTAAAAAAGAATTAATTGAATTGCAAGCTTTGATTGATCCTGCTTACACATGTTCAGTAACCCCGTCAGGTTGTTGTGTATGTTCAGATATTAGCGGATGTAGTTGTTCTACACCTAAGACTTGCAGTTCTTAAGAATTATGATTATATTATAAATATAGATATTATGAAACCTATTAACGCTGATAATTCACCATGTGCGCCTCAATCATCTAACTGTGTTATTTGGCAGGGACCTGACATTGAATGTATTAATTTATGTACAGGAGATACAATTTCTGATACAATAAGTAAATTAGCTACTGAATTATGTAACATCATGACTACATTAAAAATAAGTAGTTATGATTTATCTTGTTTTGATTTAGCTACATGTCCTCCTACAGAGTTTAAAGAATTAATACAATTACTAATAACAAAAATTTGTGCACTGGAGAATGTAAGTACTTCTTCCTCTGGTGGTGAAAGTACAGGAGATTGTCCTAGTAGTTGTATAATGACTATTGAAAGTTGTTTGCTTACAGGTACAGAAACAACTATGAATTTAACTGACTATGTTAATTTGATTGCTAAAAAAGTATGCTCATTAGTTACTGACATTACTTTATTACAAAATCAAATTAATAGTTTGGATATTAGAGTTACAGCATTAGAATCTGCTCCAGCTCCTACTTTTACAATGCCTAGTTTTTCAGTTCAGTGTACTTTAGGTGCTACAGTAGTCTTTCCAGGTAGTTATACTTTAACAGAAATCCTTACAGATTTAGTAAATGATAGTACTTATGGATATTGTGCTTTACTTGGTCAGTTAGGACTACCCGCAGCCTTAGCATTAGGAATAAGTAGAAAGTGCATACTACAAGCTACAACATCTTTAGCATCTATTACAGGTGCTGATATGAGTACAGAATATGTAGATTTTGTTAATGATGCATCTAGTGATACAATAGCTGAAGCTGTTAATAATCTTTGGATTTCACTATGTGATGTAAGAACTTACTTAGCAACTTTTGAAGTAAAGTCTATAGATACTAATACAATTGATTTAACAGTAACTAAAGATCTTCCTGCAACAACATATGGTGATATGGGCTTTACTCTTAGTGCTAAATTAGTTGATACTGGATGGCTTGATTTAGATGGATTTACACATCAAGGTGGTACAGTTGGTCTTCCTCAAGCAAGAAGAATTGGTAATGTAGTTCATTTTAGAGGAGATATTTATATTCCATTAATGAATGCTGGTGGAACAGGTGTAGAAGGAATGACTACTCCTGATACTTATAGAACAGTTGCAAGAAACATTACTGCGTTAGCAGTTATAGGTGGAGTTACTGATGTAAGTGGTATAGTATACTTTAATGAGAATAATTCTGTTGTTCCCGGAACTATTATGGATCCAGGAACACCTTTTGAAAATATAGTAGGACTAGGTGGAGGAAATATAATAGCTACAAGACAAGTAGCTGTAGATACTGGAACAGTTCTTATGACAGCTTTTATGGAAGTATACATGTCAACTGATCAAAAACTATATTATAAATCATTAGATATATTAGAAAGTAATTCTGCAGATACAGCATCTTACGATGGAACATCAGCTGCTAACTTTATAACAACTAATGCTGTAAATGGTGCTTCAGTTCCTAATTATAATAATGGTCCACTAGGAAATCTACATAGTAATGCAATACGTACTGAGCCTTCTTATCAAACTTCAGGATTGCTTATTGTAGGTCAAATGTATACAATATATAATTTTGTAGCAGGTGATGATTTTACTAATGTTGGTGCTGCAGCAAATGCAACTAAACAAACTTTTATAGCTACAGGAACAACACCCACAACTTGGACTAATTCTTCAACGATTGCAACAGGACCTGGTTTAGGATTTGGTACACAATCTGATGGTGGAGGAGGTTATGCAGATTATCCATTTGATTTAAATGCTTCCGACTATAGAGAATTGGGAGGATTTAAATTTAGTTTAGATGGTCTTATGTGTTATATAGATCCGTGTAATGTAGATATTCAACCTTCAAAAGTATGTCCTTAAATAAATTAAAAAATTAAAAAATGGCAACAAATAATTGTAGTAAATGTGGGTGTGATGATACTTTTTTACCATCACCTGCCCCCTGTCCAGATCCAGATGCATGTGTAGAACCAGCACAATGTTCAGAAGTAGTAGATGCAAAATGTACTAGATATACAGGTGCTGACTTAGCATGTGGTGCTGATGTAATAGTTCCTGAAGATACTTTTATTGATAGAGCACTTGCAAATATTATAACTTTAATATGTTCTAGTACTACTAATAAATATATAAAAGAATTTGATTCAACCTTAGCTGATAATTTAACAATACTTGGTAGTGAAATCAGTGACTGTCTTGGTTTAAAAGATGGTTGCTTAATTCCAAAAGGAGGAGGTCCAATTGTACAATCTAAAGCAGATTTTACAGTTGACGTATATAAATATGATGCTGCTCTTACTACATGGACAAATATAACACATGAAGCTACTACTGCAATAAGTATAAATGAAACATCAGGAGACGTACTAGTTGCTCTAACAGCAGCACCAGTAGTTGCTATTCCTGTAAGAGTTATATTAGTGGGATAAAGATATGTCGCAGTTTTGTTGGTTATTGCGGCTAACAAGGATAAAGCCCTCACACACGTGGGGGTTTTGTTTTTTATGTTATCTTTATACTTGTTAAAATCATTTATATTTAGTATATTAATTAATAAGTAGTATGGACAAAAGTTTTAATAAACCTAATCTAAAAGCACCAAGATACAGAAAAAAAGTACATCATGTTATAAACAAAGATTTTTATAAAAGATTTTTTAAAAAATATCCCAGTTATAGGAAAAAGAAAGAAACTGAGATATATAAGATAATTAAAACTTTTAATAAATACGTTTGTCAAGAAGTTATTAATAACAGAGATGGTGTTGAACTTCCAGAAAGTTTAGGTTGGTTATTTATTGGAACTTGTAAAACTAAAAGTAAAAATAATATTGATTTAGGAAAATCAATTAAATATGGAATTAAAGTAAGTAACAAGAACTGGGAAACAGATGGAAAACTTGCTAAAATCTTCTATAGTAATTATGCTCCTAAGTATCAATTTAAACATAGGGAGTATTGGGGATTTGAGGCATGCAGAGGATTTAAAAGAATGGTGTCAAAAGCTTATCCTGATAACTGGCCTATATATATGGAGATTGAACCTACAAAAAAGATTAAAGCTCTATATAATAGAAATTTATTAAATAAAGATATATGACCACTGTAGGACAAGCAATATCAAGAGTAAGAAATGTTCTTAAGGCAGTTAAAGAAGATCCTTTCTTAACTGACAGAACTATCTATTTTGCTATTATTAAATATGCACAAGCCTTAATGAAAAGAGAAGATGTTAATAATAGACTTATGAAATTAAGTTCTATTTTTAATGTTCTTCCAAATGTAGAACTTATAGATGTAGACAAGATAGAAGCTTCTTGTGCAGGAATTCAAGCAGGATGCACTATTAAAAGATCTAAAAATAAAATGCCTGGATTCTTAGATGCATTAAATGGACCTGTTATCAGAACAGTTTCTTCACTTGATGGATCTATTGAATTATATAGAACTGATCCTGGTACTTATACATCTATGACAAAATTAACTTCATTTAAGTATAACAATAGATTTTACTTTTGGTTTTTAAATGGATACTTATATTTTCCAAATTTAGAATGGGATGCAGTAAGAGTAGAAGGAGCTTTTGAAGGAAGTGTAGCTCCGTTTCTATGTGATGATGATGCTGGAAAATGTGGCCTTAGACAAGATGAACAGATGGGTTGTCCGGAGTATTTGTATGCTGAAGTAGAGCAAATGGTCATACAAGAATTAACAACTACTATGAAGGTACCAGCTAATGGTGCAGATGATAATCAAAATGTTCTTAGATAATGGATCAGAATTATACACTTAAATACAGAACCTTTGATCAACTTATAGAAGACGTTTCAGTTGATATGACGGGACTTGCCTTAGAAAATAAGATAGAGCCCCAACAGTTAATTAAAATGGCCAGAAAAGTAAACTATGATCTTGGGTTAAGAATTAATCAAACAAAAGAGGTTATACTAGATGTATGCCATGGAAAAGTTAAACTCCCTGATGACTTTGATACTTTTAATTTAGCTTATATCTGTGGTGACTTTATTCATCAAGTAGGTTATAATATTGGAGGTACAAATATACAAGAGGTTCCTTATGTAGAAGTTCCAGCAGATGTAAATCAGTGTACACCTCCTACTATTAACTGTTCAGCTTGTAATTCTAATCCTTGTCAGGCTACAGCTGCAGGATGTCTTCCTTCTAATGTAGATTTAAATAAATCAGTAGGTGCATATGGAGATACTTGTATTAAACCCAGAGTCTTTACCAATTGTAAAGGAGATCAGTATGAAATTATTCAGATTGTAGGAGGAGGAGCTACTTATGTATCTAGAAATCTATTACCATTAAAGATGAGATCTAGTAGAAGAATAGAAGATAATTGTCCTAATCTTTATGTAGTAACTACTAATGAAGGTTGGATTAGAGATGGTTTTTTATTTACATCTTTTGATACAGGAAAAGTATATTTAAATTATCAAGGAGAAATGGAAGATGAAGATGGTAACTTAATGGTACCTGATCATCCACTACTTAATGAATATTATGAGTATGCAATTAAATCTAGAATTCTTGAAAACTTATATATTAATGGTGAAGATGTAGCTCAAAGAATGCAATTAATAGAACAAAAATTAAGACCTGCTAGAAATAATGCATTAAGTGTAGTAAATATGCCTAATTTTAAAGAACTTAAAGGAATACATTTTGCAAATAGAAAAGCTATGTATGCTAGATATTATGATATGTTTAAGAGCTAATAGTTATTTAAGATGGCAAAAAGAAGAAATCTTGGTAATACAACAAATGTACAAAGTAATAGTTTTGTAAAGGGTCTTAATAAAGATTCTGACTTTACGTATGTACAAAATGGAATGTGGACACATGCCCGTAATGCAACTAATAATACTATAGAAGGAAATCAAGGAACTATATCTAATGCATCTTCAAATGAACTATGTGCAACAGCTGGTTCAGAAATGCCTACTAATTATGGCCAAAGGTATATTATAGGAGCTGTACATTTATTTGCAGATAAGTGGGTAATATATACAGTAGGACATAATGCTACTGATACAGCAACTATGTCTGAGATAGGTTTATTTGAAGAAGATTCTTGTAACTATAGACCTATAGTTCAAGATGCTTGTCTAAAATTTGATAAGAGATATCTTATTGATGGAGCTTCTAGAGAAATGGAAGATTGTACTTGGCAAATATATTGGTGTGATGGTTTAAATCCTGATAGATTTTTAAATATAGGAGATCCTGATACGTGGCCAGATAGTACATATAGTTTTATTGGACAAGGTAATATAAACTATTATACTAATGGTACTACTAACATTCTTTGGCCTGGTGTAAAATGGAAAGAAGATTTACTTAATCCATCTACTCCACCACCTTGTTCTACCTTTCCGGATTTAAATGAATTAGATTGTCCAAAGATAAGACTAGCTCCTCTAATGCAAACTCCGTGTATTAAAGTTAAACCAGGAGTATCAGGAGGAACATTAAGAAATGGAACTTATTTTGCAGTAATAGCTTATACAATTAAGGGTCAAAAAGTAACAGATTATTTTTCCCCTAGTAATACTCAACCTCTATGGCATGAAGACAACTCTAAAAATTCTTTAGAATTAGAGATCAGTGCAGACACTGAAAACTTTGATGAGTTTGTATTAGTTATTATACAGAATATTAATCAAGGTCCTGTAGCAAAACAGATTGGTTTTTACTCAACAGAAACTGAAAGAGTTACTATTGATCTAATGCAGGCAGATCTTATCTCAGTACCTTTAAAACAAATCCCTTTACAATCTGTAGTGTATGAAACATCTAAACAAATGGAAGATGTTAATAGCTATTTATTAAGAGTAGCTCCTACTGGAAAGTTTGATTTTAATTATCAACCATTAGCTAATAAGATTAGAGCAAAATGGGCTTCTGTAGAATATCCTGCAGACTATTATATTAAAGGAGGTCATAAAGGTAGTTACTTAAGAGATGAGGTATATTGTTTCTTTATTAGATGGGTATATGATACAGGTGATAAATCTGCGTCCTATCATATACCTGGAAGACCACCAAGGAATTATGTAGTTCCTGGAACAGGTACATCTGCTTTAGAAACATGGGGAATTGCTGACAAACAAACTTTAGATTCAACAGAAAAAGTATTTGAAGTTTATAATACTGCTGCACCAGGTAGTTTACCTGGAGGTTTAAGTGGAACACTTGATGATGGAGGAGTTGTTATTGCTAGTGGTGAAATGGGTTATTGGGAATCAACTGAAATATATCCTGATAAAAAACCTGATATATGGAATACATCTGCTCATTGTTGGACTTATGATACTAATTCTGATAATGATTTATGTGGTAAAGCAATAAGACACCATAAGTTTCCAGACAATACATTGATGAATGAAACAATGCATTTTAAACCTAATCTTAGTAATCTTACTACAAATGATGAGTCAAAGATTAGAATAATGGGTGTATACTTTGAACACATAGCTTATCCAAAAGATAATGAAGGAAAAGATATTGAAGGAGTAGTTGGATATGAAATATTAAGAGGATCAAGAGAAGGTAATAAATCTATAGTTGCTAAAGGAATGATTAATAACTATAGAACATATGAAGTTCAAGGCACATCTAAAAGAGGAAGGCAAGGACTTTATGCTAACTATCCTTTTAATACGGCTATACCATATATAAATGATGGTACATTACCTCTTCTAGGAAGTATTGGAACAAATCCTGGAGGAACATCATCTGATTACAATTATCAATGGAATGATCCATATATAACTATACCTGATGAGGATGATAATAAAGTTCATCAAACTATGCCTAGTGATATAGTATCCTTTCATTCTCCTGATGTAATGTTTACTACACCATATCTGTCAACTACAGAATTAAAACTATATGGTATACTTAAAGGATATTCTACACAAAGTTTTCAATTTCCTGATCAGCATCCTAAATTTACTTTACTAAGTAATTTTTCAGCACTCTTAGCAGGAATAGCAGGTTTTTCAGCATCTATAATTTCTTTGATAGGTAAGAGAAAAGAACAAAGTTTTTCAATTCCAGAAGGTTATAGTAAATATTTTTTGTCACCACAACCCTCAACAGCAACAATTCCATTTCCTGCTGCTTATTCAGCTACACAAGCATCAGCATTAGCTTCTTTTCAACTTGCTCTAACTACCTATAAAGCAGTTATGGATAATTACTATCAAGCTGGTGGACCATTAGCAGACGGGATACTTGCTATAACTGGAACTTTGAATGTTCCTGGAGGAGGTCCTGAAGCAACTGTTTCATTTCAAGCTCAAAAGAAATTAAGAGATTCTTTTAATACTTTTGCAGCTACGTTAAATCAATCTAAGGCTAATTCTCATTGGACAGTTGAGCTTCCAGATTTTGCATACTTGCCTCCAGGAGCTAGACAAGTAGGAGCTTTAAATCAATTACTGTATTATTTTTCTGAAGGAGCGGGTGTAGCACTTAGATTAATAAAAGCATTTACACCTGATAGACAATATGCATTACAAATGAAATCTCATGGATTTTATGATAATATGACTAACATTGGAAGTAAAACAGGTAGATTTAAAATAGAAGATGCATTTTATACTAAAGATACTGTTCAGGATGTACCTCTTTATCAGAATAATAGTGGGAGTGTTTCTTATAAAATAAACAATTTAAAAAGATGTAGTCATGCTACATTAAGAACTAAATCAGGACCTTATGGTCATACTAATGAATTTATAGGACCTGAAGTATTAGGTATAGATAAGTCTCTAGTAACATTAGGAACTTTAGACTTATTAGGAAATCCTTATGTAGCTGGTAAGACTCCTACTTTTGATGAACCAGAATTAGATTTTAGTTTACCATTAGGAAGTTATTATGGTGGATTAAAATTCAGATTACAAAATCAGTATGGACAGTTAAATTCTATTAAGCAAATACCAATAACACCGTGTGAACAGAAAGATTATAGACTTGCTCCAAATGGTCCAATATGTGGTACTACTCCTCCTAATGCTTTATACCTAAATGTTATACCTCATACATCTATTCTGTTTGGAGGAGATGTATTTATAAACAGATATACTGAAAAGAATAATATGTTCTTTTTCTATAATTGGTTATATGGAGAAAATGATGGTCTTGAATATAACTATTTCTTATATCAAATGCTTCCTCAAGCTAAGTTCTGGGTAAATAGTACAGGATGGGAACCATTTAATTTATTTAATGGTCTTCCTGGAATTGGTTCTCTTCCCTCTACACCTGGTACAGGGTTAGTTCCTAAAAGTTTTTATAGTTTAGATTATCATAATAGATCAGCTCTACTTCCAGACTGGTTAGTATCTGTAGGGGTAGGAACTGGACAATATCAATATAATAATAATAATCAACAAGGTGATTTACCAGGTCTATTTAGTGTAAAAAAATCATATTTTTATTTAGCTTCAAACTCAGTAAGAGATTTCTTTGTAGAAAGTGATGTTCTATTAGATTTTAGAGAATCAGGAGACTTAATGCGTGAAAAGCATTATGACCCTTATAGATATACAGATTACTTCTCTATGTTTACTATGGATCCTACTAGAGCAGATGCAGACAATTTTTATAAATATGATTATTCTTTAAGTATTTCTAAAGCATGGCAACAATATTTTTCTTCTGGCAGTTTACAAAATAGAAACTATGATCCGAATATTGCTAAGTTATGTTATGAAACTTATCCTAATAGAATAATATATTCTTTACCTCAACAGGATGCTTCATATAAAGATGCATGGAAAGTATTCTTAGTTAATAACTATAAGGATATGAAAGCTGAAATCAGCGGAGTAAGATCATTTGCTAAGAGTGGTATATTTATTACATTCCATAATGAAAGTCCTATAATGTATCAAGGTGTAGATACTTTAAATACAGACTTAGGAACTAAGCTTACAATTGGAGATGGAGGACTATTTAGTCAACCTCCTCAAAATATATCAGTAGCAGCTAAACCATTTGAGTATGGGTCATCACAAAATCAATTATCTGTATTAGCTACTCCTGCAGGATTCTTTTATATATCTCAGAATCAAGGAAAAATATTTTCTTATGCTAGCGGATTAAATGAATTATCTCAAAATGGAATGAAGTGGTGGTTTGATACTTTCTTACCATATCAGTTACTACAAGATTTTCCTGATTATCCTTACACAGATAATCCGGTGTGTGGAATTGGATGTCAAACATTATATGATAATGATAACCTATTACTTTATTTCTGTAAAAAAGATTATAAGTTAAAACCAGAATTTGAAGGATTAGTAACATATGATTCTGCAAAAGATATATTTACAATAAAAGATAGAAGAGCTTCTGAATTTAAATTAGGAGATCCTGCAATATTTGATGAAGCTTCATGGACAATTAGTTTTGATCCAAAAAGTAAAGTGTTCATTTCTTTCCACGACTGGCATCCAGATTTAATATTACCCGGAAAAAATACTTGGGTAACTACAAAGAATAATCAACTATGGAAACATAATAATGTATGCAATGATTATTGTAAATATTATGGTAAGAATTATCCATTTGAAATAGAAATAGTAGCTTCTACAGGTCAGCAAGTTAGTACACTGAAAAGTATTGAATATATATTAGAATGTTATAAAAGAGCAGAGTTTAATTGCTTTGATCAGTTTCATGTACTAGATTTTAACTTTGATGAAGCAGTTATTTATAACTCTGAACAAGTGTCAGGTTTACTAAATTTAAACTTAATGCCTAAAAATAATCTTGCATTATCTTTAGAATATCCAAAATATAATACAGCCAATCCTTCTTATGATATCTTATTTTCAAAAGAAGAAAATAAATATAGGTTCAATCAATTCTGGGATATAACTAAAGATAGGGGAGAATTTCCTATAGGTGCAGGATATCCACCTAATGCTCCTGTAATTCCAGGAAGTACAGTATTAGATGGTAATTATAATGAAACACATATATGGGAAACCAAACCTAATGGTTACATAAGAGAATTAAATAGTTCAGGAATTAACTACCAAAAATCTCAAGAACAAAGAAAAAGATTCAGACATTATGCTAACTTTATAAGTTTAAAAAGAAACATTTCAGGACCAGTTAACATGATTATTAAAATGATTAATACTAAATCTCAACTTTCTCAAAGATGATAAATAAGAATAAAAATAAAGCAATGTATCTTGATCTTACTGATGATGAGATAAAGCAGTATGTGGAAGGTGGTTATATTGTAGAAGAAGATGGTCCAGAAGATCCTCCTAAAGCTCAAGATGGTATACCTAAAGTAAAACAGAGAAGAGGAGTTAGAAAGAATCCTGACGGTACAGTATCATCTCATTTAATGAGAGCTGAACTAGTTGATGGTAACTGGGTAGGATTTCCTTCTTTATTTCAAGATTCAAAACCTTATGCTGACGATCAACAAAATTGGGTTGATATGTCTGAGGAAAAAGATTGGAGAAAAGTTTATGAAGAGGCAAAGAGAAGAGGTGAAGTATATAACTTTGGAAAAGACAAGGAAGCTGCATTAGCATTTGGTAAGGGTTCCTGGAAAGATCAATTATCTAAAAAACATAAAGGTGGAGAACCTCATAATCATCCTCATGCATTAACTGTTCCAAATATAAACCCATGGGGAAACAGTAATGCTTTTAGCTTTGATCTTAGTAAAGACATGTTAGGTGATCTTGATGACAGACTAGCTAAAATAGAAAATAAATATAATAAATCTAAAAAGGATTTTGAACTTATTAGATTATTGCACAAAAAACGTAGACAACTGCAAGATGAGTTTTATAGTAAGAAACAAAAAACAGGAAAAAAATATGAACTTCTTAAACCAATGTATAATGGAGAGATGAGACTAGATTTTCTTTTAGAGAATGAATACAATGATCAAGTTAATAGTATATGGAAAAAAGCTAAACAGGCTCCTGCTCTAAAAGCTAAGATTAAAAACATGACTCCTAGAGAACTAAATACTTTTAAAAATAATAGTAAAGAATGGTTAAAAGATGTAGGTTATTATGTAAGTAAAAATAAAGATGGGTTATATGGAATTTATGATAGAAGACAAATTTCAGAAAAAATATATAATCATGGAATGTCTCCTAGAAAAATAGTTGAAGATTTAGGAATTGGGACAAAAGATGAGATAGAAAAAGATTTTTCTACTGAATTTAAAATACATAAGAATGATCATGCCATTAATACAAAAAATGAATTAACTAAACTTTTAGAAAATAATCCCGGTATGTCAAAAAAGGATGCCGTTAGAAAACTAGTAAATGATGGATGGGGTGATGTACGTGGAATAAATAGTATTTATGATACTGAACTTAATGAGTTTGAAAGCAAAAGTCAACAACTTAAATATCAAGCAGTTCCTTTAAATGAAAAATATGACTATATAACAAAAAATATTAAAAATATAGATTTAAATACAATAGATAATAAAGAGCTTAAAAGCTTTTATGAAAAGGTATTAACTGCACATGATGAAGAAACTGAAATTAGAGAAAATCTTAAATTAGAAGAAGACCCTAATCTCATCACTTTACCTCTTAACTATGAACCTGAAGTTGCTGATGAGACAAGTGGAATTGGTATGCAAAACCTAGAGAATCAGTTTCATCAAGATGTCCGAGATAGAAAAAGAGCTGATACACCTGGAGCATTTGGAACAGGTGCTGATGCTATGGGAAAAGGACTTCAGCTTCAGGAATTTTTTAAAGGAAGAGAAGATCTAAAATATATAGATGATGAAGTAAATATAGGTTCAATTTCATCAATGGAAAAGTATTTAAGAGATAATCCAGACGTATCATATGATTTTGGTGTATATATGGAGAAAAAATTTGCTAATGATAAAATAAATAAATTAGAAAATGAAAAGAAACAAGCTGAATCCTCTTTTCAACATACTCGTAAAATGGCAGCTGATCCTAACTATAGAAACTGGTATAATAGTTTAGACGATGACATAGCCAAAATTAATAGAGCTGGAGTACCCACTTTTAATGCATTAGAAGGTGAAGCATGGGAACAAAGTACACTTAATCCAAAATTTCATCAGTCAGCTAGTATAAAAGATATTATAACGAATCCTTGGAGAGCACTACAATACTCTATCCAAACTGGAGATGTGAGGAATATGCATAGTAATACAGATGAATTTTATGAGCTACTTGATAAACAAAAAGCTGCTGGACTAGACTATGATGGTTCTTATGCAAATGTAGTTGAAAGAGATGATGATTTTAATGTTGCAAATGCATTATATGGAGCAAGTGAACTTACACCATGGGGACAGATAGTTAATGCACCAAAATATATGCAAAGATTATTTGGTGATTATAGTGAAGGATCACTTAGTAAACTTAAAGAGAAAATTAATTCTGGAGAAGATCTGACTTTTATGGAAGATTATCTTCCTACTATAGGAAATGCTCTTGGAGTTGGATTTGGAGCAGCTGCAGCTAGAAGTAAAACATTAGGAAAATTTGATGGTTTGGGATTAAAGTATTCAAATCCTTGGACTGATGATTTATTACCTGGTAGTGGAGCAAATCCAGATGGTTGGCTTAAAAGAAATATTATAAATCCTACAGATAAAGCTCTTTCAACTATTCCTGGTTATCAAGGTACAAAAGGAATAATTAAAGATGTGATAAATTTTGATGATACTCCTTTACCAGGAACAAATTTGGGTAAAGATGCTAAATCTCTATATAACTTAAGTTCAAGTTTAGGAAGTGATGCAGTTGAACATGGAAAAGATATATATAATGTTTTAAAAGCAGATAGTTGGAAACTACCTAAGCAAGTAGCAACAGGTGTTGGATTAACTTATGTACCAGAATCTGCAGAGTCATTGATTGCCAATATAAAAGATGAAAATTATTTAGGAGCTGGAGAAGATGCAGTTGATCTTGGTTTAGCTTTTACACCAGGTGCCCTTTTTAAAAATGTTAAATCAACAGGTAAAGCAGGATATGATTTTTTGAAAAAAGGACTATTAGGAGAAAAAGATTATATGATGTCTGGTATTAGAGGATTAGGTACGTGGAGTTCAAGACCAGGAAATTGGAAAAATAAAATATTTGATTATGGTAAGGATATAGCAAAGACAGGATACCATGGTAGTGTTATAGGAGGTGCGCCTTGGGCTTTAGGGGCAGGTTATAATCTTGCAACAGATAAAGATGCAACTACTAGTCAACGGTTTGAAGATGTATCAAAAGTTGCTAGTATATTTCCAGGAATAGCAGGTGCTAAAAATGCTAAGTATATATTTATGGGAGGTACACAATTTTTATCAGATCCTACAGACCCAACTAATATAACACAGTCTATACTAGAAGGAACTGGTGTAGGTAGATATGGTAAATTTGGAAATACTACAGGTAAGTTTGGTGCAAAAGTTTATGATTATCTTGGTGGAGAAGATGAAATAAAAGTAAATAATGCAATTAATACAGCAATAATTCAAGATGTAGAGAATGAAGATGTAGAGAATGAAGATGTGTTGATTGCTGAAAAGAAAAAGAAAAAGAAAAAAAGAAAAAGCAAGAAAACCGTTAGAAGAATTAGAGGAAAAAAGATATATGAAGATGGTGGAGAAATTGATGAAACAATAGAACTTTATTTAGATCCTAGTCAAATACAAGAGTATCTTTTAGGAGGTTTTGTAGTAGAAGAAATATAAACATTGTATGTTTAAACAATAAATTAAATTTTAGTATATTTAATATATACCCTAAGTTATGGCAAAGAAAAAAGTTAGAATATATAAGTCTCCAACAGGCAAAGGAGAATATAGAAGTAAATTAAAAAACTTTCTATATATAGCGGAACAAGGTATGTCTGTTCCTCAACAAAGAATGCAACAAAGAGGACCAGCTCCTCTTACTAGAAGAGATATTTTATTAAAAGAAGCATTAACTGATTATATGTATAATGAGTTAGGTGATAAACCTACAAATGATGACATTAAGCTTGTTATGATGAGTTTACAAAAACAAGGTCATAATCCAGAATTAATACAGGGAGCATTACAAAGTGTTTTAAAAATCATTGAAAATGCTATTCCTGCTTCTAATCCTTTTAAAGAAGATATTGAAGATGAGGAAATTAAAGTTGAAGAAGAAAGTAATGAGGGAGATATAACAGAAGAAACAATGATTAATGAAGGTGTTAAAGAAGATGATGTTTTCTTTGAGGATCTAATGAATGAGAGTAGCGTTAATTTTATTGAGAATGAAGAAGTAGATACTAAAAGATATGGAGGAATACCAATAAAAAAAGTAGGTGGTGCAGTAGGTGGACCTGGAGATGAGATATTTGAATATGTAGCTAAAGCTCTAAGTATAGGAGGTAAGAAATTGAGTAAATCACATTATGATAATATAGTTCAACACGCCTATAATAAAGTATATAAGACAGGAAAATACGGAGAAGATATAAAATTTAGTGATGATCTTTTAAAACAAGAGGGTTTTCTAGATGATGTAAATGCATATATTAAAAAGTCTGCTGATGATCTTACAGCAGATTTAAAACCGAGAAGATTTAAAAATAGAGGAACATCAAGTTTAAAACAAAGAGAGGTTGAAAGTCTACTACATGATACTTACTTAGCAAATGATAAAATGCTAGATCTATCACAAGGTAAACTAAGTAGAATGTCTGGTACTGGTACTGGTAGTAAGCTACAAGGATTACCTGTAGATAATGTATATGATGAATCTACTAAAGTTAATAGCCAAAGTATATTAAGTACAGGAATTGAAGATGGGGGTGGTCTTGTAACTGATGCTCAAACAGATTTAAAAGTACTTAATGTTGATGATTCTCAAACACTTTCAGATCAAATATCTGAAGGTTATGTAAAACATCTTGAGGAAAATCCTCCTCTTTCTCAAAATGGTACCTATGGTGGACATACAGCAGATGGAGATGTAATATTAAGTGTACAAGCTAAAGATGGAAATGTTCATCATGGTATTTTAACAGGAGGAGAAGGAAATTATGAGTTTAAACTTATAACTGGATTAGATGGTAGTGGTAAGCCTCTATATATGAAAGATGCTCCTCTACCAGAAGGCTTTGGAAATACTTTAGTTGAAAACTCTTTTTTAAAAGGTAAAAATAATATTACAACTGTTAAAGAGTTTGATACAGAATTTTTTATTCCTAAAGACAAGCTATCTGAAGTAAATATAATTAATCATGAAGAATTAGTAAATGTAACTAATCCTGATGATTTAACATCAAGTTGGTTAGGTAATGTAGATCCTAAAATAAAAATGTATGGAACTAAGAGTGCTGCTGGTGCTCCTAGTTGGGGACAAAGTCTATGGGGTTTAAGTCCACAAAATTTGTTTGGATTTAATCCAAAACTTTATGGTTCTGAATCTTATCTATCTAATAGATTTGGTATTAATAGAATAATGGACAAGTATGGTGATACATATGGAGTACGTACAAGTCCTACATATAATCCTCTGCAGAAACCGGGTTGGATTAATAGAAACATAATAAATCCATTAAATCCATTTGGAAATAGTAATCTGCCTTTTGATCAACAAGGTAGACTAGGAACATGGACTGGAAAAAATAGGGGAATAACAGATATGACGCAAACGGTAGATTACCATGATGCTAGAATAAACCGGGTAGGTCAAACACCTAGCAATTTTGGTACTGAAACTGTTACTCAGCATATACAAGGTAATAACCCAGCATTTGACATATCTCCTGGTAGAAAGTTTGGGAGAATAGTGGGAAGAAATCTTATGAGTTACAGAACTCCTGTTCTATTTGGTGGTCTATATGGATTAGGAACCAGCCTATCTAGTGATGAGACAGGTCCTTATAACCAAGATATGAGACTTGTATTAGATCCTAAGTACACACAAAAACAGGATCGTTTTAGTTATAAAGTAGATGGACAAGAGGTTAATCCTATTTTTGGTGATACACTAACACCTGAGACCAAACAAAGAACACAAGAGATGCATGACATTTTTAATTATGATCCTAATAAACAACTAGGTGGTATGACTAAAGCTCAGTTTGTAAAAAAAGGTCTTAAGTCTTTTAAAAAATATAATGAGGGTGGAAATGTAAATGATGAAACTCCTTCAGATGTTAATGCTGAAATTGGAGTTAGAGAAGAAAATAAAAATGTTCTTTTAGGAAACATTCACAATAATGTAGCTGAAGATCAAGAAACAAAAAGACTAGAACAAAAATATGATATGCTTAGAAATCAAGAATTAAATAAATCAGCTATGTATGATAATAAAGGTATGCAATATGCAAAATGGGGAGCTCAATCAAGAGATATGAGAAAATTAAATAGACAAATGCGTAGAGCAAATAGACAAATGAATAGAACTTTTAGAAATGCGCCACCTACCAATATGACAAATTATAAAAGAACCGGTCTTGGTAAATGGGAGGCTCAGTTTGATCCAAGTATACCTAATATGAATATGGGCTTAGGTGCTATGGGTATGGGCTTAGGTAATATTGGATTTGGTATTCCTGGATTAGGTAAGATGTTAAGTAATATAATTAGTAATCCTCAAGTGTTTAACCATATACCTACTACATATAGAACACCCTTAATTACAGAAGCTAATAAAGCTAATATAGTTACTAATACTGATAAAGAAAAAGCAGCACAGAATCAATTAGATATGCAACAAGGTCTTATGTACTTAGAAGTTTTAAAAAATAATCCTCCTGGTGAGAATGAAACTCTAGAAGAGTATAAGAGTAGAGTTAATCTTGGTAATGTACAAATTACTGAAGAGATGTTTAACACGGTTAAAGCTTCATCAGTAAAAGATCTTCCAGGACATACAAACTTTCCTGGAGTGCCTCAAACAAATGTAAATGCTACAAACTTTCCAGTTATTAGGGGTTGTTGGGGTGGCAATTGTGTAGATCCTGATAATAAACAACAGGGTGGTTTTGTAGATTCATCTAATCCAGATTTATATAAGTTTATATATGGTGGTAATGATATGCCTATGGCTAGAGAAGGAATTATAGTAGAAGGTGAAGAAGGTATGAAACCACTTCCTGTAAATACATTTCAAAATCAACAAGATTTAGCTACATCAGCTTTGGCTCCTTTTGGTGGTAATCAAGGTATTTTGCAACCTTATGGAGAATCTCCTAGTATTCTAATGGATCCTAATCTACAAACACCTGCAATACAATCTGAAGAAAAACCCACAATTTCATTTAATAAAGAAACTGGAATGTTTGAAGAAACAGCAGTAGAACCAGAATCTCTTGTACAACATGAACAAGAAATGCCTTCTAATTTAAATATGTCTGAAGAAGCAGTAATGAGTGCAGTAGCTTCAGCTCCGGTTAATATGAACATACCAGAAGAAGTTCAAGAACAAGGTGCTAGTGCTGTATTAAACTTTATTGAAGCACAGAAAAAAAGGGATATAATGATTAAAGAGTTTCAGGCTAACGTAACTCCAGAATATCAAGGCGGTCTAAAAGGAATAAAAGGAAATATTGAAGGGAGTGCGACTATAGGTTCAGGATATAATCCAGGAACACTTACAGGAAGTGTAACAGGTGGATGGACAAATCAAGGATTTACAGGTAATAGAAATATAGAAGGGTTCCAGTCTGGAGATAATATATGGGATGTTGAAGGTAATGTTGAATATACTACACCAAAGAATAAGAAAGGGAACCAATGGGGAGTTAGCGGTGGTGTACATTATGCTCAACCACAAGGAGGTTATGGAAAGATAACACCTACTGTTGGAGTAAAGTTTATACCAGGATCTAATCAAATGGGCGGAGAACCAGAATTACCACAAGCTAGATGGGGTTTATTTAATACATTAGCTAGAGGGTTTGCGGCTAATCCTGCATTTGGTAGAAGAATGAGTTATTCTGGTCCTCAGACAATGGCAGGACAAACATACTATGGTGCTCCAGGTACTTTAGTAAAGCAAGAAGGAAGACGTAATCCGTTTAGAACCAAATGGACAAATACTTATGCAGTACCAGGAGCTCCAAAATTATATGGAGTTGGTCCTGACGGAGCTCCTACAAGAGGTGGAGCAGGTACTAGTTTTCTACCACCACAAGAACAAGATACACGTTCTAGAGCTGAAAGAAGAACTGATAGATTACTTGACAGAAGAGCAGCAAAAGATGAAAGACAATATGAAAGAAGAAGAAGAAGATCAATTAGAAAAGGTTTTGGAGACTTTGGTTCTTATGATGAAATGATAGCAGCTAGTCAATTACCTGATATGCCAAATGAAGAAGCTCTTGAAACTCAAAGAGAAAGACAGAATGAATTAGGTGAGGGTGTAGACCAGTCTTCAACTAATGGAGAATTATCACAACCAAAAAATATGTCTATATCTGAACTTGAAGAAAAAATAATGCTTGGTAACTATGGTAAAGGTATGAACTCTGGTCAACGTCCAATACCTGTTAATCCAATTTCTGAAATGCCTACAGGTCCAGCGCCTGCATCCTTTGGTGATAGAGGTGTAGTACTAAATATGGATAGAAAAGGTTCTGTTCCCGGTTCTGAATATGTAGAAGGAGTTTCTCCTCAATTATTTGGTAGTAAGTATCGTGATAGATATAATGATTATAGTAAAGACATGGATCAATGGCATACAGGTGATGATAATATTACATTTAATCCATCAGGTACAGGCAGACCTACATTACAAAATAGAAATCCTGAAGTAGAAAAGGAAATACCTTTTAATGCAAACATGCTTCAAAATGTTGGACCAATAGGTACGGATGATAATACAGGAATATACGAGGGAGAAGACAATCTTTTTATTAAAAATATGGGTAATCCTGGATCAATGGCTTATGGAGGCTGGTATGCACAAGGAGGTCCAATGATTGAAGATGAAGTTGAAATGACTGAAGAAGAGATTAGAGCATTTATGCAAGCAGGTGGAATAGTAGAATTTATATAAAATTATAAGTATGCCTAGAGTTAGAATAAAAAGATTACCAAGTAATAAACGTAAAGTTAGGATTAAAAAAATGCCTGGTCTTCCAGAAAGTCCTGGCTATGCTGGTGGTACTCAATATGTATTTCAAAGAGGTGGTTTAAATAAATTTATACCAACCTTTGATCCGGGAGGTACTACAGGAGGAGTTGATTCTCCAATAGATAAAAATAATGTGCCTATTGCACCACTACCTTTTTTACCAGCTTTACCAGGTAAAGAAATAGTAATACCAGGTATTACTGATAGAGAAAGAGGAGAGGATGAACTATATACAGAAGAGTTTAAAGAAAAATGGGGAATTGTTGATGGTGAAGCATTTAATCAAACTGCATTTGGTATAGGTGATACAATTGCTGGTTGGGGGCAAGGAAGAAAAGATGCTAAAAGAGCTGGTAATCAAATGACTTATGGAGAGGATATTGGACGTGAAAGTGGAAGAATAAATACAGGAAAACATAATTATCTTAGTGGATTAGCTCATGAAGATATGATGGGTGGAAAAATACAAAATGTTCAAAGAGGAGGTGTTCCATTATATAATCCAGGAGGACCTACACCGCCACCTACATTTGATAAAGATGGTAATGAATGGGTTACTGTAACAGGTTATTATACAGGTGCAGAAAATCCAGATGCTGCTGATGTCTCTGGTGATGCTTCAACATATTATGGTCAAATAAAAAAGACTCCATATACTAAAAGAATCTTAAGAAGTGACTATGACAAGCTGATGGGAGCTAAAGGCAAATACCATACACAACAACAAGCTTTAAGAGGTACAAAGTATGGAGATAGTGATCAAAGTTTTGATGAAAGAGGTTACGGGGATGCTGCAACTAATCCAAATTATAAATATTCATTAGGTGTAGATGAAGTTAAGCGTTTAAATCCTGAATACTACCCAAGTCAAGGAGAACTGTTTGACTTAAATGAACAAATACTGGGCATGAGTCCTGTAGACTTAAGAGGATTAAAAGGAAAAGATAAATATTCCATTAAGGAAAATCCTTTTGGATTTAGACAAAAACAACTTGACGTTCAATATGATGTTGCCTATGGAGACTGTCCACCATGTCCTGATGGTACAGTCCCTAAAAGAGATGCTGATAACAATTGTTTAGAGTGTCCTAAAGTTAAAGATGAAGAGACTGTAACAGAAACTAAAAAGTGTAAGTGTCTTAATGATCCTGCAGAAGGACCATTTACTGGTACTATAGTTACGGATGCTAATGGTAAACAAGAATGTGAATGTACAGGATATGAAGATAGTGCTCAACAGCAACAACAACAAAGAGATCCTGAATGGTGGTTGCAAGATACTATTAAAACTACAGGACTTGCTAGAGATTTAGCAACTGCTAGAAAGTATTCTCCTCAACTACAACAAGTAGATTTAGAAGAAGGTGAGGCTTCTTTTGTTGATCCTACAAGAGAATTAGCAGCTAATGCAGAACAAGCAAATATTGCAGCTCAAGCAGCATCTTCATTTGCAGGACCTCAAGGAACAGCTAGACTTTCTGGTATTCAAGGAAAGGCTGCAGATAATGCAGCTAACATAATGAGTAAGTATAATCAACAAAATGTTGGAATTGCAAATCAGATTTCTCAAGCTAATCAAAATACAAGAAATCAAGAAGCGTTACAGAATGCTAAATTCAGACAACAATACTATGATCAGAATACAATAGCTAATCAGCAGTTTGATAATACTCAAAGAGTTATGAGAAATGCTCTTAGAGATCAGTATGGTAATGCTGTTACTAATATGATGACTACGGATGCAATGAATCAACTGTATCCTAACTATGCTGTTAGCGCTGCTTCAGGTGGTAAGTCATTATTTACAGGAGCTGATGGTAGAAAAGTAAGTCCTACTTATCAGCAGAATTATGGTACTTTCTTAAAAGAAGCACAAGATGCAGGAGCCACATGGGTTGAAGCAGATAAAAGTGCAAGAGATAGAGCAAAAAGCATTGAGATAAAGCAATTAGGTACAGGAAGTGATCCAAGGTATAGTGGTTATCAAGGATCTTCAAGTGGTAAGTATGGTCAGAAGTTTAGGATGCTAGGAGGAAATGTTTATGAACATGGTGGTGAACATGCAGGACCGTTTGATTCAAGTAACATGTCTCAAATCCAACCTCCCTCATATACTCAAGGAGTTAGTCAAAATAATATTCCATGGGGTAGTCAAACTACTAGTATGATTAAAGGAGTTCCTAGAGAAGATGCTAACTTAGAAGCTGAAGGAGGAGAAACAGTATTTGGGGATATTAATGGAGATGGTTTCCCTGAGACAAATAAAATATCAGGACCAAGACATGGTCAAGGAGGAGTGCCTTTAAATCTCCCTGATGATAGCTTTATCTTTAGTGATTATAAGAAAGGAAATATGCAAATATCTGATCCTGAAGTATTAAAGATGTTTGGTAAATCAGGAAAGAAAAGAAAAGGTAGCCGTAAAAAACCATCCTATACTCCAGCTGAGTTAGCTAAACAATATGATATTAATAATTATAGAGCATTACTTCAAGATCCTGATGCAGATAAAATTTCTAAAAGGACAGCAGAAATAATGATTGAAAACTATAATATGAAATTAGGAGCCTTAGCTTTAGTACAAGAATCTACTAAAGGTTTCCCACAAGGTATACCAAAAGTAGCAAAACCTTATATGGAAGAATCAGGTATTAGTGAACAAGATTTAATGCCTCAACAACAACAGCCTCAGAATACTGTACAAAGACCAACTGAACAAATGTTTTCTGAAGCAGAAGTGATTGAAGAACAGACTTAATAAACTTATAAGGTTTAATAAACTTATAAAATTTTAATATATTTATAACATAAGAAAAGATTAATTATGGCAACGTATTTACAAGGTGTAACAGATTATATTCCACAATATCAACCCTTTACTCCTAACTTAAATTTTTATGATACAATTCTGAAGACAAAACAGAATCAGTATGATAGTAACTGGAAGCAGTTAAATAATATTTATGGTAAATATTTTTATGCTGATTTAACTAGGGATGATAACATTAAGAAGAAAGATGAGTTAGTTAAAAATATAAACTTTAATTTACAAAGAGTAGCAGGTTTAGATCTTTCTCTACAAAAAAATGTTGATCAAGCAGTTCAAGTATTTACTCCTTTTTATCAAGATAAAAACTTGATGAAAGATATGGCTTATACTAAAAACTGGAATAGTGAATATGGAAGAGGAATGGGTTTAAAGAAAGCTAGTGATGAGAAGAGACAAAAACAATTTTGGGATACAGGTATTCAAGAACTTCAATATCTAAGAGAAGAATTTAAAAATGCTGCACCTGATGAAGCAATGACATTTACATCTCCTACTTATACTCCATATGTAAATAGTACAGAATTAGCTCATGACTTAGCAAAGAAACAAGGGTGGAATGTAAAAATTTCTAAGAGTGATGGTAGACATATTTATACTACTAAGAATGGACAACAAATAATGGAGCCTTTAAGAAAGCTTTTTGAAAATACAATAGGTAATGATTCAAGAGTACAATCTGTATATAGAACTCAATCTTATGTAAATAGAAAGAATTATGCTAATACAAATGCTTCAATGTTTGATGGAGATTCTAAGGCTGCAGAAATGAAGTATCTTGAAAATAACTTTAATGTTCTCAAGAGACAGACACAAAAATATTATATAAAGTTAAAAGCAGATGCAAAAAATAAGGATACACAGATAAATTATTTAGAGGAAAAAGCTCAACGAAAAAATATATCTCCTAGACAAGCAATGCTTTTAGATGACTTAAAATTTAATAGAGATATTAATAGACAAACTCTTTCTCAAATAGAAAAAGAGTATGGAGAATTTGATCAATCAAGTTCTAGTACTGGCAGTACTACTACTGGATTTACTAATCCTTATGGAGATATTAATCTACTAAGACGAAAAGTAGATGGAGGTGTTGCACAAATGCTTATGAGAAAAGATTTGTCTGAAGCTGCAGAAACAGAAGCTTTTAGAAACTATGAAAGAACAATGAAAACTGATCCTTATGGTTTAGAAAAAGTAAGACAAGCAAATAGAAAAAGTATTGTTGATAGAAAAATAAAAGGAGATCAAGCTACTGTACGTTTACAACAAAGATTAAAAACAACAGCAAAGGTAAATGAACAATTAGAAAAAGAAAAAGTACTACAAAAAAGATTTATCAAAGATGAATATAAAATTGATAACTTTGGAAGACAAGTCTTTAAAAGTACTAATCCAAAAGCATTTAGTCAAATTGCAGGAGAATCTAGTGTATATAAAAGACCAATGATTGATGCTAATGGTCTTATCATGTATGAAGCAAATCCTAAGTATGGTAAGTTCTCAAGTCAGGTTACAACGGATAAATCACAAAAAGTTGATTTAAAGACATTTGCTCAGAAAGCAAACTTTAAGAAAAGGGAAATGGTGAAAGTTAGTAATCAACTTAAGCGTAATTTTGATGGTGTACAAGAAATACTTTCACAAATGAGACAACAGATAGGAGATGGACCTAAGCAAATATCTCAAAAGGAGTTTGATAAATTCAAAGTACGTAATTCAAAAGGTAAAGAAGTTACTATAAATGAAATGTTAAAGGGAATAGAAACTGGTGAATTTACTGAAGGAGATGCGCTTAGAGTATATGGTAATTTATATAACTTTGTAACAAAAAGTGATACTGAAATTGGAGACTATTATAAAAATAGTCCTGTATTTGGTACTAAAAATAAAGTAGAGATGGATGCTCTATATAGGGTTATTGGTGAACAAAGAGAAGGCATGAGAAAATCAAATGACATTGTAGAAAAGTATAAAAAATCATTACCTGAAGGTATGCAAAACATGTCTAGTGACATAATATGGAATGCAATGGCTGGAGATGAAGAAGGATTTAATGATGCAGTTAAAGGTATGAAAGTAGAAGTTATGGGTCCAGAGGGGATAACTTACAGAAATGTAGATGAGGTAATGAAGACACTGGATTTTAGAGGAGATCTTGTTAATAAGATAGGTAACCTAATTGGCGTTGATGGTCAGATTATAAGTTCAGGTAGTACATTAGGAAATATGTTAGGAGTAAATAAGCAAGGTAAAGGCATGTTAGATTTTGATATGTTAAGAGAAGATGTACTAAATTTTGAAGATGAGGAAGGAGTGAAGACTAAAGATAACTTAAGTAAATGGTTTATTGAAAATAGAGGACTAACGTCTGAAGGTAATGCAGCATGGGGTGATAAAAATACTGTTACAGTAGGTAGTCAATATGGAGATGGACATGGTCAGTTTGTACAAGCAAATGATGCCATATTTAAAAATCCACAGGCTCAATATGGTACTGGTCTTAGTAAAGAATCATTAGAGAAAATGCCTGATGACATAGCAAAAGCAATACATAGAGGATTAATTAATTATATAGGGGCAGGAGGAGATGAGAAAAGACATTTTCTAATGTCTCACCATAGTGTAGCTCAAAACAGTTTAGATCATGAAGGTGTGAATTATCAGTTGCCTCCTGAATATTTAAAAAGTCTAGTGGGTACTAAAGATAATCCAGGTCTTTTATATGGAAAAACAGATTTGGTTACTGAACTTAGTAAAAAAGGTTTAAGTGTTTCTGTTCCTAGTGGTACATTTGGAGGACTTGAAATAGCTGATACATATACTGACCCAATAGAAAGGATGATAAAAAACAGTCCAGAAGGATATACATATAATGATCCTAATGGTGAAGGTTCTTTAAAGGTTACTTATGACAAAAACACAAAGACATATAATGCAGTTAAAGAATTTGAAGTATTACAGAAAAAAGAAGATGGAAAAAGTGGTTATATAAGTTATCAAGCGGAACCTCAACCTTATGGTGGTGGAGACTGGCAAGAATATTTTCAAGCTGAACAACTGTTCTTTGACAAACTACAAAAAATAAATCAACAGGTATGGAATAGTGGTTATGGAGAAGAAGACTATTCTAAAGTTCGTGAACAAATAAATAATCAGAATTATACTAATGGAGGAGATATTGAATGGTTTACTAAAAAAGATGAATTTATTTCTCCAACTATCTCAGGACGTAGAAGAAAAGATTACTAAAAATCATGGCAGAAGAGAATGAAATACCTTTTAGCCCACTGGATTCATTGGGCCCGCAATTTGGAAATATTGATCCTGTCAATAGTAATCCTGCTGCTTATCAAAATTGGGAAGGACTAGATCCTATAAAAGATTCTGACTTTGGAGCTCCTATTGCTCCTAATCCAGGTTTATATAATCCTCAAGTTGATATTAGAAAAAATGTAGTAGGAAGACCAGATAATAAACCACCTAGACTTAAACAAAGTAAAGACAATGCTGATCATCTTCGGATGATATTGGATATGTCTGCACAATCTTCTGCTGTTGCACGTACATCTACAAGAAAAAATGATCATCATCAAATGTATGCTTATAATGATGGTCCTAATGGTGATGCTTTTTATGATAGATATGCTGCTTATGGAGCAGATAAAATGGATGAGATTGGATTTCATCCATTCCGTGATAATGAATCTATATATAATGCTAGAACTACAGGATGGAATGACTTTAGTAGAATGATGTCTAATTCATTTCTACCTTTAGTAGGAAGAGGTTTTATATCAGGTCCTAAAAGTTTATATAGAATAATTACAGATTGGGATTTCTCAGAAGATAAAGAAGATGCAGAAGTATATGAAAGAGCTGCTGCTATTGGTCAATCTAGTAGAGGCGGTTTAGGATCTTTCTTAAACAATACCATGATGAACTTTGGTTATACAGCTGGTATTATAACTGAAGCAATAGTAGAAGAAGCTGCTTTAGTTGCATTAGCTCCCACAACATTTGGGGGAAGTTTATTAGGTACAGCTGGAGTAGGAGCTAAAACAATTAAAGGTATTGGTACTGCAATAGATGTTGCTGATAATGTAAATGATACTTTAAAAGCTATAAATAGTTATAAACAAGCTAAGGGTTTTTGGACAGGAACTAAAGTTGGCAGATTCTTAAATCCTCTTGAAAATTTAACAGAGGCAAATGCTGCTATAAGAGCAAATAATATAACTGGTTTAGCAAAAGGAACAAAACAATTTGGTGCTTTTTATAGAGATGTTAGAAATGTAAATATGGCTTTAGCAGAAGCTAGACTAGAAGGAGGATTTGTATCCAATTCAGTTCAAAATCAACTATATGAAGATTATTATAAAGCTAATGGAAAAGTTCCTGATAATGATATGCAATATGCTTTTGCTCAACAGGCAAAAAAAGCTGCTACTGAGTCAATGATCTGGAATACAGGATTAATATTTGGTACTAATAAAATTGTCTTTCCAAATGTTATGCGTCCTAGAGGAGGGATTAAAAACTTCTTAGCTTCTAAAGTTGATGATATTAAAACTTTGAAAGATGGTAAAATAGTTTATAGAGGGGGAAAGAAAGGTGCTAAAGGAGAATTTAAATACTTAGAAAATAATTTAAAAAATACTTTACAATCATTTTATAAAGATCCTTTAGGACAATCTCTTAAAGGAGCAATGACCTATTTCAAAGGAAATGTAATGGAAGGGGTTCAAGAAATTGCTCAGGAAGTAATTGCTGGAACATTTGAACATTACTATGTAGATGCATTTAAACAAAAGAATAGACAAGCTTTTCATTATGGTGAAGGTATATTAGATGAGGCGGTTAAGTCTGAATACTTTAAAGATGCATTGACCAAGCAATTTGGATCACAAGGTTTTGAAACATTTGCATCAGGATTTTTCATGGGAATGTTTGCAAGACCATTAAACGCTGCAATTCCTGCTTTATCAACTGGGTATAATAAATATTTTGGAGATCAGGCTGAATATAATAAATATAAAGAAATAAGAAATTCTTATGGAATAGCTGCGGCTCAAAGTTTAAATGAATTATATGCAGATCCTGCTAAGTTTTTTGATTCTAGATTATTTAATTATTCTTTACAGAATGCAGTAAGTAAAGTAGGAGCTAACGGAACTACAAAACAAATAGCAGATGCAAATGATAGTGCAATAATTAATCAAATAATTACTTCATTAGAACACGGAACATTTGATATATTTATTGATCATGTTGAATCCTTTAAGGATATGACAGCATCTGAATTTGAAGAGGCTTTTGGATTTCAAAAAGGAACAGGTTTTGAATACAAACAAAAAATTGATAATGTTGTAAAAAAATCTAAGAGAATAAAACAACGCTATGAATTTTATAAAGAAAGATTTCCTAATCCAGTAAATCTTAAAGACTTTCAAGATAAAGATTCTCTTGAATATTCAGCAGCAGCATTATTAAGTAAAGCTTGGGATATTAGTCTTTCACAAGCAGTATTTCTTAATGAATCTTTTGAAAATGTTTCTCAAAGACTAGTTGAGATTAGCAATCTTCTTACTACTAAGAGTCCATTAAAGAATATTACTAGTACAGAAGTACAGGTATTACTCAATGATGTTACAGCTGATAGTCAAATAGATTTATTAAAAGGGCAAATTAAAAGTATAGAAGGACTTGAAGATTCTGAACAAAGAGTAAAAGATTTAAAAAGTAAACTTGATAGTCTAGAAAATTTTAAAAAAGCAAAAGATAGATTTAAAAAATTCCGCTATCCTGAAAGATATGATGAAAAGCTTAAAGCAGAAATAAAAGAAAAAGTATATCTACCAGGAGGAATAGAAGTAGAAGAAATTACTAAAGAAGATGTAAAACTCTATAAAGAAGAAGTTTATGGAAAAAGAACTGAAGAGAATTATAAAAAAGAGTTAGATCTTCTTAAAGATGCTTATACTGATTATATGAAGAGTATTGCTAAGGATCAACCTGTATTTACTTCAGAATTAGATGAATCATTTGAGAATTTACTTGACTACTATGAATTACAAGATGAGGCAGAAACATTTGTTTATTATACAAATGTTCTTCATAATCCTCAAGGATTTGTAGAACAAGTAAAAAAGAATGAAGAGTGGATGACCAAAATGTATGATCAAAGAAAAGATTATTTTACAGAGATGGTTCAAGAAGCTATGAGAGATAGAGAACAAAATGCAATACTTAATTCATTAGCTAATAAAAATGTTTTTCTAGATTCAGATCAGTTTAGAAAGTTTATGAAAGATGGAGTTGAACCAGAAGAGTTTTTTGATAACACAACAAAACAAGTAATTCCTAAAGATACTGAAAGGTATAATCAATATTTAAACTTATTAAAAAAGGCAAGAGCTTTATCTCAAGAAGAATTTGTAAAAGATGTTTCAGAAGAAAGTTCTTTACAAAATAAAATAGATAGAATTAACAAACGTAGACAAGAAGAGCTTGGTTATTTAAAAGGAGAAGAGGTAGAAGAATTAGTTAAAGAAATAATTCCTCCTGGAAGAAGACCTAGTTTTAGTATTATGCGTATTATGAAAGAATCTTCTCCTGGAACCAAGATTGTAGCAGAGGTAGCTCAGTCAAATGAAATACTAGAGTTCACTAATGTAGATGGTGTATTATATGATCAAGAAGGAAACGCTATTGATGCAGACTCAGAACGTAAACTTAAGAAGAAATATCCTAAGTTTACAAATGCATCTGTTTATGCAACAAGTATAAAAGTAGATCAAAAACAAATAGACACAATTAATAAAAAGTTTGATACTGCTATTGCAGATATAGTTGAAAATTTTGCTAAATATCAGAAAGAAGATACTCAAGATTATATGAGTAATCCTACTAGAGAAAAGCTAAAAGCTTTAGATAGAAACTTATATAATGAAATAGAAGAATTATATAAAGCTGAGTATGGAAAACAAGAAGCAGAGTTAGAAGATCAAATACAGAAAGATAATTTATTTAACTCATTTGTAAAAGAAAATAAAAAGGCCAGAGGTCTTATAGAAAAGTTCTTTAATAAGGTTGATGATGCTGCTGAAGTAAAAGAAGAAGAGGTAACTGTAGAAACTCCTGTTGCTAAATCTAAAGGTAAAATTATTCAATCAATTGAGCCTATTATTGAAACTGAAGATAATATAACTTTTGGTACTGCAGGTGCAGTTAGGGAAAATAAAAATGAGGATGCTGTTTATGTAGATACAGAAAATGGATTATATATTTTAGCAGATGGTATGGGAGGAATGGGTAGAGTGGCAACTCAATCTCCTGAACAAGCTTCTTCTGATGTAATTAATATGCTAAAAGGTACACCAGTAAAAACTGGAACTGAATTATTATATGAAGAGTTTCAAAAAAATCCAGAGATGACTGCAGAAGAAGCTATGGATTTTCTAGGTATAGATAAAAATGCTAAACTATCTTGGGTTATTAAAACTAATCTAAGTTTTTTATTAGCTGCTTTTAAAGGAGCAGACTTTACTAAAATATCTGATGATAAAGGTTATAAGGCAACAACTACAGGTGCAGTCTCAGCAGTAGCAAAAAGAGTTGGTCCAAATAAATATGAGATAGAAAAAGTAGGAGATACTGTATTTTTTGTAGTAGATAAAAACGGTAAAGTAATTCAGTCTCATGGTTTATCTACAAGTGCTAGTGTTGATGAAGCATATATGTTTAGTGTAAAAGGTGGTAAACCTCAAATGAATTCACCTAAAGTAGATAAGTTTACAATAGAGTTAAAAGATGGACAAACATTAGTTCTTGCTACAGATTTTATTGAAACAGAAAAAGCTATGGATGATTTTATCAAAACTGATTTTGGTAAAAACATAGACTTTACAAAGTTTCAAAAAGAAAATAAAATTGATGATTCTAGTTTTATAGTTATCAGAGAAGAAGTACTAGCTGCTTTAGAAAAAGCTCCTGTTACAGATAAAAAAGCTGATATAGAAAGAAGAAGGCAAGAAGAAGAAAATAAATTAAAGGAATTAGGAAAAGTAAAAATAGGTAGGTATGAAGGAATAGATACTGATAGATTAGCTAAAGGAAGAGAAGGAATTGTTCTTGAATTACAAGATGCCTTAAATAAAAACACTTCTTTTACTAAAGGAGCTTTATCTAAAGAGCAAATAAAAGCAGTTAGAGAGTCTTTAGATTTATTTTATAAAGCTGTTAATAAAGAAGATTTAGAAAATTTAGTATATAGAGAAGAACAAGTTGGTGGGAGAAAAGAGATAATTCCTACAATAAAGGAATATATTGCTAAATATGATGCTGAACTAGCTACTTTAGAAAAAGCTCCTCCTGCTTTAAAAGGAGACGCTAGAGAGAAATTCTTTGAGGATACCCGTGATGCTAAAATTAGAGAGTTAGAGAAAACAATTAAAATACTAGAGGGAGAAACACAGTCTAAAGAAAAAGAACTTACAGAATTAGAAGAAAAAAGAAAAGCTGTTGCAGAACAAGTTTATTTTGAAGACGCACCTATAAACCAAGGAGAGTTAACACTTGAAGGTGTGAGTGATGGATATCAAGTTTTCTTTGGTGAGTCTACATTAGGTGATACTCAAGAGAGTAAGCTTGGACTTAGAGAAGATGTAATAAATGGAAAGAAAGTTTATTCATTAGTAGCTAAGACTTTTGATAGAGCAAATAGACCTGGAACATATAGCATATCTTTATCATACCCTGAGAATACTAATTTTAATCAGGATGAGGTTAAGAAAATTAATGCAAAACTGACTGAGATGAATAATGAATTAATAGAGTCAGCAGCAGGAAGAAGTCAAGTTCTACTTAACTTAAATATAAAAAGAGCAGATGGAAAAATTAGAGAAAAAGGTACACGACCAAGCACCTACATGAAGTATATTACAGGAGGTAATACTGTTACAAAGCAAGGATTTAAATATAGACGTGATGAACAATCTGATGCTGATATAGCAGTTGATCCTGTAAAAATCACTAAACTTAGTGAAGAAATAACTGATCTTAAATCTAGATTAAAAGATTTTAAAGCAGAGTTAAAAGATTTACAATCAGAGATAAAAACTGAAAAAGTAAAAGAAGTTAAACAGTCTGAAAAGGATACTATTTTAGAAGGTCTTGAAGGAGAGCATAGAAAATTAGCTCAGAGTTTTATAAAGAAAATAGAAAGAGCAAGTAATAAAATTGAGCTACAAAAAATAGCAGGTGAAATTTTATTGACTACAGATACATTTGGAGGAGGAGTAGGTATCATGTTAACAGATACAACTTCTAGTAAATTAAATAAATTAATAACAGAAAGAACTAGTGAAATATCTACAGGTTCAATTGCAGGAGTAGCTGGTGAAGCAGTTAATATAGGAGATAATTTAGTTGTTATAAATACAGATAAAGGTAGAGATGGAACTAAAGCTAATGATATATATTTACCTATAGGAACTGTTGTAAAAGTTGTGAAAACTTCTGAAAATTCCGTAACTTTAAATGCTGGAGTGGGTACGAATTCTATGGAATATGAGGTGAGTTTTGATAAGCTTAAAAAGACTTATGATTTACAAGATACAATTGATAATATGGAAACTGAATCAAAAACTATGACTGAGCAGGGAAAAAAGCATGTCAAGCAATCAGATAAGGAAACTGATACTTTATTGACAGATGCTGAGAAAAAAGAAAAGCTTAGAAAAGAAGCAGAGCAACAAGGCAGAGATAGTGCTACTGATGAATTATTGGATGATATAAACTGTGGATCATGATAACATGTGCGTTAACACCAAAGCAATTAGAAAGTCTTTATAAAGTAACTTGGCTAAATATGAAAGATCAAACTAAACAATTTGATCCTAGTATATTCATGCAAGAAATCTTTGATAAAATTAAAACTAAATCTGATGCGGAGAATGCTGCAAAGTTTATACAGCCTATTCCAGATTTAATATTAAACTTGGTTGGTGATAACCGTAAAGAATTAAAAGAGCAAGGTCTTAGATTAGATTTAAATGAACTACAAGATTTAGCAGCAAACTTCTTTGATGAAAAAAATGGTATTGGTGATATAATAAAAGAATTCTCTGTAGATCCTGCAGATTTAAAAATTCTTGCAGCACAATCTGTTCAAGATAATCTTGAACAAAATAGAACTGATGTATCTGAAGACCAAAATTTTGTAACATATCCTCAAAGATATAAATCATTAAATCCTTATACTGGAACTATACAAAACTTTGTAACCAGAGATCCTAATACTAAAGAATTACTATTTGCTGAAACTGGAGATCCTGGTAAACAGACTATTATTAATACTCTTACAAACTTAAAATATAATAATAACATCCAATCAAATGGAGTAACAGAATTTACTTATCAAGATAGAGTATTGAAACTAAAGGCAATGCCTTTAACAGAATTAAGAAAAGAAAATCCAGCAGATATAGATGCTACAACAGAACAAGAAATACAAAGATCTCTATCAATTTTAAAACAAGGGACAGCTCCAAAAGATGTAACTCAAGTTACAGATAGAGTAGCCTTAGTACTAGTAGATCAGTATGGTGACTATGTAAGATTTAATGAGCAAGGCGATATAACAGAAGATGGAGGAAAACTTGTTTACCAGTTTTTAAGAGATGTAAGACAAAATAAAAAAGGAAAGTATACAGCTACTGACATCTATGGTAAAGAAACACAAATAGCATCTGTTGAATCTATTGCAGAAGCTCTAGAAATGCCGCTTGAAGAAGCAGAAAAATATTTACAAGAAAGTTATAAATCTCTCCAAGATATAAAAAATAAAGTAATAAAAAGTAAGGAAACTATATTACTTGATATCACTGGTTTAACAAGTGGTATCTCTAATGAATTAAGTCAGTCAACAATAAAATTAAAAGACTTAGAAAAAGTTCCAGGTATAAATGCTTATACAACTGTACAAGAGATGAAGATGAGTACTTCAGAAGAAAATAGTGGTAAGCCTGTTATATCTTTAAATGGTAATGAGTTTGTAGTAGATAGAGTACATCTTTCTTCTGATATAATAAATGAGATTGCTGAAGTAGCAACAAATAAAAACATCTCTAAAGTTTTACGAGTAGGTTTCCTTAGACAATTTATATATAATGATCCCAAAAAATTAGCGAGTCTTCAACTGATTGATGTTAATGGTGAGTTTAAAATTAATGATATAGCTAATAATAAGCTTATTGATTTAGCTAATACTGGTTTAGAAAAACTTACAGATAGTCAGGTTAATGCACTAAAGGATAAAATAAAAAAATTATTAAGTGAAGCACATATCTATAAAGGAAAACCTGTAGCAGCATTCATGCAATATAATAAAGATCTTATTGATACTGGAAAGTATTTTAGATATAATATGGATACTAGTAAACTGGAGTCACAAGATTTTATAGAATTTCTTTTACAACAAGATGCAGATATTTTCTTATCTAATTTAAACCCTGGTTTCTATAATATTCAAATTGAATTTAGAGATCCTAATAGTAAGTTAGGAAAGCAAATTAAAAAAGCTCAAGAAAACGTAGATAATAGATCATTTATTAGAAGAGCTAAAGATGAACTAGTTGACTATTTAAAAGAACAAGAAGGAGAAGGAACAGATACAGTAATTAGTTTAGTTGATGAGTATAGACTAACACAAAATTATAAGACTAATACACTGTTCATTAAAAATCCACAGGGTGAAGGTATCATTAGTCTTATTTCTGAATTACCAGTTAGTGTAAAAGAAAATGATAAAGTAATTCTTAAAGTAGAGGATATTGAAAGAGATGGTAAAGTATTCCGTGATGTAATAAATGTATACTTAAAGAAAGGAAAAGAGTTATCTCTAGTTGGACAAGTAGCAGAAACTGATTTTAGAATGGGTGAGGTTAGTAGGAGTCCAGAAGTAATCACAGCTGAAAATAAAATAGAAGCAGATAAACTAATAAATGATCCTTCTACACCTAATCCTATAAACAAAGGAAGTGTTGCTGGAAGATTTGATAAGAATTCTTTACAAAGAAAAGGTTTTAAAATCACTAAAGAAACTGCTGCACAAATTGATGAAGCTACTAGATGGTGGAAGACATCTCCTCTTGCTAAATATATAGAGCTTGGTCATATGGCCAATATTGTTAATTCAAATGTTTTTGCTCAATTTACAATAAATGCAGCTACTCTAGTAGATCCTACTAAGTTAGCAAGAATTGAAATTAATAAAGATAGAGGTACTGCCATAGATATTTATCATGAAGCATGGCATGGCTTTAGTCAATTATTCCTTACACCAAAAGAAAAAGAGGCATTATATAATGAAGTAAAAAATAGTTCAGATAAATATAAAGATTATACATATTTACAGATAGAAGAATTGCTTGCAGAAGATTTTAGAACTTATGCTAAGAATCCAAAACCTAAATCAAATTCACCTAAACGTAATACACTATTTAGAAGAATATTAAATTTTATAAAAAATTTATTTGGTAAAAAGAAGAATACTAAAGTAGACAAACAAGAAGTTATAATTGATACTCTTGCTGTTCCTTCAGTAAAAGAGTTGTTTGAAAAATTATATTTAGCTAGTAGTGATCCTAGTATGCTTAATGACTATACTCCTACAATAGAGAATGTTAATTTTACTCAATTAAATAGAGGAGCAAGAAGAGTTGATAATTCAAAACAAGATGCCCTTAATGTTACAGATTCTAATCTTGTTACGGATACTATAGATAGTATTCTTTCTGAAGTAGTTGATGATTTATATAATGAAAGAAGAAAAGCAAATGAATCAAGTCAAAATTCAGGAACTTTAAATTTATTATTAAATGAAGATAATAAAGCAGTTGCGTATGAAATAGTAAAAGAAAGATTAGAAGAAAGATTAGAAGTTTTAAATAAGCAGCTGGAGAAGACACTTAAGATGCCTGACTTTAATAAGATTAAAAGTCTTACTGATATTAAAGCAAGTGCAGTAGCTGTATTAAAAGGAAAAGAAGGTATAAATGATAAATATGTTTTCTTAAAAAGTCAAGTAAATTCTTTTGAAAATCTAAATGCAGATATAGCAAAAGGTCAAAGAATACTAGGAGAAAATTTCCGTGGTATTGACATTGTATCTGACTTTTATACACATGCAAATATTAAATCAGGAAAGAGACCTGCAGAAATTATTGTAGTAAATAGTATAGAAGAAGCAGCTCAACAATTACAAAACTATCAACAAGATGGTTCCTATGTAGATCTTGTTGATATAAAAAGTGGGCCTGAATTAAATGTTACCCAAAAAGAACAAGTACTATTAAATAATATTAGAATACTTCAAACAGCTATAAACAACTTTGGAGATAAGAGTTCTGGTATTATGAAGTACCATATGGATAATAGTAGATTTTCTATAATTAATACAACATTTAATGAGATAAATAATCTAGAAGAAATTGCAGAGGAAGATGAGCAAATTGATGAGAATATTATAAAGGATGGAGATTTAATTAAGGGTGAAGTTGGTAAAAAGTCTTTACAACAATTAGCAGATAAAGAAGCTTTATATATTATTAAGAGTCTACATAAAACAAATATTGATGGAAGTCATCCAAGAAATCAGTTGGGATTTAAACAGTTAGTTGACTTTAAGAAGGTTTGGAATATTTTAACTAATACTATATCAGGAACTAAGAATCCTCAAGAGATGTATCAGAAACTTACAGAGTTGGCTGAAGAGTTTCCTGAGTTAAAACAACTTGTAAAAAGTAAATTACCTCAACCTCAGAATACAACTAATACATATGAGTTTGATGCAATTGCAAGTTTCTGGCAAACATTTAAGAAACCGGCTATAAAGTATTATCAACTAACTGCTGAAAATACAGATGAAGGTTATGCATTAAAAGTTAATGAGGCAGCTATAGACACGTATACAATAATGAATGAGTTTAAAGCAAACTTTGAAACTAAGGAAGCGGGAGAGTATATAAGTAAAGATGATGCAAATAAGAATACACTTAATCTTCAAAAAGTTATAGAAGACTTTGGGATAAATGGCAATATTTATAAAAGTAAAGCTGTTGAGTTTTTAAATGTATTAGGTATTAGCATTGATAATATTGAAAGAGTAAGAAATGATATTGATAAAAACTTCAACTATTATGGAGCTGGTTACATATACAAGATTGTTAATAAATTTGCAGAGCTTCAAAATAAAGATATTAATAATGTAACTGAAAAACAACTTGAGATTCTTAATGAGTTTATTTCTAATCCTGTAAAAGTATTAGGTACTAACAAAATTAAAGAAGCCGAAGCTGGAACTAATCAGATTACACAGATTGGAAGGTTGGCAAATCTACAATCTAAATATGGTATCATATCTAAAAACTATGGTGTACTTACAGCTGATGGAGAAAGAGTCTTTCCACATATTTTAGATCATTCAGCAAGCATGATGATTGATGGAATTAATAGAATGGATAACTTAGCAAATGCCTGGAAAAATGAAGGACGTACTAATGAACCTAATCAGTTTGAATACTTGTCTTGGCTGAGTCCTAAAGTTAATTCATTTACAAGAAGATCACAGATTTTAAATTCATTATTTCAAATTGATACTAATAGTTTTAGAAAAAGAAAAGGTAGATCTCTTGAATTATTTATGATGTCTGGAACTAATATTCAAGACAATAAAAAGGCTAGTAGTAAAACTACAGACTTAGATAAGTATAGTAAGTTTTCTCAAGAATTTCATACTATGCTTTTAAATGGCATGCAAGAATTCATGAGACATGCTGATAAGAAATCTTCTTTTGGAGCTAAAATAGTAGGAGGTTTAGTTAATCTTACTGAAGAAGATGCTTTAACAGGTAGAAAAAATAAAAACTTATATGTTAATATAGACATGTTTAATCCTAATGAAGGAGGTTCCTTATATGCAATTGAAAATATTATACTACCCTATGTTGCTTCAGAGTTTGAAAGAATAAAAAAATTCCAGGAGAACAGAGATACTTACTCTAAAATAATTGGATATAACCGTGAAGTACAAGATGGTAAAATGGCAGGAGAAGTCTTTACTGCATTTGATGATATACTTAAAAATACAACTAAAGAAGAGTTATATAATCTAGATCTTACATCATCTGATGATTTAGTTAGTTATCTTAATAATGATTCTGATTTAAAGAATAAAATAGTAGGTGAAATAGAAAGCTATTTTTCTAATAAGTCTGAAGAATATATAAAGGACTATCTAAATGAAAGTAATTTTATTGATCCTAAATTAGAAGCTCAATTAAATATGCCTGAAATTGAAGGACAAACAAAAGCAGAAAGAAAAATTGCTATTAAGAAAGCTTTAATGAATGCCTATAACTATAACTCTTGGATACATAACTTTGAAATGATTCATCTTCTTTATGGAGACATGGCTCAGTATAATCATCAAAAAGAAGAGTTAGGTAAGCGTGCACCAGGATCTACATCAGGAGGAGAAGGTTTTTTAACAGACATAAATTCTCAGAACTTTATTAATAGTGTATGGAATAAAAACACATGGGCATCAACTGTAGGTAATAAAGAAAATGGAATAAAGCCTTTTACTTATAATGGTAAAATGAATACAGCTATAGTTCAGGACTCTATAAAGAGAAGTGAATATATAGATGATATAAAAGATGCTTTAACTGAAGAGTATAGAGGTAGAAAAAAATATTCAGAATCTCAAATAGAAGCTTTAGTTGAAAAAGATCTTAAGCCTTATAAAAAAATGGAAGAGTCTGATGGTGGTGGATATATTACTCTAGATGCTTACAGAACTCTTAAGAAATTACAGAATGAGTGGTCAGATCCTCAAGAAGCATTGTATCAAAAAGTATTAAGACAAGAAGATATATCAGTTCAAGATGCTAAAACATATTTTCCAATATATAAACTACATTATTTTGGTGCACTAGCAAATGCTCCTATAGTTACTACAGCTATGCATAAGTTTGCTTTAATGCCATTGATTCCTAATGTGATTAAAAATTCACAGCTAGAGCAATTACATAATAAAATGATGCAAGAGAATATACAGTATGCAACATTTGGTACAGGTTCTAAAGTAGGCGCTTTAACTAAAGATGGTTCTCCAGATAATATATATACTGATGATACTCAGACAGAAATAAAAAATGAAAAAGACATATTCACACCTAATACTATTTATTTAGAGTATCTCAAAGATGTAACTAAAGTAAATACACAGTATAAAGAAAAGATTACATTTCCTACTCAGAAGAGAGGTATACTATTAGATGGATTATTTGACCAAGGAGAAATACTAAATGCTGAGAAGAATCAACCCGCTGTTACAGCTTATAAAAATGCAGTCAATGCATATACTAATGTTCTTAAACAGGAACTACTATCTGAGATAGGTTTTAAGTATGATAAGAAATCAAAAGCTTATAAGTCTATAAATGGTAATTATACTAAGCTTATGCAGTTAGCTCAGGATGAATTAGGAAAAAGAGGATTACCTGAACAATTAAAAAGATTAGTAAATACTGGATTAAACAATAGTAAGTCTATGGACTTGTCATTACATCCACGTCCAGATGAGATTGAAAAAGTAATACTAGCCGTAATTCAAAATAGATTGATTAAACAAAAGGTTAAAGGTGAAGCTCTTATTCAAGCACCAGTAAGTTTGTTTAATGGTCTATGGGACACAGGATATGATTTACTTAAAGATCCTAAAGAAATTAAAGCTCTACTAGGAACTAATGGTTTACCGTTTTATAACAGAGACTCTAAAAGAACTAGTGCTATGAAAGTAGCTATAGCTTTACAAGGAGACTTTGAAAATTTATTAAATGCTAAACATAATGATGGTGAAGTTATAGGAGATATAAATAGACTTAATGAAATGATTAAGGACCCTAAATGGTTAGAGAATAATAGAGAAGCTGTTACTATTGCGGGACCAAGGATACCAACTGACGCAACTAACTCAGTAGAGTTTGCCGAAGTGTGGCATTTTCTAGATCCATCAGGAGGTAATAAGATTATAGTTCCTACAGAGATTGTAGCAAAAGCAGGATCTGACTTTGATGTTGATAAGATATTCTTTATGTATCCTGCATTAGATGCAAAAGGATCTGTTATTAAAACAAAATATACTCAAGAGCAACTTGATTCTGAAATAGAAAGAGGAGACGTAAAAGCTTCAGTATTAATTGGAGAACAGAAAAAAGCATTACATAATAAGCTTATCAAATCCATTACAGATATTTTATCATTACCTGATAATTATGCAGCATTGGTTAAACCTAATAGTACTTACTTAGTTGAAGGTGTAGTAGACTTTTTACAAAAAGAAAGTACTAGTTATGATAGATTCCAAAATGTTAATGATGGACAAAGAATTATTGAGGATGCTGAAGGTAATAAAAAGAAATCAATTAGTCCTACCCGTGCATTAGAAGTAGGTTATAATTTACATAAGCATGAAGTAAACTTAACAGGAGGAATAACTCTATCAATATCAGCTATTAAAAATAAAATGCATCCTATTTTTAAATCTATTGGTTTTAAAATGCCTAAGAGTTATAAAACTAAATATGGTGTAAAAAATATATATTTAAAGCTCAAGCACAATCAAACTAAAGATGGAGCAATATCCTTATCTCATAATCAAAGTGTAGACGGAACCAAAATTACTGATACTTTCTCTCATATGCTTAATGCAATTTTAGACAGAGCTAAGAATCCTTTTCCCTTTGATTTAAGAGCTACTCCTGAAGGAATAAATATTATTAATTATTTATTAGAAGCTGGTGCAGTTCCGAATGAAGTATTCTTATTTATGAATCAACCTTTGATAGCAGAGTATTTAAAAGAACAAGCTAAGTTAAAAAGTTCCTTTGCAACAATTGATGGAACAGCTCATAAGTATATTAAACAAAAAGCTCTTCAAAATGTATTAGCAAATAGAATGTCTTCTGCTAAATTTATGAATCAGGGAGAAGCTTTATTACAAAAATCTTTTCCAAAAACTATTTCAATAGAAACTTTAGAGAAAAATATAAAAGATAATATTAAAGATAATGAAGAAGCTTTAGGTTTATTATTTCATTTCATTGATATTGAAGAAACTGTTAGTGGTCTAGGAGCATTACAGGCAGTAGCAACTCCTGATACTCAATATGTTAGAACAGTACAACAGGCTGGAGACAAGCTAAAGAAAATTATGTCTGGTCAAGCTGGATATATAGGAAACATACCTACTCTAGATAATACATCTGTAGATAGACTTTTAAATAATTCTATTTTATCTTCTTTCCGTCAGAATAAATTAATGCTTGATATTCTAAGACCTTTGTTTGATATAAGACTTCATCCAACTATAACTAAATATATAGGTGAAAGTCTTAGAAATAAAACTATTAAAAGACAAATTCAGGCAAAATTTGGAACAGGTGTAGATGGAGCTGAAAGATTTAGTAGTCTTTTTAATAATGCTATTATAGACTATATATATCAAAATAATATATCAGGTCTTTTTACAGAAAATGGTAAAGCTGTAAAATATCCTAAACAATTTAAGGGGCTTCCTGTAAGTTTTATAAAAACTGGAACTAAAGCAATTGATATAAAGGATGGTAAGATTGTTATTAACAGAGATCAATTACAAAAAGATTATAAAAATAAAGTATTTTCTGATATTTTTTCTGTAGATCAAAATCCTTTTTCTACTGCAGACTCCTATATTAGATATGCGATGTGGAATGAGTATTTAAAGTCTGAAGTATATAGTCCAGAAAATTTATCTAATGATAAACATTATAAAAGACTTGTTAGTAAGTTAGGTAAAGAAAAAGGATTTAATGAGTTTATTGCTGAAAGAGCACTAATGAATTCATTTAATAGAGCTTATATAATGGGTACAACAAAATACTCATATACTCAAAGTGTACTAGATATTATTACAGAATTTCCTTCACTAAAAGATAGATTTCCTGTAACTAGACAACTATCTAAAGCAAGACTTAAGAAGGGACAGAATGAAAGACTATTAGAACTAAATGATAAAGATATAGCTGAAGGTGATCTTGCAGAAGGATATAGTAATGATTTAAAACAACTAGCTAATGTGATTGTATCTAAAGCTGATAATGCAGCAGATAATAAAAGAATTACTGAGGTCTTTAAAAACTTTTCTTTAATGGCCACATATCAGCAAGGAGTAGGGTTTAGTAAATATAGTATGGCTAATATTATTGATCCATCAAAGTTTGTTCATTTAATGGAACAACCAGGACAAACCTTTATAGATAATCTTAATATAGATGTTCTTAATCAAATTTATAATAGATTTATGAGTGACTTACAGTTTAAGAATTATCTAACTGATACAGTATCTCCTCAAGAATCTGTTGAAGAAGTTGAAGAAATAATAGAAGAAGAATCAACTAAGAAGCCGGGTACTAAATCAACTACTGAGGTTAGAAAATATACTCCAGAAAATATTACAACCTTGAAGCCTAATCAAGTGTTTGTATTTGGAGCTAATACTGCCGGAGGTCATGGGGGAGGAACAGCAGGTTTAGCACAAAGAGGAGTTGTTAAATCTAATTACACTGCATTACCTAAAGGAACAAAAGGGAAATGGTCAGAATACGGTGTAGTAGATCAATTAATGGAAGGAACAGAAGGTAAATCTTTTGGTATAGTCACTAAAGATGCAACTATTACTGGAACTAGATTAAAAATAGGACCTAAAAGAAGTGTTTCTTTAGAAAGAATAGAACAATCTATTAATGCTTTAATTGAAACAGCAAATAATAATCCTCAATTAGAATTTTTAGTAACAAAATTTGGTACTAATATGGCAGGATTTACTATTGGAGAAATGAAATCTTTGCTTGAAAATAAATCATTACCTGATAATATTATTCTTCCTAAAGAATTTGAAACAAGATCTACTCAACCAACTGCTGAGGAAGTAATAATAGATGAAATTTTTGGAGTTAATGTTAAAGATAATGAAGAAAAATATTTAGACTCCAATCCTTCTGATATTGCTAAAAAAGAAGGAAAGATATATAGAGGAGTTAGTCTTGGAAGTAAGCAATATGTAATAAATGCAGATGGAAGTTTAACACTATTTTCTCAATCTAATTTTGAAGATAAACAAACAGGAATATCTCTTACTCCTTATGTGGATGTTGCTTTTAATTATGCACGTAGAAGTAAAAAAGGAACAAGTAAACTTGTTTCTCCAAAAGGAACTATAATTGAAATATCTGATTTAAATTTATTAGATAATTCTGAAGTAGAGTCTTATGATGAAATATCTTATCAAGGTGGAAACTTAACCATTCCTGCTGGAAAATATAAAATATATAATGCTGTAACAATGGATTATGCACAGCATGGTGATGTTGAAAATGTGATTAATAATTTTGTAAAAGAAAGTAATAAGTATACATCAGGAAGCTTAGAAGGTTTACTTGTTGATAGAATGAATATTGATAATCAAAGTGAGTTTGATGAAAATGAAGGATTAATGGGAAGATCCACTACAGATACTTATGAAAATAATATAATTGTTGAAAATTTTGGAAGTGTAAATCCAATAAATAGTGCAAAATCATTACTTGTTAATGCAAAACTATATCAATATTATTTAGATAATGGAAAGAGTCTTTCAAAATTAAGAATGACTGCTGGAGACGGTTCAGTCTATATAGGAGGAATCTTTAAAAGTGATTTTACAAATAATGAATTAGTAGATATAGTATTTGGTGCTGATTATAAAATAAAAGAACTTAAAAGATCTTATGATGAAGCAAAAAGATTAGGTATAAATTTATTTACAGAAACTACTCAACCAGCTGCTGGGGTTAAAGAACCTTATACTGGCCCTAGAGATGGATTTGTTTATAGTGAAGCTTTAGGACAATATATTAAAAAATCAGATGAAAATTGTGGAAATTAATTACATTTATATAAAAGAAATAAGATGCCTTGCGTAATTCAAATAGAACAAACCTTAGAAGATGTAGTTAGAAAAGATACTAACTATATAAGAAACTTACCTTATCAAGTTGCTTTAACTGAGGCACAAAAGTATAATGCTAAAGTTGGTCACAAAGTATTAGAAATATATTCAGATCTTGATATGGGTACAATTCCTAGTATACTAATTCCTGAATCTATGGTTGATGAAATTTATCAAAAGGAATTAAGAGATGAAGAAAATCAAGCTAGAGAAGTATTAAAAGAAGATGCTGAGAGAGCAGGGATAAAGCAAGAAGACTTTACTGATAGATACTTATTTGAGGATCCTTCTGAGACATTAGATAATCCAATTGATATAATGGACCGAGATGTAGTAGAAGCTTATCAAATAACAGAAGAAGCACAACAGGCTGAAAGAGATAGAGAGATTGCAATTAAACTTGCAGATAAGTTTACAAAATCATTTGGAATTGGTAATGAAATTATTTCTAAAGAAGATGCTAGAGCAATACTTGCAACATCTGCTACACCATATAATAATGAGGCAGCATTCTTTTATAATAATAAAGTATATTTTGTAGAAGGTAATTTTAATTCTGATGCTGTTCTTCATGAGTATGCTCACCCTTTTATTAAAGCTATTCAGATTCAAAATCCGAAACTATTTAATAAATTATATTTACAATTAGAGCAGAGTGTAGATGGGCAAAATATTATTGAAAGACTTAAGCAAGAAAATAAATTAAGAGGAGAGGATGTTGTAAAGTTAGAGCCAGGAAGTGATAGATTTAAAGAAGAAGCTATTGTAAGAGCTATTGAACTAGACGGAGTTAGAAAATTAGATAAAGTAAAATCTGATGACAGTGCATTTAAAGAATTTATAAAAAATGTTTTATATGCTATTAGACAAGTTTTAAGAAAATTTGCAAAGAAGCTTAATCTAACAAAGCTTGATACTGATACAACTATAGGAGAACTTACTGACATATTAATAGGAAAAGATTTTGTTATAGATACTACTATAATAAAGCCTTCTGACTTTGCAGAATTTAAGAAAGACTTTGATAAGATGCTATCAGAGATGAGTGGAATAGAGAGTAGTATCTTAATGGATCTAACAAATGATTACTTTTCATTGGCAAGACAACAGGTTAAAGAGCTGAGAAATAGTCCTCCAAAATTAAAAGAAGAGCTTAAAGGTAAAGAAGGAGAAAAGTTATTGAAAGGAATAGAGACAAACCTCCAACAATTTCAAACTAAAACAGATGCAAAAATTGATGGAGAAATTGTTATAGATGCACTTAATGATCATGTTGAAAATAATAAATTAAGAGCTAGAGGTCTTTTACAAAGTATTGATCAAACAGAAATTTTTGTAAGAAAGATGGATAGTATTCTTGATAATATAAAGAAATCTAATGAACATTTAAAAGAGTTAGGAATAGCAAAGTTACTATACTATGCAGAAATAATTGGTCAGCAAACAGATTTTTTTGAGAATAACTTATTACCAACTTTAGGATTAGATCCAGGAAATAAATTAGCTAAAAGAATTGAATCTGTAAATAGTTTAGGGAGAAGAGTACTAAAAAGAATTAGTACTTTACAAGGTGAAAGTGTTATAGAATATCTTAAAGATAATTCAGAAACAATGAATGCTTCTATAATTAGTAGTCTTAAAACAAAGTTAAAACTTGGTTTAGAAGCAGAAGACTTTAGCGAGAATGAAATTAAAAAGTTCATTGCTGATATAGTTAAAACAGAAGGAAGTATAACTAAATATGGTGAGCAGGATCTACAAGATGCATTAGGAAGAGTTCCTAAAAATGCAAAACATTTAATAAATGCAATACAACAATTTAGTTCTTCTATTATTTCAAAAGATAAATTAAAAGATGTACTTGAAGGAAAGGCTGGAGATATGGGAACTGTTGCATCAAATATTTTAGCTTATACAAATATTAATGATCCTTCTATTGCTTTTGTAATGGGAATGAAAAAATCTTTAGTAGAAGCTGCTAATAAAAGTCAAGAACAAGAAAATGCATTTATTGAAAGTATAGCACCTTTATTAAAAGAAGTAGGTTATAATCCTAATAATACAAGACAGTTACAAGACTTAATGTACTTTACAGATAAAGCAGGTGTTAAAAATAAAGAGGGAGTATGGGAAGAATATGATGTATATACTTTATTAAATAAGTTTAAAAATTGGAGAAGAGATCTTTCTAAATTAGACTATGATTTAGAAGTTGCAAGAGAGAATAATGATAATACTGCAATTCAGTTAGCTCAAGATGCATTATGGAATTTTAAAGAAAACTATATGCACCGTGAATATACTAATGAATTTTACGAGACTCAAAAAATATGGAGACAAGATAATACTGTAAAAGATCCTGTAACAGGTGGTACATTAAATGTAGATAGGCAGTTATCATTAGAAGCTTATCAAGAAAGAGCAGCTGTATTAACTAAAATAGGTACATATGGTAATAGTATATATACTGATTTAGATGCAGTTATGCCTTACTCAGAATTAGATGCTGCTAATCAAGAGTATCAGCAGTTGTATAATTTAGTGGATGACAATGGTAATCATAAAACGGGTGATGATTTAAAGAAGACATTAGTAAGATTAAAGCATAGAGAAGCTACTAATGATTTTTATACGTATGACGTTAACTTAGAGAAAGCTCAAGAAGATTTAGATAATTTTGCAAACGTGCTCCTTGCAGGTTCAGATATTACTATGGAAGAAAAACCGAAAGAGTTTGCACAAAGACTCCAAGAGTTTTTAGATAAGAATTACAGAATAGCTTATTCAACAGAATATTATGATAGATTAAGTGAGATAAGTGAAAAAATAAATAAGTTGACAAAAAAGGGGGGAGTATCAGACGTTGCTAAAAAACTACAAAGTCTTTACAAATCAAGATCTTTACAACTTAAAGTGGTTTCAAAAGATGGAGTTCCTGATGGAAGTAATTTAACAGAAGGTCAATTAAGAAAATTAAAAGAGACAGAAGAAGAGATTATAAAAATTCAATCAGAATATGATAGTCTTACTGGTTTATCTAGAGATGAGTTAGCTACATTAAGATCTTATTTTAAACTAAAAAGAGAAGGAAAAAGATTAAGTAAAGAACAATTTGATGAGTATACTAGATTAGTATCAGTAAAAAATAAATTAGGTCTTAATAAATTTGAAGGTAACTTATTAACAGAGTTATTTGCTCAAAGATCAGAACTAATAAATTCTATTCCAACTACAGAATATCTTACATTATTTACTAATGTTGCAGGAACAGCTATAGCAGATTTAAAAAATGATGGAGGGTTGACAGACGAAACAATTACTCAAATAGATTTTTTAAATGCAGATGAATTTATTAATAGCCCTCTCATTGAAAAGTTAAGAGAATCAAATGAAGTTTTTAAACTTTGGTTTGATAAAAATCATGTTAAGAAAACAGTTAAAGGAAAAGAAGTAAACATTAGATTAAGTGCTTGGACAGCAAGAAAACCAGCAAACTCAAAATATTATCAGAAAACAAAATTAGTTCATCCTATAACAGGTGAAACATTAATTGTTAATGGTAAACCAGGATCAAGATATACTTATAGAACTGTTAAAGATAAATATAGAACAATTCCAGCTAATCTTACTGATGAACAAAAACAAAAGTATGTTGGAAAAATAATTGATAATAAGGGAAATTTCTTACCTAAAGAATATACGGGACTATCAGACGGAGCATATGATAAAAAGTATAAGAATGAAGAATACTATAATCTAAGAGATAAAAATAATTCTCAATTCAGATTGATAGAAACTTTTACTGAAGGGTTTATAGACATGCAAAAGGATACACCTTATAGTTCTAGATTATATTTAGATCAGCCAAGATTTAGAAGAAGAGATACGCTAGAATATTTACAGGGGGGAAAGGCAGGAGAAAGTATTGCAAGTAAAGCAGAGGCTGTTAAGTCTTTAATAGATAGTGGTTTTAAAAAATCAGTAGATGATTCAGACTCTGATAACAGATTTCAATTTAATTGGGATCCTAATACACAACTGGTTCAGACTGATGTGTCAGGTCAACCTATGACTAAAATTCCTGTAAGAGGATTATATAAATTAGATGCTAATGATGTATCACCAGATGTACTTCAAGGAATGGCTCAATATATGTTTTCACTTAATGAACAACAAGCATTAATAGAGAATGAACCTATGGCTAAAGCTTTATCTAATGTATTAAATGATGAAAAGAATTTTATAAAAGATGTTTCTAAGGCAAGTGCTTTTATAAATAAAACAAGAGGCTTAACATCTTTTGTACGTAAAGGATCAGAAAATAAAAGAGCTAAAGCTATAGATTACTATATTGATAGATTATTTTATGGTCAAATTAATTCAGATTTTATTGAAGACAATCCTAAGTTTACCAAGGTAGTACATGCATTAATGGGTGCAGCTAGTAGATCTTTTATTGCATTGGATGCACAATCAGCTTTAAAAAATAGATTTGGAATGACATTTCAAAAAATGCTAGAAGCAGTTGGTGCAGAAAATATTACACCTATCTCAATGGCTAAAGGGAAGCAAAGAGCATTTACAGCTACAGTTGCCTTAAGTGCACAAGATATATATAAGAAAGGTGCTAAAAGTTTAGATACTCAACTAATGGAAGTATTTGATGCAGTACCTGGTAAGTTTAGAAAAGATTTTGGTAGATCTAATTCAAGAACATTTATAAAAGATATGGCCAACGCTTCTTTCTTATATGATTTTAGACAGCTTACAGAAGTAAATGCATCATTAGAATTATTCTGGGGAATGATGTATAATAAATTAATTGAACAAAAACAACAAGACGGAACTGTAAAACAAATAATGTATGCAGATGCATGGGATGTTGATGAGAATAATCAATTAACTTTAAAAGAGGGAATAGATTTAGAATATAATTATAAGTCTATTAAGCATAAAGTACTAGCTGGTCAAACTTTAGAAAACATTGCTGAAGAATATGGAATATCTGTAGAAGAGTTGAAAAAAAAGAATAAGATTACTGATAATAGAGATCTTGAAACAGGAGAAGAATTATTTATTTCTAAAGCAGATAAGTTTAAAGATTTTAGGTTTAGAGTTGCATCAGTCAATCAAAATTTGAATGGACAATATGATCAATTTGAAGGACCTCAAGCAGGGAAGTATTTAATATTTAGAGCTTTTTCATTCTATAGAAAATTTGCTCTAGGTATGTTTTTAAATAGATTTCAATATAGTCAACAAACAGATAATAAGTATGGAGAAGTTTATGACTGGAATGCAGGACAAACAAGAAAAGGTTTTTATGTAAGTGCTTTACAATCAGGATATAAGTTACTTACTGATTATCAACATTATGCGCCTATAATGACAAACCAAGAAAAAGGAGCAATGAGAAAAACATTTATTGAGGGAATGGGTTTTATGGTAATGGCATTAGCATTAGGTTTAATATTTGGATATGAACCAGATGATGAAGATAGATTTAATAAGATGAGAGAGAGACAAAAGACATGGGGAGGATGGATGACAAATCAAATGTTATATCTTACAATAATGACTAAGAGAGAAAATGAGATGTTTAATCCAATATTTGGATATAGTGAGATGACTGATTTATTAGAAAATTCTACAATTGCTACAGGACCAACCATAAAGTTATATGGTAAAATATTACAAGATATGATTTACTGGTCAACTGGTAATGATAAAGCTTATTACAAACAAGATGTAGGGCCTTATTCATGGCAAGAAGACGGAGACTTTAAATTCTGGAATCATCTTGGTAGTATCTTTGGACTTAAAGGTAAAAATTATGATCCTATATGGGCTATTAAGAAAGCTGAAATGTTTGAAAACTTAAGATAATTTATTATCTTTATTAAAAATCAACAATGAAATTACTTACAAAAACAGAACAGAAAAAAAATGTCTCCAGACCTGGAGTTCACTCCAAGTCTAAGACATCTAATGTTCAGTCATCTAAGAATTATAAGAAAAAATATAGAGGTCAAGGACGTTAAACATCCTTCCATTCATGAAGTTGTTTAAGCTTATCTAAATCTCTTTTATTTAAACTTGAAACTTCTGAAAAATTTATTTTAAATATTTTACGTTTACCTTCTTTAAGTTTAGATACTAATGCGTATTTCATATCTTGTGATACATACTTAATATATACAATATCTTTTCCGTATTTTGCTTTCATGTTCATACTCAAATTTAAAAAAAAAAGGGGAATAACCGAAGTTACTCCCCATATTTATAATTACTAAAAGTCAAAGTCAGCTTCTGCTTCCTCTTCTTCATCTCCCTCAAAATCAAAGTCATGATCTAAAGTCACATTAGCTCTGAAAGATGTAGGATCTACCTTTAATCTATCTAAATCTATATCAGATGGAGTTTCTTCTGTCTTTGATTTTATTGGATCATGAATATTGGATAAATCTTCTGTAGATTCAGAAGTTTTCTCTTCAGTTTTAGAAGTTTCATTTAGTGGTATAGATTTATCTATAAGTTCTTGATGATAATCAGTCATGGATTCTTTTTCAGATATCCCTTCATCTATACGTTTAAGATAATCTTCTGCAGCTTTATCTACATCTTTATTTAAAACTTTTCTATACTCACTATCTTCTCCATCTTGAATAATAGTAAAATTATCCATATCAGAAGATGTGTGCATAGGATGTGTTTTATCTATAAAATATTCTTGCAGTCTATCTGTAGATTCATCTTCAGCTATTTGTTCTTTAATGATCTCTTCAGTCTTCATCTCCTGCATTTCAGCATCAGCAGCATTCTCTGCTTCAGCTTCAGCAATAGAATCTTCTAAGTCTACTTGATTAGGATCTACAGGAGGACATCCTGTTAAGTCATCTAATTGTGCTAGGGGACTTTCCCCATTAAAGAAAACTTGAGTAAGTGTATCAGTATTATTTACAACATCTACATTATCTAGATCTTTAAAGTCACGAATAAACTCATGAAAGAATCTCTGATCTACTAACCATCTTATAGGATGAGTATCTTGTAGAGCTTCACTTACATAGTTATAGAATGTCCATAAGCTATCATTACCTCCTGAATAAAAGAAGTTAGGCTTATTCATAAGCTTCTTAACTATAGTAGCTTGTCTTGGAGTTAATAAATCTTCTCTTGCAAATAAAATACCTAGGAGTTCAGCTTGTTCCGTCCTGGTCATTTTAATAGCTTCCATCTTCTTTTTATCTTCTGCAAGACTTGCAAAGTGCATCTTAGCATGTGTGATCTGATCTTTAATAGAATTTTCAGTATCTTCATCTGCTGTTCCTGTATGTTTTCTTCTAAACTTATTTAAGGTTCCGTAGTTACCTATCATAATGTTTCCAGAGTTTACAACATATGCACCTGACGTACAATTAAATGCAACTTGTTTATTATAACTGTTAGTCCAAGCTAACATAATTCCTAGATCAGGATCATTACCATAAGATACTTTATATATCCCGGTAGCAATATCTCCGTGAGAAGTTGCTCTATAGGTTTCTCCTACAATTTGAAAACCTGCTTGTTCTAGTTCATTTATACAAAGATTGATTACATCTTCATGTTTAATTACAGTGTATGTATCTGCATGATTGGGCAGAGCAGCTCCTATAACGTGTGCTCTACCATAGTTTTTAATTTTAAATCCCATGATTAAAATAATTTAAATTGTGTTATTAACGGTTCTAAATTCTTTATTTCTTTTTTTACTTTTGTTATATAGTAATTATAGTTTAGGTCATACTTATCAAGTGATTTCTTTTTATAACGGATAAACAGTGTTTGCATCCATTTACCACTTTCAATTTGTATTTCCCGGTCATCTAGATTATTTCTTTTAATAACCTTACAACCTTTATTACTAACATAATATCTAAGAGTATGCTGAAGTTTATCACTAGCATATTTTCCATCTTTAATATAGTGACTATAGAAAGTCCATTCACCTCTTATCTTTTTTCCTCCACAGAAGTCAAAGATGTCTTGGTGTTTTTTTATAAATTTTTCAGGGTCTATTCCATGTACAAAATAATTATAAATAGCTTTTGGTACTACCAAGAAGCTTTTGTTTTTATGAAGAGCTAAGTTATTAAATTCAAATCTGCCTTTACATTTAGTACTAGCATGATAAAATTTACCATTCTCTTCTTTAAATAAATCAAAAGGATTAGAATATTTAATGTCCTTATAGATATCCTTATGTACCTCACTATATTCCTTAATAGCTATATAATTGTTTACATCTCCTAGAATAACCTTTTGATAGGTGTCATGTTCTAAATTTAGATTAGTTATCTCTTCCCATTCTTTACAGATCTCCATATATTTATCTTGATATTCTCTAGGAATGATAGTTTCTAAACCATCAGTATTATGCATGATAGGAGTTGCATTAGGAATTCCTTCCATAATCATTTCATATAACATACATAAGCTTAGTTGACCATTGATAGTAATTCTCATAGTAAACTCAGGATCATATAGAAAAGAATTCTTATCATTACTTAATCCATAAGTTGAGTTAAGAATAATCTTATAAACATAATTCCTAGGATCTGACTTAGGAATCTTTTTTCTTTCTACAAAGAACCATTGATACTGATCACAAAACTCTGTCTTAGGTAAATGTTTAGGAGACCATTCATTTTTAATAGCTAAATTAGGATAGAAACTTGTAACATCTGATGACATTATAATGTTCTCAGAATCAGACTCATATACACCAGCTTCTCTAGCTCCGTGAATACCACCAAGACCAAAGTCAGTTTTAACTCCTCTATATCTAGCAGAATATTTAAAACCTCCTTTTGTATTCTGAGGTTCTACAGTAGCACCTCTAAACTTATTAAGAAGTTTTTGAAAAGTAGCCGTCTTAAAACTAACATAAGGAAGAATAAGATCTCCTATAACAATAAGATTTCTATATGTTCTCATTTGTCTAAGCTCATATTTACTTATTCCTGTCTTTTTACTTAAGAAGTGAAGAAATAATTCTTTAGAGATTCTTGGTTCAGATGCACTATATAAATTAATATTATATTCATCTGTCAGCTGTTGTCTTAATTGTATTTGACTCTTGCTGAGATTCATAATCTTCTTAGTAGATTCAACATCATTAATACAATACTTTATAATCTGATCTATTTCTTCTTGTTTTGTAATCTCAGTACTATGGTGAATAGGCATGTCTTGTATATTTAACCAATCCATTGTATACTGTATCCATTTAAGACTAGATCTTTTTGCAGGATTATCCCAATGATTTAGTTTGAATACATCTAGTTGTTTTATCTTCAAGTCTCTAGGACTAAAATCTAAAAACTCTTTTGCATTTTGTTTTTCAATAATATATTGAGCCTTTGTATAAATCCACTTTGCTACATCTTCAGGATCTGTTTCCTGGAGGAACTCTTTATCTCTAAGTATATACTCAGTTATTTGTCCATCAAAACCTAGACCATTAAAAGATACATGCCATTCATTATAAAGAATATTTCTTTCTAAAAAATGTATAAAAGAATCTATATCATTTCTTAGTTTATGAATTACAAATACTTCTTGTTCATCAGATTTAATGTCAATAAAGACAGCAGCGAAGCAATTAGATAAGGTCTCATAGTCCATTACCCAGTGTTGTTTCATATAATAATAAAGATTAAAAAAGGGACCATAATGATCCCTTTTCTATTTTTTTTGGTTTAGATTATACTATAATCTCAGGTGTTTTAGCACCAGTTAAAACAGAACCTACAAGAGAGTTAGATTCTTCTTTAGGTTTGTCTTTTAAAAACTCTTTCCATTTAAATTTAAAAGTTTTCTCATTAATTGCAAAATGCTTAATAATATCTACAACTGAATTTACATCCTCAAGATAAAATTCTTGAAAAGTTTCACATTGTCTTCTTTCTTCTTTTTGCATTTTACCATTCTTCCTTTTTACATTTTTCATAAACATAGGATCTCCATTATCATCTAATTTAGGAACCATATGAAATGTGTTTTTTGTAATAGTAGATATAACAACAAATACTTTTGTAGTTGGGTCACATATACATTCTACATAAGGACAATCCTTGTGGATTGGCACCATTCTAAAAGTTTGTTCACCATTCCATGTGGACTGAACTAACATCATTGAATTTTCCATATTCTTATTTTTTTATCAAATTTAATAATTTATTTTGGAATTATCTATATTTTCTAAATTTGCTTTTTCTAATATTAATGTTTCTTTCTTAAGATCTGGTTTATCACATAGTTCACCTACATCTTTTAACACCTTTATATCTACATCTAAAATCTTAGCGTAGTTTTGAAAGTGGTTAACTGGAAAGAGATAACTAGTTACATATAAATAATTACCACTGTTCTTCTCAAAAAAGTCACATATTTTTCTTTTAATTGGATTACTTATTTTGCTATATTTTCCTTGTGTAAAAAAATACCAGTCATCATCTAAGTCACAAAAATCAAATATAAATACAGTATTTTCTTTATCAATATTCCAATGTTCTACTAATCTAGGATGTTTTAATAGAATTTTATCAACAAAGTTTTTATACAGTACATCATCTCTTTTTTTGTATAGGGTAACTAGCTTCATATCCTCAGAGGAGATGTTGTCCTTCCATGAAAGATAAGTTTCATGTGGAACAACACTTGTACCTCTTTTAATGTCTAAGAGCGGATATAAAAATATCTTAGACTTTTGAAAGTATTTGTCATATAGCGAAGTTATTCTCATGTACGTTACAGTTTTACTTTACGGTTAGCTAATTTGTAAGGTAAGGTATAATCCTGTGATTCATAATGATACTTACATACTTTTAAGATATCATTTAAGTTATATTCCCAGACTTTCATAGTTGCATCTGTAACTTGAAATGGATAATACATATTGTATTTGTCTATTACTAGAAATGTAAATACAATTCTCCAACCACTACGTATTCCAAACTTATCTTCTACAAGTCTTTTATATATAGCAGCTTGTATCCAATACTTATAGAATTCTACAGAGTCAGCAAAATCAATTAAAGGCTTACCTGTTGTTTTTAAATCAGTTATAAAAATTATTTTCTTTTCTTTATCAATAACAACATTATCTATTATACCTTTAATTCCAAATGGATATCCTGGTAAAGATGTTTCAAGAAGCATTTCATTATGTACTTCAAGCTCATCATCTAATCCAAGCTGTAGTAGCTCACATATGTCTGGATCTGCTTTTAAAGTTTGTACACTTTCTATTGCTTGTGTGACTATATCATTATCAACTATTGTCTTACCTTTTTTTTCTTTTAAAAATGTGAAATATGAATTATTTTGATCTGATAAAATTTTCTTAAGTCTTTGTTCATCTGTTTTTAAGGATTGATGTAAGTTGATTTCTTCAAGATAAGCTATAATCTCATCTTTAAAATCTTCTAAGTTTAAACTTTCATTATTATGTGAAGTGTAAACTTTAAAGATGTAATCTACAATTGTTCTATTATTACCTGATGGCAAACTTGTAGGTAATACTAAAAACTCTTTCTCAAAGTTTCCTGGTTCCAGTAATAGACAATGTACGACCCTCCCTGCAAGCAGGTGAGAGTCAACACTATCTTCTCTTTCATTCAATATATAGTGTGAATAAAAGAGAGTTGGAGAAAACAATAGTTTGTTTATACCAGAATAACTAAAGGAAAAGGGTTTACTATAAAACTTTTCAAGTTCTTCATTACTAACTAATGAGGTTGTTTCTATAGTCATAAATTCTAATCTATTGTGAATTCTTCATCTTCTATTTCTTCTTCTATTTCTTCTTTTTTAGGAATATGATCTTCCTGCATAGTGTAAATATAGTTAAAATTTATTTTATTTAAACATTCTTCATTTAAAGTTAAAGATTTAATATTAAAATATCTACTGCTTGAATAAATTAAATTATTAAGTTTTTCAAGATGTGTTTCTAACATGAAGTTAATATTCTTTGGGGTAAATATTCCAAACTTTTGTAATACTTTCATTGAATGGTCAAAATCTTTACCACCTTTCATACTATATGAATCAGATCTATCAACTAATGTTCTTAGGTTTTTAAAATTTACATGATTAGCTTTTCCAGTATCCCACATTACCCATGCGTAACTAAGAAATAATTTCTCAATATACAAAAGACTATCTTTAAAATGACAATTAGCCATAATTTCCATAGCGATTATATGATTATCTTTATCATTACTCTTAAACATGGTTACTAAAGACTGATATTGTTCTTCATCAAGTACAACTTTATCTAAGTGTTTGTCAATAACTTTAGATAATAAATCAGTATTAACTAATTTTTCACTTATATCATCTTTTACAAGTTCAAGAAGAATTTTATAATCAGTTTTACTAACTAAATTATAATATTTGCTTGTACTTCCAAGATCAGTTATAGTAAGTTGAAGAAGTGCTATATCTTGTTCAGTTAAAAATCCATCTCTTCCATTATTAACTTCATATGCATTTTCTGCCTTTAAATTCTTTAATGCATAAGTTATATAATTTGTAGTTGAATACTCAAGTTCAAACATATGATCTTCATTTACATTGTCTAAAATTTCTTGTTTATAACATTCACTAACCCGGTCTTTATACATTGGTATAAATGCTTCATCAAGAAAATATAAAATATTAAACATTGTTGATGGTTTTATTACGCCATATTTCCATTTTTGTTGAACTGTTGTTCCTGGAAGATTATTATCAATTATAATATAATCTGCTTTTTCTATATCTCTTATTGACTTAACTCCATGAGCTTGTTGTAGTTCTTTAAATTGTTGTCTTGGAAATTTAACACCAGAAGTAAAATGAAATTTAGTTCCTTTCTTAACTACTATTGTACCTACAGTATTATCATTCATATTATAGTCAATATCCTCATATAAATTTTCTATTGACTCTTTTAGAATGAGCTGAGGTTGATCATGGTCTATTTCAAATGTATAGGTATAAGTAAAAGCATTACTGCTATTTATATAACCATCTGCTCTATCTCCATTTGTATCTAATGCTTTAGTTTTTAATTGAATTAATTTTTGCATATTTTAAAAAATAAAAAAGGGATCCTGAGACCCCTTTAATGTGAATAAATTTATTTAACTTACTTTACTGCCATCTTAACTACATCTTTATGCATTAAGAGTTTAGCAAACTTAACTTTGTTTCCATTAACTATTTCCTTAATGATATAATATTTAAGATCATTAGTGAAAGATTCACAATCAGTAGAAAGATAGATTAATCTATCAATTAAGTCTCTCTTAATTCCATTTGATTCTGCATAATGTAAAGCGTAGTTGACAGTTCTTGTAGCGATAATGCTACTGATATCTGCTCTAAACTCTGTTCCACCTTGTGTAGTAGCTGCTTTTAATGCTCCTGTAATGTAATCTTGATTTGCATTAAACAAAACATCTTTTGGAGAAACAATCTTATCTAGTCTATTATTAATAAACATAGTGAACATGCTTGAGAAGTCAGCTCCAACTGATCCTTCACCAATCATTTGAATTAGAGGTAATTCTTCTTCAAACTTATCTATAGAACTGATAGAGTTAAAGAAAGTTGTGACAGACCTTGGATTGATCTTCTGGGTTATAAGCTCAGGATGCATTAGTAAAAAGTTAATACATCTACCATCAATTCCTTCTCCTTCTGCCCACTTAGCCCATACATCTACATCAAATTTTATATCAACTGAAATAAATCTAGTCTTTTGAGCATCATCTAATGAACTAACATTATAATCTCCATTATCTGGATTAGTAGTTAGAACAATATGCCAATTCTTAGGTAGAGTCCAAGAAATATAAGTTTGTCTATCAATTAACTCCATACAAGCTTGCATGAATCTATGATCAGCTCTAGTATAATCATCTAATACTAAGAACCCACCTTCAGATTTACCCTGAATCCATTCTGGAACTGCGTGAGACATTCTTTTAGCTACAACTTTATAACCTTTCTTAGTAGCTGGTGCAATCTGTGCTTCAGTTATCCAAGTAGTCTTACCTTCTTTGTTTTTTATTTGAAATTCTTTAAGCGTCATATAAGGGTTTTTTTTAAAGGTTATTGTCAGATTGTCAAAGAAGAATAATTAAAATATTGTTCATAAAAGTGAATAAATTGGATAAAAATACTACCTAAATCATATATTTCTTGGGTTGTAAAATACAACTTCTGGTTATGAGTTCATAT